>ERZ825896.1489-NODE-1489-length-25747-cov-4.507590_pt1 | contig 25747 bp, 17 predicted proteins | sample MGYA00519858_ERZ825896 | MGnify/ENA primary metagenome ERZ825896 (study PRJEB31778, sample SAMEA3449214) | human gut metagenome | biome: human gut; feature: human-associated habitat; material: faeces | place: United Kingdom | collected 2010/2012 ...
GAGTGATTGTAAAGAATGCCAATATGTATGGAATGTAATTACAAATTCCAGTTTGTAGAACAGATCTGCAACAAACAGCAGCAGTTAGGAGAACCCCATGATTTTACACATAAACAACAGCGAGTATGATTACCACACCTTGGTCAAGGTTGCGGAGATGGCAGGGCTTGCGGGCCTTGTCGGCTTTCATGAATCCGAGGACGGCTATATTGTCAGCTTTCCGGATACAGAAAACACGCAGGCGCTTATTAACGACTACAAAGCGCGTCTGCGTGATTTGGAAAACAATATCTGGCAGCACTAACTGTTGTTGATAGTGGTGCTACCGTTCTAGCAGTCAAGTCTGGTTCAGGCTCAGGCAGTACAGAGCTTACCTTTAAACTTACCGGTGACGATATTAAGTATTCCGGCGAATACACCGACACGGTAACCTTTACCGTCAGCGTTAATTAAACACCACCCACCTAAAGTATAACAGCACCAGCGTCCGTGCAGCACAGGGAAAAAAGAACCTGCTGCAGCTTTCAAAGCCAATCGAAAGTAAACAAAATGGGTACCGGCCTATATCAGCGCACGGAAACCATATCCATCGGATTCACACGCACACCATTCTGCATTTACAGCGTCTGTTGCAAAAAAGCAGGATATTTGCTACAATACTTTTAACAAGCAAAAGGATGGTGAGCGCATTGTATAGGGTGGCAGTCTGTGAAGACGAAGCAATTCTATGTGCAAACCTGTGCGCACAGTGCGAATCTATTCTGGACAAGCTGAAGGTCGAACACAGAATCACATCATTTTCATCTGCCGAAAAACTGGAAAATGCGCTCTTGGCAGGAGAAGAATTTTCGCTGCTTTGTCTGGATATTCTGATGGGCGGAAAAAGCGGCATGAAACTGGCGCAGGAACTGCGGCAGCGCGACGACAAAACCAGCATCCTGTTTATCACAAGCTCTACGGAATTTCTCAAGGACGGCTACAGCGTCCGCCCTATCCAGTACCTGCTCAAGCCGGTTCAGGCGGCTGAGCTGGAACAGGCAATTACAACCGATCTGCGGTTGTACCACCGCCCTTCCACAGTGACCTTTCATGCGGGCGGCAAGACGCTTGTTATACCGACAGAGGATATTTACTATGCCGAGAGCCGGGAACACGGCACGGTTCTTCATATGACACATGGCGAGAAATTTTTGCCGCTGTCGCTGAGCCAAACGGAGGGAATTCTTCCCGGTTCACTTTTTTGCCGCTGCCACAACAGCTTTCTCGTAAATCTTTCCCACATTTGCGAAGAGGGCGGTCGGACTCTGTACCTGACGGATGGCAGCGACCTTGCCATTGGGCGGCGATATATGGAGCATTTTCAGAATCAATTTGTCCGATACCTCAACCAAAACTGAATACATTTGATTTTATCAGTGAAAAATGCGGCATCTCCCGTTTGGAAGATGCCGCATTTTCGCGCCTTATCGTTTACTGATTTTTCTTTTCCGGCAAGAGCTTCAGAGCTGTCATAACCGTAAATCGGTTTTCGTCATAGCTGATGTCCAGTACGCTGCCATACTTTTTTGCAATAGCACGCATTTTCATCAAGCCAAAGCCGTGGTCGGAAGCATCGTCCTTGGTCGTCAAGAGTTCTCCGTTTTTATCGGTGCGCAGGGTTCCGCTGTAGGTGTTTTCGCAGCGGATGGCAAGATACTGCCGGCGAATCTGCATCGAGCAGAGAATTTCTCCCTGCTCTGTCTGCGCGGCTGCCTCCAAGGCGTTGTCCAACATATTGAAAAGAAGGCTGCACAGGTCATCCTCTCTGATTTGCAGCATTTCCGGCAGAACCGCACTTACGCGGAAGGTGACATCCTTTTTCTTCGCCTGTGCCGCGAAACGCTGAAGAATCGTGTTGACTGTCGGGTTGGCAGTAAAATTCCGGGGCGAAAGCTGTTCCAACTCCCCGTCCAATCGGTCTAGATAGTTCCGAAGCTCCGTCTGATCCTGCCTCTGTGCCAACAGGTGCAGGGCGGCAATGTGGTTTTTCCATTCATGGCGAAACGACGCCGTCTGGCGAACCGATGCCTGCACCTGCTCGTATTTCTCTTGTGCTGTCTGGCTGCTGATTCTCATCATCTGCATTTGCCGTTGACGAAGCAGCATACTGCGCACAAATTCAACGACTACCTGTACAGCGCACAGCAGGCCGGTAACATTGCACAGCAGCGCATAAAATGCGTGCGGATATCCGCCCAGCATGGATGTTACCGGGTTGCTGAACGGATAGAGTACTTCTACGCCGACATAACGGGTGACACCCCAAATCAAAAACAGAAAGGCCGCAACCGCACACAGGCACCAACTGATTCTGCGCTGCATTTCTTCGTGCGAGAACAGCATCAGAACAATCGCTACGACCAATAAAGAGAAACCGAGCCAGTCACCGACTTTTTCGGTGAGAAGCGGCACCGCCGCAAAACTCCGCAAGGCAGTAAGCAGAATATGCAGCAGGGCTGTGGCAGCCAAGCCCCAACGTTTTTTGCCCCGAAGTTCGGCTGCCAAGTAAATGTACAGAAAGTCCATGTGGATCAGGTAGACCCAGTTCAGCAGACCACTGTCGGCATTCAGCCCCGAAGCACTTTCCAGAAAGGTGTTGCAAACGCCTGACATTGCCGCCAATAAAAAGTATCCACTCAAGGGCAATAGCTTCCACAGCGGCTGTCCGGCCTGAGCACCAAGCACCAGCACCAAAAGCAGGCTTAGCGCCAACATAAGCCTTACCGTCACGGCGGTCATACACCAAACAACGCCGGTGGTCTGCACCACGGCATCGGAAAAACGGCTTGCCTGTGAGGGAAACACAGGTACGCGCAGCCCGTTTAGGGACGGCCCGTAGGTGACAATGCGAAGTGCTTTCCCCGCGCAGTCTAGCGGCAGCGGGATGCAAAGCCCGTTGTAGTTAATGTCGGCAAAATCTGCATTCTGCAAAAATACATCGACGCGGTTTTCTTGCTGCGGAAAATCCGTGTAGAGAAGTATATCCTCCAAAAACACCTGCAGACCCGCATTGACGCAGCTAAACTGCAAAAAGCATCGTTCGCCTGGTTCCTCCATGATGCGCTCCGCTACAACGGGACCGGCGCCTTCCGCCGGTACGCCGTCGATGTAGCCACCAAAACCGAACACAGGTTCGGTTTGCCCGGCTTCGGTGTAAAATGTCCAGCCACCCCGATCTGATGCCGTGCAATTCAGAAAGATGGATTGTTGCGCTTTGTCCGGTTGCGACAGACGAAACAAAAATAGCACGACCATTGTTGCCGCTGCGGTCAGCAGCACTCCGGCAGCGCAGAGATTTCTTTTTTGGGTGTTCACCGTCCCACCTCCTTGTTGCCTTAATTGTAGCAAAAACACAGAACGCGCACAAGCAGAGAAGCGCGGCTTCCTGCTAAACGACACGATTTTGCCCCTAAACGACACAGAAAAAAGACGAATAATATAGTAAAATAGATTATAGTAAGTTGCCATTGCGGTCTATGAAAATGCAACGGGAGGATCACAAGATGGACAAAAGATCTATATTCGAGCGAGGGTTTGCCATACTGCTGTCGGTTATTTTGATGGCGGCTTGCTTTCCGCTGTCAATCTTTGCGGAGGACACGACGCAAGACCCGGATTTTTCGGGTACAAATCTGATGAATCTGGAAAACGTACAGCCCAGCGGCTATACGACGACCACCAACCCTTACGGCTATGACATTGGCGAGCCGTTTCTGATGGTAGAACAGAACGAGCTGATGTATCTGAATGCCTGGGACAATAAGGTTCGGCAGGCATCCTATTTTTCTATGGGATCAGAATCGGCGCTGAATACCTTCGCAAAGAACAAATCAGGCAGTAGCGGTACTTTTTCTAACCCCAACTACAAGCTGATGCAGGCGGTGTCCTTTGACCCTACCGGCAGTGGTCGCCGGGATCATGTTGCCTTTGTAGGTGTTTCCGGGCAGGATAGAAAGGGCTATATGTGGGTCATTGACACCACAAAAGGAAAGGGTTCAGACTGCAGCGGGCTGGTAGCGATTGGCGACTTCAGCTATATGTTTGATGCAAGCGCTTTTAAGGTTCCGACCTACTCCAACCGCAGCTTCCTCAATATCGTGGCCGGTGACTTTGACGGTGATGGCAAGGAAAGCATCGTGGTCTATACCCCGGAGTCCTCCAATGCCGGAGGCTGCCAGATTCAGCAGTGGGATTACGACGGTAACAGCCTTTCCCCACGCGGCAAGAGTAACAGTCTGTTGATGGGCTATTATAACGTCCATCCCTGGTATGATGTGGAGAGATCGGATGGAAACCAGCGGCGCAAGCTGGGTGTCTCCATGGCCGTGGGGGACTTCAACGGCGACTGTGTGGACGATCTGGCGGTGCTGTCCTACTGTCACCGGCTGCCCAATGACGATGCCCAGATCGACTACTACCGTCCGGTGGTCAAGATCGTCTACGGTACAAAGGGGGATACCGGCAGCTCCATTGTGACCAAATCCGCGGCACAGAGCGAGGAGTTCTACACCAGCAAGGGACGAAGCGGCGGGCGTGATCGCTATGAATTTCCTGTGGGAGCCTCTTTGACCTGCGGAGATTTTGACGGCGATGGTGATGTGGATCTGTTCCTCGCAGGTATGCTGGGGCAACTGGGAACATGGAAAAACAACAACCAGCAGGTGAACGAAACCATCGACATGAAGGCTGGGTATCTCTATATTGGGAAACTGAGCAATTCGGGAAACGGTTTTGTTAAGACTACCAATCAAACCATAGAGTCCAACGGCTGGACAGACGGCGGCTACCATAATGCCGATGATGTATGGCAACAGTTGGCTGTGGAGTCTGTTGCGATCAACGGCAAGGGGCGCGGCGCAAAGGAGCTGGTGTTCCTCAGCGGCACGCTCTATGATGCCAGCAACAATAAGCCTGTGGCGGTATATACCGGCGATTACTTCAAGAGTGCCGATGACGGTGCAGGCAGCACCACCCGAATCTCCAACTGTGATATTCAGTCCATTGCCGTGGGCAACTTTGACGGAAACACTGCCGGGCGGGAACAGGTGGTGTTTACAATTGCCCTCAAGCACGCAAATAACAACCAGTCCCACCTGCTGACGGGCTATATGCGGGGCATAAACTATAATGATACAACGGTAAACGGCGAAATAAAGGAGTACGGAACAGCCGGCGGATATGACTGCCTTGTTCCTACGGACAGCTATGTGAACACCGATGCCCAGAATGCGGTCAGCTTTCTGGTTATCCCCGTGGACAAGAACAACGACGGTGTCCTTGCCAAATACCGGGGTGTAACCTACGCCTACACGGACCCGGATGTCAAGGCGGTCTTGCAGGCGGCGCCCTATTTTGATGAGGTAATGGATGCGGGCAATAACGAAACAGAGTATGTCCTGACGGAAAGCTATGAGCTGTCTGACTGGGACTCTGACAGCGTGTCCTTCAGTATAGGCTACAGCACCGAATTCAAATTCCTCGGCGGAGAGGCATCCATTGAAACAGGTTATGCACTGGACTGGACGAAGTCCTTCGAGCGTTCTCTGCACGAGGAGTGGAGTCAGAGCTTTTCCGCACAAGCCTACAACAGTGTTGTTGTCAGCCGTACACCGGTGTTCGTCTACGAATATGACATACAGAACGCGGACGGCACATGGAACGATGAAACTGTCATGCAGACTGCCATTCCGCAGGGACCTGTGTATGAGCAGCTTTCGGTGGATGCCTACAACAAGTTTGCCACAGAGTATAACAAGTACATGGCCGACCGCACAAATAAACCGACCTGCTACCTGTTGGAGGAGATCGTTCCCGCTGCCAACTGGATGGATGGCAACGAGGGCGACCCCTACCGCTATAACCATGATGGCTGGGACTCTTTGAATCCGGATATTCAGGCTTCCGCCATCAGCAAATCGGAGTTTGCTTTGGGCTATAACGGAACGCTGGATAAGGTGGCATGGACGAAGGAAAACACCACCACAAAAAGCGTAGAAATGTCCCACGGGTTTTTCTTCAACAGCTCCATAAAATGGGGCGATGAGAAGGTAGGAATGCACGGTGTCACCACAAGCCTTGAATATAGCGATGGCAAGGGAAATTCCACCTCCAAAGGCACTGCGGTGGGAGCGAGCTGCACCGTCACCAGTCTGGACAAGCAGAGCCTTGTGGCGGAAGGAATTCCCGCGCCTGTTGTAGACGCCTATCGATTCCATTGGACGCTGGGGCAGTGGCAGCGCCACCTGAGTGGTGCAGCGAACAACAAGACACCCTTTATCGGCTACAGTGTTACCAATCTTTCCTCTCCGCCGCGAGCCATCGACAATTTGGACAAGACAATAACCCGCGGCGAAGGCATCTTTGACCTGAAGCTTTCTTGGACAAAGCCGGACTGCGAAAACGGTCATCCGGAGATTACTGGCTACTATGTTTACAGCAAGGACGAAAGCGGTGCATATACAAAAGTATCCGAAAAGCTGCCTGCCGAAGCAACGGAATATGAGATCAAAGACCTTGACCTGAATGGCAAGTACACCTATGTAGTGACGACCGTAGCAACGGTAGACAACAAGGATTATGAGAGCGTTTGGTCCAACGAGGCGCATTATCGCGCGGACGAAGCGCCTTACATCGGTAGTAATGGCAACTGGTGGGTCGGGGGAACCGACACCGGCGTAAAAGCGGCCGGTGACGACGGAAAGCCGGGCAAGGACGGCGAAACTCCGTATATCGGTGAGAACGGCAACTGGTGGATTGGCTTTACGGATACGAAAGTTAAGGCGGCAGGCACCGACGGTAAGGATGGTGAAAAAGGCGAGGACGGTGAAACGCCCTACATTGGCGAAAACGGCAACTGGTGGATCGGTGAAACCGACACAGGCGTAAAGGCTGTCGGAACGGATGGTGCAGACGGCACGAACGGTGCGGATGGTCTGACCCCCAGCATCGGCGAAAACGGTAACTGGTGGATCGGCACTACCGATACCGGCGTAAAAGCTGCCGGAACGGACGGTACAAACGGCACGAACGGTGCAGACGGTCTGACCCCCAGCATCGGCGAAAACGGCAACTGGTGGATTGGCGCTACCGACACAGGCGTAAAAGCTGCCGGAACGGACGGTACAAACGGCACGAACGGTGCGGATGGTCTGACCCCCAGCATCGGCGAAAACGGCAACTGGTGGATCGGCACTACCGATACCGGCGTCAAAGCTGCCGCAACGGATGGTGCAGACGGCAAGGACGGCGCAGACGGAACAAACGGTGTCGATGGTCGAACACCGCAGCTCAAAATCGGTGATGATAACCTCTGGTATGTTTCCTATGACAATGGTCAGAATTGGGAATCTCTCAATGTGAAAGCTACCGGAGAAATGGGAGCGACAGGTGCCCAAGGCGAAAAAGGCGACAAGGGTGACCAAGGCGAGCAAGGCATTCAGGGTGTCCAAGGCGAAAAAGGCGATGCCGGTGCCGATGGCGCTTCCGGGCAAAATGGCACCAATGGAATTAACGGAAAAAACGGTGTAAATGGTCAAGACGGACAAAACGGTCAGGATGGCAAGGATGGACAGGATGGTACTGCCGGGCGCGGAATAGACAACGCCATGATTGATAACGACGGCTACCTAATTCTTACAATGACCGATGGCACGACCATCAATGCCGGTCTTGTACGCGACACTTCCGCTGTGGCAAACAAAGAAGCAAATGACTCTGCTACGGCAAAATCGCTTGCGACAGCGGCTGTTGGTCTTTCCGGTGCATCTTTGCTATGGAACATTGCAATGCTTGCACTCTCCATCACCATGAAAAGAAAGTACACAACTTTCCACAGATGATACAGTATAAACAATAATGAAGCAGTCTTGAAAGTGCCAAAACACTTTCAAGGCTGCTTTTGTCAGGATAACCGATTACTTATTGTTTCTTCTCTTGCAGACAAACCATATCCATAGGATTCACACGCACACCATTCTGCATAACCTCAAAGTGCAGGTGGTTGCCGGTGCTGTCGCCGGTGCTGCCCACATACCCAATCACCTGCCCTGCCGTTACCGCTTCCCCTGCGGTAACGGCAGTTTGCGTCATGTGGGCGTACCGCGTGGACAGGCCCGCGCCATTGTCCAGCAAAACTTGGTTGCCGTAGCTGTTGTTCCAGCCGGAGATAATGACCGTGCCACTGTGGGCGGCGAGAATCGGCGTCCCCTCCGGTGCTGGAATATCCGTGCCGCGATGCCCGGCGTTGCCGAAGGCGTCCACTTCCCCGAAGTGGCAGGATATATAGGTGTGACCCGGCAGCGGCCAGCATAACTCGCCATCCTCGATGATGCCGATGCCGCCGCAGAGGGCAAGCAGCGTAGGGCGCATTTCATCGGAGAGAAGTTCGCGCAATATGTTTTTTTGGTCTTGGGTGAAATTGTACAACTCGGCCAGTTCATCCACGGTTTTGCTGTTGACGGTGATATGCAGGATGTATTCAGTCTGCTGCTCCGGGTCGGGGTCGTCCTCGGTAGGTTCGGGAGTGGTGTCTACTTCTTCGACCTCGTAGGTGATCTCGTGCATAGCCCAAAAGGTGTCTTGGATGCGCTGCATTTGGGCGGCATTGATAACGACAACGTCGCTATCAGAGTTGAGGTTGGTATGTACTGCAAAGATGGCCAGCACCTCCGGCCAGTAGCTTGCCCATAATCCAGACATCGTTGCAGATGATGCTTTACTGCTTTGATTTTTGTATAAGCTATTGGACCCCACCTCCCTTAATGTACCTCCATATTTGCTCCATGATTTGTTTTGCAGTCAGCAAGTCGGTATTACTTACTTTTCCGCTGGCGTTGGCAATGTGGGCAAGCTGGTTTAGATTGTTGCCAAGGGCTGCAATTTGGCGTGACATTTTTATGTAGTCGGCTGTCGGACGCTCCAGAAGTGGAGCGTCCATCAATACTTTGCGCAGCACTTGCTCTTGATTTAGCCCTGTGCTTTTACTTAAATACCGCAGTCGTTCCTGCTCGTCTTGATTGAGCCGTAGGAGTTTTTTATAGGTTCTTGCTTTCATAATTCACCATCCGATGCAGGGGTTTTAGGGGTATTCCCCTAACAAGTGGGCGATGTGATATCACATTGCCGTGCTTGCTCGTACTGTTCCTGCGGAACAGTACGCCGTCTGCCAAAAGGTTTTGCGCACTGGTGCCGTACCGCATAGGTGTCAATTTTTCTGCCCAGCTTGAAATTTGCCGCACGGTATTCGATGTTATATTCCGTGGCGACCACCTTTACACCGTGCTTCATAAGCTGTCTGAAAAACGAAATGAGGTGTCCTTCGCTGCGGCTGATATGGCGCATCCGGCAGATATACACGGTGTCGATTTCGCCTTTGCGGATATGCCGCAGCATCTCCCGATATCCGGGGCGCAGCAGCCAGCCGCCATGCTCGTCGGTGCTGCTGCCCACAACGGTGCATCCATCAGCATGAGCCTGTAAGGCACAAACTTTTATGCTGTCCATGGTTCCAACATAGTCACCGGGAATTCTGGCATAAAGCCATACGCGGCAGGGACTAAGTTCTTTTTCCATAATTTTCTTGTTTCCCTTCAATATTAGATTCGTTTTGCGATGACAAGCAATCTGCCGTTATCGGTGATGTTGTCGCAGGTGGAAAGCGTGAGCAGCTTGTCGCCGTATTGGGCGCTCACGCCTGTATCGTACAGCGCCCGCACTTTGCAGGCTGACACATAATCGGCAAATTTTTCCGGGGCAGCAGCGTCCACAAACCGATAGAACAGGAACACATCGTCGGCATCTGCCTGCACGGTCGTGTGAATCACGGCAAAAATTTCATAGGCGCTGCCGCCCAGTGCGGTATCGAACCGGACGGTTTTGTGTGCTTGCCAGAAATCCTTGCTGCGGTACTTGGCAAGATCCGCGAACATCGAGCCGTCCTTCATGTTGTGACCGTAGATGATCAGGTTATCGGATGGGCAAAGCGCATCGCAATCTGCCTGCATAAAGGGGCAGCCGTAGTCCGTGTAGTTCTTTTCAAAGTCGTGCTTCAGGTAATAGTTGGGGTCTGCCGGCGTCTGCATCACGGGGTAGTCGATACCGGTGCCCTCAATTTGAATCCAGCCGACCATATCGGCGTTTTCCAAATACAGGTTTCGGTTGCTTGGTTGTACCGGGGATTGCAATGAGATTTCCGGTTGTTTGTTCTGCGTCCTTACGGCGGCAAGGTCGCTGTAAAGGTGCGCCTGTTGTATGGACTGTGCGGCATACATCCACAAGAATGTGATGCTTGTAAGACCTGTAATACCGTACAGCCCAATAAAAAGCGAATATAGAAAGTTCTTCATCGTCTGCTCAACGCTCCCCGTATGTAAAAAAGCTCAGCTGTTCCCCCTCCAGAGAGAACCGCAAATCTAAATCATGCAGCGTATAGCTGCGGTTGAACCGTTCTGTTGCCTTATTGGGGACATCTTGCAATTCCAGCAACAATTGCCACAAATCGGGGTGGGCGTTGTACAGGTGCCGAAGTTCCCGCATGGACGCATTGGGGCAAAACCAGCAGCCGCCGCGCCCTGTGAACGCATATAACGGGGACAGCAGCCCCTCGGCTTGGCACATTGCCCATGCGTCTTTCTCGGTCAGGGCGTACTTAGCTAACAGAGAGATTTGGTTTTCCTTAAGCCGTGCCAGCCGTATCGGTTCATCGGCGGCAATGCCCAGATAGTAAACCGTGTCCGGCGGCAGCGTTTTCTGGTAGGTGCATATGGGCGGCAGTTTGCAGTCCCTTTGTATACTGCAGCGTCCGGTCAGCGGAAAGGACGCCAGCTTTCCCTCTGCATTGCCGCGGCTTACGATGCGGTAAAAGCAGTCCAAATAGGTCTTTTGCCCGCGCAGGATTCTTGTGGGAATGCCGCGCTTTTCAAAATATGGGATTGCTGTTTCATAGATGAACCGCTTATGCTCCGGCAGTTCCCCTGATACGGTATCGCTGAACATTACCTCGGAATAAACCAGTTCATCCAGCGGTTCGCCGTGCTGCAGGGCAAGCAGCGCCGTGGCGATGCTATCTTTGCCAAAGCTGCAAGTCAGAATATGTTTCATTCGATTTCCTCATAAAAATTGGGTGGCCCTCGCGGGTCACCCATAGTGGTCGGATGGTTCATTTTGGTGTTCCTTATTTCGTTTCGTCGTCATGCTCGGCAACGGATTTGCAGTGGACGCACTTGTAAATCAGTGCCGCCAGACCTGCCAAGGAAATTCCCACCAGCGCCAAAAGCAGCCCCAGCGGGAAAGTATCGCCGGTCTGGGGAATCAGCGGTGTGGGGGTCGGTGTACTCGGCGGAGTCGGCTGCACGAGCTGTTCGGGGATGGGCGCATCCTTCATAACCACGCGCTGCACATCTCCGTTCGGCAGCACCGTAAGGGAAATATCCTCTGCGATTTCGTACCCGTTGGGTGCCGTGATTTCGGTCAGGGTATAGGTGCCTGCGGGCAGTTTTTCGATATAGTGCGGCTTGTCGGTGGATGTCCAGTGTTCCACCACATTGCCGTCTTGATTTGTGATAATCAGCTCGGCACCCGGCAGTTCTTTGTTTGTGGTGATGTCTACCTTGGAGATTTCAACCTTGATGACATCGTCCCGCATTTCAAACCGCTGCACCTCGCCGGTGGGCAGCACGGTAAACGGTACACTCTCGGCAAAAGCGTATCCGTCAGGAGCTTTCACCTCGGTCAGCGTATAATCGCCTGCGGGCAGTTTCTCAATGTAGTGAGGTTTGTCGGTGGATACCCAGCGGTCAATTTCCTTGCCGTCCTTGTCGATAATGGTCAGCTCTGCGCCGGGCAATTCTTCCATGGTGGTCAGATCCTTTTTGGATAGTTCTACCTTGATGACATCATCCAGCATCTCAAACCGCTGCACCTCGCCGGTGGGTAGCACCGTAAACGGTACGCTTTCGGCAAAGGCATATCCGTCCGGGGTTTTCACTTCGGTCAGAGTGTAATCGCCTGCAGGTAGCTTTTCGATGTAGTGCGGTGTATCAGTGGATACCCAGCGGTCGATTTCCTTGCCGTCCTTGTCGGTAATGGTAAGCTCTGCACCGGGGAGTTCTTCCATTGTGGTCAAATCCTTCTTGGAGATTTCCACCTTGATGGTGTCATCGCGCATAATCACGGTTGCATCGTCCAGCAGTTTCCAATCGTCCCAAGTCCAGAACAGCAGGGACTTCTTGGTCAAATAGTAAACCTCGGCTGCCTGCAGGCTGCTGCCGTTCTCGTCCACCTTTTGCAGCAGACGGAAGGTAATTTCATCCGCCAGCGCGTAGCCATCGGCAGGGTGGGTTTCGGTCAGGGTGTAAGCATCACCCAAGTGCAGCGCGGTAACCCGGTGGGGCGTGTCGTTGGACACCCAGCTTTCTACCACATTTCCGTCAGAGTCCTTAATGCACAAAGTGGCACCGGGCAGTTCCTCGTCGTTGGTCAAATCGCGCTTGCTCACCCACATTTCGGTAGGTTTGTCGGTGCAGGTGCTCTCCAAAGCCTGCACAGCCTGCCCGTCGTAGGTAAAGATGACTTCCATCGGCTCTTCGTTGACGTAGTAACCCAGCGGGGCGCGAATTTCTTTGGCAATGTATTTGCCACTATTGGTGGCAGCGTCCTTGTGGGTGCTGCTGCCGTACTGCTCACCGCGGATGGGAATATCGCAGGTAAAGTAGGTGTACCCGTCCGCATTGGTTTCGGGGCTGGTGGCTACCAGCTCACCGGCGGCAAAGACAAGGCTGCCGTCTGCATCATAAATATCATCGGCAGTGTACAGGTTAAACACGGCACCGGCGAGATACTTGCCGCTTTCCAAATCGGTTTTGTAGATGCCGACCTTTGCCTTTTCGCGCTCGTTATGGAATTCGACAGCGTCTGCCGCAACGATTTCCTGCGTCTGGTTGTCCCACGCAAGGATGACATCAAAGGCGGCGTCCGTGCCTGCATAGCCATACGGCGGCTGGGTTTCCGCAATGTGATAGCTGCCCAGCGGCAGGGTCACGCTGACCTCACCGATGTCGCCATCGTGGATGACGGACAGAAAATCATAGGTCGCCGCCGTTCGCGCAGGGGCAAACACGGCGGTGTCGGCAGTACCGTCGCCGGTCGTAACGACTGCCACCACATCGCCCTTGGCGTACCAGAGCGTGCGGTTGCCGTAGTTATCCAGCTGGCGATCCTGCGTGTAGATGTCCTCGGCTGCCGTGATGGTATACTCGGCACCGGCCAGCGGGCGGGTTTCGTAGGTGAAATTGCCATTCTCCGCTTCGCCCGTCATCCACGGGTCAATGCCGTCCGGCTCAGACTGCCAGCCGGTCAGCACCTCGCCGGTCTTGCGGATGGTCAGCTTGCCGAGGGTTTCGTGGTTGGAATACTTCTCACCAATCACCAGCGTATCCATGCCGTTCTCGTTCTTATCGCCGGTTGCCTGATAAATGCGGTCGGTTGTGATGGTAAAGTCCACATAGAAACTGCCATCTGCATCATCGGCCAGAATCCCGTTTTCGTAGCCTGCAGTATCCTTCCATTCGTTGTAGAATCCGTTCGGGCCGGTGACTTCCACAATGCGATATTTACCTAGCGGCAATTTTTCAGGCAGCGTCAAGTTGCCCTCGCTGTTGGTGTAGAAAGTGTCTACATCTTTTGTCAGATGGCCGTTGACAGTATCGGTCATCGTGACGAGTTTCGGGTTGCCGTTGCTGTCATAACGGTAATGCCCCTGCTCGTCCAGCCAGTAGATTTGGAAAGCGGTGTCGGGCAGCAGTACCGGTTTGCCGGTTTCCTCGTCAATTTTTGCGATGCGAAGATAAACTTCGATTTCCTCGTCCAGTACCGTAAATTTCTGATAACTGTCAGAGCCTGTCATTACGCTGTCCTTGGGGGTGGCCATAGCGCCCCACGGGTTGTTATCCTGTTCGGGGTCAACGGTGACAATAAAAGGCTCAGCTTGGAACAGGTCGTGCGGTACGGTGGTTTCCACGACCAGATAAGTGCCATAGGGCAAGCCCTGCACACGAATATTCCCGGTGTCATTGCTGAAGATCTCGGCAAGCTGGTATTCGTTGGCGCTGCCGGTGGGCTGCCAGCCGTTGCCCTTGCCATTCTTGTTCTCACCTGCTGCCGTCAGAGTTTTGTTGTAGGCGGCAATTTCGTCAGCGTTGACCTCATAGGTCTTTGCGATGGCCTGCGTTTCCGCAGAAAAATCCCACTTCGGATGCTCGTTATCGTAGGTCTTATCAATGTAGGCATCCAAAATGCTTTGCAGGGTGTAGCTGCCGCTGCGGGTCTGCTCAAACTGCTTCAGTTTGGACAGGTCGGACACAAGGAAGAATGTAAAGCCCGCGCCCTCCAGTTCCAGTCCATTGCTTTGGCCGCTGGAGGATACGATTTTGCTGATTTCTACATTGCCTTTTGCCACTTGGTCTTGGCTCTCGGCCAAAGCGTTATCCGCATGGATGTGGTAATTGGCGCTGTAGCTGGTCTTGTCGATCTGTTCACCGGCTGCCTGTCGATTGTCGGCAAAGGTGGTCTTTTCTACATACCAACCCTCATCAGAATAGGCTGGCGTGATGTAGTAGTTATGTTCATCGCAGAGGTAGCCGTCTGCAAAGGACAGGTAATAGGCATCGTAAGTCCAAGAGCCATCCAACGCTTTACCTTTAGAGACTGTAGAAAACTGGTTCTTGTAAACCCAATCCGTGTACTGGCCGCTGCCGTTCTTGGCAAGCGCGGCGGTCTGCCCGGTGACTGCCTTGGTGCGGCTGTCCACGGTGGGATAGGTGCCGGAAACAGCAAGAGCGCCGTCACGCAGCGGGATAACCACGCCGGTGGAGCGTTCTACGACATAATATTTGCCGAGGTACAAATTGCTGAAGCACAGCCAGCCATTCTCGATTTTAGCGCTGGCTACAAGGTGGTCTTTTTTCAGAACGGGTAAATAATCAGACACCCACTGCCCGCTGTTGTCGCGGATTGTGGTGTGCCAGATGGGATTGCCGTCTGCATCCACGATTTTGGAGTAGTCCACCACGCCGGTCACGCCATCGGGGTGCGTAATATCTTCGGCGGCGTAGAGGTCATACACCGCGCCGTCCAGCGTGGCATCGCCGTGGGCTTGCCCGCTGGCAAGAGCTGTGCCGTGGGTGGTGCTGCCGCCCACATACCGCACGGCATCAAGGTCAACCTTGGAGATGCTGATTTCGCCCAAGGTGCGGTCATTTTTCATAACGCCGTCTGAGGGCGTGATTGTGTAGCTGTCCTCATTGGCCGCCTTGCCGCTATTGTCGGTGTTATAAGTACGGCGGGGATCCTTGGCAGTGTCGTAAATGGTAACGGTGGTTTCTACGCCTGTACTGGTGACAAGTTTGGTGCCGCCTTTGTCGGTAGCGGCAATATCGGCATTATAGTCAGCGTTGTCCAGCCAGATTACAGAATTGTCGCTGTCCTCGGTGATTTCGATATAGTAACCGCGCTTGCCCAGCGGAGTGTTGGCCATGCCGGGATGATTGATGTCTGTCCAATCGCCAAAATAGCCTTTGGGCGCTTTGCTTTCCACGATGATAAACTTGCCCGTATTACGCTGGGTGTAGTAAAGGGTATGCCGCATGGAATCCGTGGTCGCATAAGCTGCACTGTTGATGACCGCATAAGTGCCATCGCCTTGGCGCTGCACACTGTAAGTGTTGTAACCGCCGGTGGGCTGGTATTTGCCGGTCACAGTATCCCACTGGAAAATCTCATATTGCGCGTCGGCAGCAATCTGATTGCCGGTTTCGCTGTCGGTTTTCTTGAGGTTGACCTGCAAACTCCACTCATCATTTTTCATGACATAGTCATTGTTGGTGTTTGCGGGTACCGAAATCGTTTGGCTGCTTCCGTTCGTGCCCCAGTACTTGCCGAATCCATACGGTACTGTGATTTCCTCATAGCGGAACTGAATGCTGCCCAGCTGCGCTTTGGCCGTTGCTATAGCATTGTTGACAGCGTTCTGGGCCTCACCCTGCAATTCCGCAATGGCGTCGTCGCGGGCACTGTTGGCGGCCGCATCAGCAGCCTCCTGCGTGGTGAAAGGACCAACCTGTCCATTGCGAGTGCCCGATGTTTTGGTAACGGCATAGTGCAGACTCCAGCTTGCGGCTGCATCGCCGCCGTTCTTCTGGTAGTTGTCATCGGCGGTGTGACCGCTGGTGGTCACCGTTTGCTTTCCGGCAGGACTGATAGACCAACTGCCGCCGTCGATGCTGCCAGATTTGGTCACGGGTTCAATTTCAATCGTTGCACCGTCCACTTTTTCCTGCGTGATAGTCTGAATCTTGTCGGTGCGCACACCGTAGGAAAAATCAAAACTGCCGCTGGCGGTCTGGGCGGGTGCCTCCCAGCTGGCATAGTATTCCTGCACAACAGGTTCCGGCTCAGGTTCCTCCTCACCGATCTCAGGTCCGATCAGGGCAACGGTCTGCCACCCTGCGCGACCGGGATTGTAGATGTAGGTGTAGTACCCACGGGCGGAGGCGTAGGTTTCCACGCCGTTCAGCAGTTCGTCGGCAGAGGCAAGATAGATTTCCGCGGCGGTGCTTTCGGGGAAGTTTTCGATAATATACATCTGCACATCGTCATAAATTGATGTGCAGAAATCCAAAAGAGAGATTTCTTCACCCTCGTCAGCGGAAAAAACAGCGGGCAGATCGTCCGCATCGCCCAAAGAAAGCTGGTTCAAGCCGCCCCAGATGCGAATCTGGTTGCCGTAGTGGTCACCGGGGATGCACTGGTCTGCGTTGACCGTGGAAGTGTTCACATAGGTGTATGTCGGGCATCCTGCAGGCTGACCGTTGGCACCGTGGGTGCAGCAGTAGGCGGGTTCGCCGTTGAACCAAATCAGCCAAGTGCCGTTGACCTTGGCAACCTTGGTGATCTTGCCACTTGTCACCGCAGGGGTGGGGCGCTCGGCAAAGGCGGCAATTTCACTGTCGGGGAAAGGATATTCGGCAGTCGCATTGCGGTCGATGGCTACCTGTAGGGTTTTGGTCAGTGTGCTGCCATCGGGTGCGGTGTAAACCAACTGCGCGGTAAAATTCGCATCTGCCTGCACATATACACCCAGCACAGCAGCGGAAGTTTCGCTGTATTCGTTGTGTAGCAGGCTTTCTGTGTTTTCAACAGGTGCGCCGTAGTAGTCCAGCAGGGTCACACCGTCCGGCAGAATCAGATCGAGCGTGCTGCCGTTGGCGGGGTACTCCACCTGCGCCATAATGGGAACAATGGCATAGTCTGCGCCATCCAGCAGGGGCGCGGCCATGGTAAGACCGTCATTGTCCAGTGCAGCGGCAGTCAGATAGCTGCCGCCTTCTTCCAGCTGGCTTTCGGGCCACTCGGAAATGCCGATTTTAGTTTCACCGGTGGCAACCGGCAGACCCTCGCTGCCGATATAGGAACCAATGGGTGCGTCGGGGAGATCGGTGTACAGTTCCGCGCCGACAACGGCAGCAGGGATTTCTTCTTCAGCGGGCTGCTCTTCTGCCGTTTCCGGGGTGGCTTCGGTTACATCCTCGCCGGGGTCGGGGCTGCTCTCGTCGGTCTGACCGTTGTCTGTTTCAGACGGTTCGGTCTGCTGCTCCATCTGCGCGGTTTCCTCGGTGGGCTGCGGTGTGGGTTCCTCCGCAAACGCTGCACCGGGCAGCATGGAGCAGAGCATTACCGCCGCCGCAAACAGCGCGGTAACGCGGTGCTTTAATTTATAATGTGTTTCTTTCATTGTGAAATCCTTTCAAAACAGAGATTTTTTCACGAAAAAAAGCGCCTGCAAAATGCAGACGCTGCGGTTATCTTTCGGGGGTATCTTGGGCGGGCTGGGCTTTGGCTTTTTCAAATTTTCGCACTTGGTTTACAAAACCGTCCAATAGGCAGGTATGCGCTTGTAGGTCAGCGTAGTAACATGAACGGTCAAATCCACGGCGATCCATATCTTTGATCGTGCGAATGGAATCTGCCCATTCTCTATTCGTGCGAGAAATTCGACCATCTCCATCACGGGTTTGAATGGCCGCTGCCAACACATATTTTGTGCGCTCCAAACCATATTTCGCCACGACCTGCTCAACAGCGCCAGCGCCCAGCCGCAAACCATCAAAGCGCTGTGCAAGCGCTGCGTCAATCTCGTCCCGACACCTTTCATTCAAGTGGCAAGACGCATGGTACTGCTGCAATTCGCCGTGTTCGCGGGCATAAGTGACGGACTGTCGATATACTTTGGGCGGGTTCTGCTGCTGTTCCTTTTTCAGCAAGTCATCTGCGCGGTCTTCCACGCACTGAGCCACAATGCTCATATAATCGGTTTCCAGCTTGGAAAAATCCTTATACACATCCGCCAGCGGCGCGGGAGATTTCAGCAGCGCCCGCACCTGTGCAGGGGTGAGGTTCATTTCTTCCGTTGCAAGAATAATGTCCTCACGGACGCTGTACTCGTAGGCGTGGTGTAGAATTTCTTCTGGCGGCTGTGCGGTCAGCCATAGGCAATAGGCGCTCTGCTCCACCCGCATTTTTTCGCAGAGTTGCTCCTGCGGGGTCATTCTTTTACCTCGCACACCAAAGAATTGGTTTCCAGCACATGACGCCAAAAATCGACCTGCCTGTCATAAGACATATTTTCATAGCAGACATCAATCAGCGTTGCATACAGCTTTTCCTCATCTTCAGGGGAAATGGCAAGAGAAATATTGTTTTGCGAACAATAGCACAGGTAATCAACAAGCTCGCCCATAGTATCTGCACCGCTGTTCTCCAACAATTCTTCCCACTCGTGCGGAAAATCGAGATCTTCCAGCACAATATCCACCGTGTCGTCACACATAGGAATGCTTACGGTTACTTCCTCTCCCGGATGCGGGCTGAAACAGTCCAAAATAGGTAAACAGCCAGCGTGTCCGGCTGCATCTGCCAATGTGTTGGCTAACAGACTCATCATTTCATCGTGCGTCATAAAATCCTCCGAAGCAGATAAGATTCCACAAAAATTACGACTGCATACTGAATAAATCACTTCGTGTATGCAAATCATTCAACATCTCTCCATTCCAAGGAGTTGTTTTCAAGCATATCTTCCCAAAATACCATCTTGCCGTCCATGTCCATATTTTCATAGCAGATTTTGAGCAATGCAGTAGAAAGAACATCATCGGCACTTGAATTTTCGGATTCGTTTTTGTTCAGATAATCGGCAACGTCTCCGATCGTTTCAGCACCGATTTTTTTCAGCAATGGTTCGCACTCTTCCGGCCAGATTTCGCTGCCCACCGGCATGATGCGCATAACAGCGTCAACAGGATACTCTATGCGAGTTCTATCTTCCTCGCACTGTGAGAAACCGTCTATAACGCTAATACAGCCCTCATACCTTGCCTTTGTAAGCAGGGTCAACGCTAATTCTTCAATAAGCTCGTCATAAATCATGTTTTCCTCCAATAGAAAAAGCGCCCACAAAAGTGAGCGCCCAGATAAAATATTCGGTTATGAGAACACCGGCAAACTTCCGTTTGCTGCATCCGTTTTCAGAATGGTGATCCAGTTGCTTTTGCCGTAGAGAAACCGCACGATATGCACGGTTTGCGTGGCATCGTCCACCGTATAGAACGCAAGGTAGTTCATAACGATGGTGAAGCGGATTCCCCATAGGGAAAGCAGTTTGTCGGAAACGACTTCAAATTTGTGCGGGAATTCTGCCAGTGCTCCGATTTTTTCGTCGGCCACATCCAACAGCTTGTCGGCGGCAGTTGGATTTTTCAGTACAAGGTCGATATAGTCGTAGGCGTTCGCCATATCGCGCTCGGCAGCGTGGGTGACATGAATGTTGTATTTCATCTGCGCTCCCTGCGGTGGCGCAAATCAGCCATAACATCGGCAAAGGGGCGCGTGTTCCCGGCTTCTACGTCGGCAAGGCCCTCTTGCAGCTTGCTGTACAGTTCAATGCGGCCCGCCATTTCCTCGTAGGTTTCCATGCTCATAACGGCAAGGTCGCCCTTACCGTTTTTGGTAATAAAGACCGGCTCGTTGTAGGCATGGCAGTAAGAGGAAATGTCATTGTAGTTGTTTCTCAAATCTGCGCTGGAACGAATGTTCGGCATAGATAGCACCTCTCTTTCATACAGAAATTATATCATAATTTGTGTATGAAAACAAGTAGGAGTTTTAGTTGAATGTGACAGTCCAGTAGGTATACTGCCCCTCGGCGGTGGAGCAAAACCAACAGCCGACACCCATGCTCGTAAAGCTGGCGTTGGTGATGTTGGCATAGTGGGCAGGACTGTTCTGCCAATAGCTGCATACGCTGCTGGCCGAGCCGATAGGACCGGCTGCGCAGATTTCGCTGCGGGTGGTCATGCCGCTGTGGTCGAACGCACCGCCCGCGACAAAGCTCTCGCAGCGGGCATCTGCCGCCGCGCTCAGCCCGCCGTCCATTGCCAGCGGGGAAAGTCCCGCCGCCGCACGGATGGCGTTGATGTTCTCCTGCACGGCCCAGTATGCGCTGTCGCTGCTGTCGATGCTCCACCATTGCTCCGTACCGGCTGCAAGGTCGAACGGCACCGCACCATAACTCATACTAACCTGTGCCGGAGTGGCGGCTACGGTTTCCTCCACCGGGGTTTGCGTGGGTTCTGCGGTGGGGACTGCCGTAGGCTCTGCTGTCGGCGCGGGCGTGGGGGCCTGTGTCGGTTCGGGTGTCGGCGCAGGGGTTGCTGTCTGCGCAGGTTCGGCAGTTGCAGCAGCTTCCACCGACTGCGCAGTTTCTTCGGTGGCCGGTGAGATTTCCACAAGTGCAGCCGGTTCAGCCGCAAGAGTTTCATCCGCTGCCGCTGCACACCCGGACAGCGCCAATACTATGCCCAATGCAACAATAGATTTTTTCATAAAAACTACTCCTTTCATCCTTGGGGTGGTCGCGTATACGATTGGTCTTTCTGCCTTTCATCATAAAATTTATCGTTCCTCCTGTCCACGCTGTCGATTGTCGGTCTGACACTGTTGTTCCGGCTCGGTGTCGGTCACAATGTCTTTGTCGTTCATGTTCAGCAGTCCCTCCAGCACCGCAAGACGCTTGCTCTTTTCAGTCAGTTCCGCTGCCTGTGGAAATGGCCGCTTGACTTCTTCCTCAGCGCTGGCAAGCTGCTGTTCCAACTGGATTTGCATATTGCGGGTCTTTTCAATGCTCGGTTCAATACCATTTGCCAAATTGGAAAGGCGTGTCAGATTGCCTAGCACATCAGCTCCCAGCTGAGTGCTATATGTACCAGAGCCAGCCAATCTTGCATGGTATTCGTTGCCAAAAGGCAGATGTTGGATTTGCAGTTCCATACCCTTGAAATACCCGATAGGTACGGGCTTTTCGCTATTCAGTGCCAAGCCCAGCAGACCTAACAGGGCTTTCCCCGCAGGTTCTTTTTCGTAGTAAACTCTCTTTTCCAACTGGATACAGAAAACATCTTTGCCGTCCGCATCCACTACGGAATGTTCCTTTACGGTGGCGGCGTCTACCGTGGCATTTTCAATCTGTTCTTTGCATTTTCGGATTTCAGCCGGGAAGCCGATGGCAATTTTATTTTCCAGTTCATAACGCTGGCTGTCATGGGCAGCTTTCAGTGTTTTAAGACGGGTCAACTGCACGTCCAAGTCCATCTTTTCCTTGATAAGCGGATTGCCAGCCGCCAATGCCTTTACCTCGGCGTAGGACAGTGCAGCCTCGTCCATATCATTGCAGCTGCGAGCCGGAGATTTTGAGGTCATAATCTGTCCGATGAATTTTTGCTTATTTTCGATAAGCTGCCACGAGTAGGCATCAAATGTTCCCTCCGTTACATAACGGAAAACATAGACCTCCTTATTTTCATTGCCCTGTCGTAATATTCTGCCCTCACGCTGCTCAATATCAGATGGCCGCCACGGTACATCCAGATGGTGCAACGCAATAAGCCGCTTTTGGACATTGGTTCCGGCTCCCATTTTGGCGGTGCTGCCCATCAGAACGCGAACTGCACCGCTGCGAACTTTTCCGAAAAGTTCCGTCTTGCGGGCATCGGTGTTCGCTTCATGGATGAAGGCAATTTCTGTTTCGGGGATTCCGCGCTCGATCAGCTTTGCTTTCATGTCATCGTAGACATTGAAAACGCCCGCCTTGGGCGTAGACAGATCGCAGAAAACAAGCTGCGCACTGCGTTGAGGCATGGTCTGCTCCCATATCTCAAAAATTTTGCCCACACAGATATTGACCTTGCTGTCAGGATCGTCGGGCAAGTCGGGGTCGATCAAGCGCTGATCCAGCGCCAACTTGCGTCCGTCGTTAGTGATTTTAAGCATATTGTCCTCATAGGGCTTTACCATTTTATTGCGGATTTTGTCGGCCCGTTCGCCCAATTCCGCTACCATCTGTTTTTGTATTTCAGAGGGCTTTAGCTGGATGTTGGTCGGCTTGCCGCCCACAAGGGCAGGGACAGGCAGTTTCAGCATATCTGCTGTTTGAATGTCAGCGCATTCCTTGAACATTGCCATAAGTTCCGGCAGATTGAAAAAACGAGCAAAGCGTGTTTTTGTGCGGTAGCCGGTTCCCTCCGGCGCAAGTTCGATGGCTGTGACGGTTTCGCCAAAGGTGGCCGCCCAACTATCAAAGTTTGCAAGGCCGTTGCGTTCCAAGGTGTACTGCTGCAAATAGCGCTGCATGGTATATAGCTCGGTCATGCTGTTGGAAATGGGGGTGCCCGTGGCAAACGTTACGCCCCGCGCCCCGGTGATTTCATCAAGGTACTGGCACTTCATAAACAGGTCACTGGCCTTCTGGCTCTCGGTGGTGCTGATACCCGCGATGTTGTGCATCTTTGTAACGGTCATGAGGTTCTTGAAATTGTGTGCTTCATCGACCATGAGGGAGTCTGCACCCAGTTCCTCAAAAGTCACCACATCATCCCGCTTCGGGGCGTCCAGCAAATTTGACAGCTTGGTTTTCAACTGTTTTTTCTTACTTTCCAACTGCTTGACGGTCAGACGGCTGTCGCTGTTGTCCATGCTCTCCAACTGCATCTCCAGTTCGTCAATTTGCTTGCGGATAAACTCGGCTTTTCTGGCATCGGAAAGTGGAATCTTTTCAAACTGGCTGTGACCGATTACCACAATGTCATAGTTGCCGGTGGCGATTTTGGCACAAAACCGTTTACGGTTTGACTTTTCAAAATCGCGCTGCGTTGTCACCAAGATGTTTGCGTTGGGGTATAGCTTCAGCGCTTCACTGGCAAATTGGCCTGTCAGATGATTTGGCACGGCGACAAGTGTTTTGCTGCATCTCCATTCTGCCGCAAATCATTTCAGGGTGCTCCACAAAGTAGCGGTTCATGGTGATGCCGTTGGCATCTTCTGCAAGGTGCAGCCAAGGCTCGTCCTGCTGGCGCAGCGTATCGCGCTTTTGCAGAAATATTACATCGGTCATGATCTTTGTGCCGCTGCCCTTGAACGCATTGTTGGGCAAGCGCACCGCACCGATAAGGTCGCAGCGCTCGGCAATGTACTTGCGGGCACGGTCATCCTTTTTGTCCAATGTGCCGCTGGAGGTGATGAACGCCATGATGCCGCCGGTGCGCAGCTTGTCGATGCTCTTGGCAAAGAAATAGTCGTGAATGGGAAAATGCAGCCGGTTATACTGCGGGTCATTGACTTGGAAATTGCCAAAAGGTACATTGCCCATAACGCAGTCAAAATAGTTGTCGGGGAGAAGCGCATTTTCATAGCCGGTTACTTGGATATTGGCCTTTTGATATAGTTGCTTGGAGATGCGGCCTGTGATGCTGTCCAATTCTACGCCGTAGAATTTGGCATCACTGCTGCCAAAATGTCCGTGTGCGAGAAATGCGCCTGTGCCCATGCTGGGTTCTAGGATTTTGCCGCCCTTTACGCCGAAGCGCTCCAGTGCGCGGTAGATGGGGTGGATAACGGTGGCGGGGGTATAAAACGCCGTCAGGGTGCTGCTGCGGGCAGCTTCATACTCAGATTCAGACAATGCTGCTTTCAGCTGGCTGTACTCGTTCGACCATGCACTTTTGTTCGGGTCGAACGCATCCGAAAGCCCGCCCCAGCCCGTGTACTGCGCTAAAATTTTCTGCTCATCCTCAAAAGCAGGGCTGCCGCCGTTCGCTACGCGCTGCTCAATTTCTTTCAGCTTTTGGATGGCGGCAATGTTGGCTGCAAATTTTTCGCGCGGTGCTGTCGGCAGGTTGTCCAGATAGGGGGCTTCATAGGTAATGGGTTCGCGGTGGTAAGGTTCATCTTCTGCCGAAAGCCGTTCTGCGTCCGCCATAACCTGCGCCATAAAGGGGCTGGGTTCTTCGATGACTTCGCCCACGATGGGTTCAACAGTTTCTTCTGGCTGCGCTTGGCGGCTTGGAACTTCCGGGGCGGATAGTGCTGCATTTTTGGGGTTGGCCGCGAGCAGCCGCGCAAATTCTTCATGGCTGACGGCACGGCCTACCAGCGGGAAACTTTCATCCCGCAGATGAATGTTTTCTCTGCCGATTTCCTCGACGGTAAAGGGTCTGGCATCTTCCAGATAAACCGTACTGCCGATAGTTACAGGTGATTTTTCGACTTTTCTTGTAGTCGGATGATGCTTTTCAAACTCTGCTTCGGCGGTATTGATAAAATCCGAGAAAGCGCTGTTTTCAATGCCCTGCGCAGCAAGCTCGTGGTTATCGTGAAAGTAGTCGATATGGACAATGTTACCGTCAACCTCATAGCGGATTTCGTTCCGCAGAAGATTGGCATACACTTGGATTTCGTGCTCATCGTCCTCGGTGGTAGAGTAAGCAAACTCCACGCGGGTCAAGTCGGAGAAATTCGGCTCGTTTAGCCCCTCATTCTCACAGAAATCCGTGATGGCGTGTTTTGCATGATCGAGGGCGGCATCGTTCGCTGCGCGGGCGGCTTGCTGTTCTGCTGCCCATGCCTGATAGGGGGCTTTTTCGGCATCGGTCAGATACTGGTCGTTGTAAACCAAAAGCCGCAGGCGCTGGGCAACCTCTTTCCACTTCAAAACGCGGCGATACTCGCCGTCCTCTGTACGTCGGGTGATTTCAAGATTTTTGCCCATGTGGTCAAGAAAGCCGTGCCCACCATCGCGGAAGATCCATGTGCCGCCGCCGATGCCGTATTCTTTTTTCAGCCAGCGGGCTTGATCTTGCTCGATAGGAAGTACCTGTGCAGAGAGATATTGCTGAATGCGAAATTTGCTATCTTCAAACCCGCCGCCTTTGCACAGTGCATCGGTAATGTCCTGCTCGGAAATATACTTGCCGGATGCGTCAATGATGGGCTTGTTCCACTTTTTGGCTTCTGCCGCAAGGTCGATATTTTTTGCTTGCTGCTCATGGCTCGGCAGCCCTGCCTTTTCAGAATCTTCGGGAGTAAGAGTAAGCTGCTCCATCTGCTGCTGCACGGGTGCTGCTTTGATGGGAACCATCAGCCGCCCTTGCTCGATAAGGTCAGCAATCTTTGCGGCAACAGCATCCCATGTCAGATTGACCTGTGCTGTTTTGGTAAGATAGTTACCCTCCCAAAGTTCAAGGTACATATCATGCCGGATAAAACCCACGGTATGGTCATCCACGAACAAATATGTATAAATTTGCTTGTAACAGTGCTTGCAAAA
>ERZ825896.1492-NODE-1492-length-25733-cov-4.420788_pt1 | contig 25733 bp, 18 predicted proteins | sample MGYA00519858_ERZ825896 | MGnify/ENA primary metagenome ERZ825896 (study PRJEB31778, sample SAMEA3449214) | human gut metagenome | biome: human gut; feature: human-associated habitat; material: faeces | place: United Kingdom | collected 2010/2012 ...
AGCTGCTCATCATGATCGATGCCTGCAAGCGCGCCTCCGCGGGCCGCGTCACCGCGGTGATCCCCTATTTCGGCTATGCCCGTCAGGACCGCAAGGCCAAGAGCCGCGATCCCATCTCCGCCAAGCTGGTGGCCAACATGCTCACCGCTTCCGGCGCGGACCGTGTGCTGACCATGGATCTCCATGCCAGCCAGATCCAGGGTTTCTTCGACATCCCCGTGGACAATCTGCTGGGCAACCCCGTGTTCGTGGACTACTATGCCAAGAAGTTCGGCGAGCGCTGCGAGGATATGGTCGTGGTGTCCCCCGATGTGGGCTCCGTGGCTCGCGCCCGCACCTTCGCCCAGAAGCTGCACATGAGCCTTGCTATCGTGGACAAGCGCCGTCAGAAGGCCAACCAGTGCGAGGTCATGAACGTTATCGGCGACGTGGCCGGTAAGGACTGCATCCTGTTCGACGATATGATCGACACCGCCGGCTCCATCTGCAACGCTGCCAAGGCCATTGTGGAGGTGGGCGGCGCCACCAGCGTCTATGCCTGCGCCAGCCACGGCGTGCTGTCCGGCCCCGCGCTGGAGCGTATCAACAACAGCGTCATCAAGGAGATGGCTCTGCTGAACACCATTCCCGAGGAGATGGGCAAGGGCTGCGAAAAGATCAAGTACCTGTCCGTGGCCCCCATGTTTGCCGAGGCCATCGAGCGTATCTATCAGGAGATCTCCATCGCCAAGCTTTTTAACTAAGGCTTTTCAAATTCATTTTCAGGTGCTATAATAGGGGAACTGCGCACAGCAGTTCCCCTATTATTACCATAGAAAAAGGAGGGACGCTCCTTGTTTTTCAATCGGAACCAGAGCGGCGGCGTCAACTGGATACTGGTGGGGCTGGGCAATCCCGGCAAGCAGTACGAAAGCACCCGCCACAACATGGGCTGGCTGGCGCTGGACAGCCTGATGGAGCAGGAAAAATTCACACTGCCCAAGCTGCGCTTCAAGGCGTGGACGGGTATTTTTGAGAAGGACGGCAATAAAATACTGGTGATGAAGCCCCAGACCTACATGAACCTCTCCGGCGAATCGGTGGGGGAGGCGGCACGGTTTTATAAGGTGCCGGCGGATCATGTGGTGGTGATCTCCGACGATGTGTCGCTGCCGGTGGGCAAGCTGCGCATCCGCAAGGGCGGCAGCGCCGGCGGTCACAACGGCCTGAAGAACATCATCGCCCATCTGGGCACCGACCAATTCCCTCGCATCAAGGTGGGGGTGGGCATGCCGGAGCATCCGGATCACGAGATGATCGACTGGGTCATCGGCAAGCCCAAGGGCGACGAGGCCAAGCTGCTGCGCCAGACGCTGGATCGCGCCGCCAACGCGGCGCTGTGCCTGATGGCGGAGGGCCCCGACAAGGCCATGAACAAGTTCAACGGGTAAAGAGCTTCGCAGAATTTGCGCCGCGCACGGCGCAAAAAATTTCAATCATTTTTCCGGCGGCGTGTACGTCGGAAAAATACTTCTTGGTCGCCAGTGCACCCGAAGGGTGCGCGCAGCCGACCGCAAACCAATTGGCAGAAAAATCGTAAGATTTTTCGCCAGCTAACAGAAAGGAGGGGGATATGAACGCGCTGCTAAAGGAACTATTGCAAATGCCCGAGGCTCGCGCACTGCTGGACAGTACCTTGCGCCGCGACAAGCCCATGGTCACCGGCGTATCCCCCGTCCACCGGGCTATGCTGGCGGCGGCCATGCTTCAGGAGACGGGCCGCCCCATGCTGCTGCTGTGCGGCGACGAAACGGAGGCCGCGCGGCTGTGCGGCGACCTCCACGCCCTGACGGGGCGGGATGTGACGCTGCTGCGGCGGCGTGACTGGAACTTGCGGCCCAGCGCCGCGGCCAGCCGCAGCTGGGAGCATCAGCGCCTTGCGGCGCTGTACGCCATGGCGTCCGGACAAGCGCCGCTGGTGGTGGCCGCCATCGACGCGGCGGTGCAGCGGTGCGTGCCGAAGGACGTGCTGCTGGAGACCGTTATTGCGCTGAAGGTGGGGGAGAGCTACCCCATCGAGCCGCTGACGGCCCGGCTGACGGCGGCGGGCTACGTCCGCTGCCAGCAGGTGGAGGGCCCCGGTCAGTTTGCCTTGCGGGGCGGGATACTGGATGTGTTTTCCCCCGCTATGGAGCAGCCGGTGCGCTGCGAATTCTGGGACGACGAGCTGGACGCCATGGGGGTCTTCGATGTGACCACCCAGCGGCGTGTGCATAATCTGGAGGAAACGCTACTGCTGCCTGCCGGAGAGGTGCTGCCCTTCCGGGGCGCGGACACAGCGGAGAAAGCCGCCGCCGCGCTGGAAGCGGCGGGTAAAAAGCTGAAGAAAAAAGAACACACCGAGCCGCTGCTGCGGCAGTTGGAGACCGACGCCAACGCACTGCGGCAGGGCATCGCCCCCAACGGCTGCGACCGGTATCTGGCGGCGGTGTATCCGGAAAAGACCACGGCGCTGGACTATCTGCCGGAGGACGCCATCCTCTGCGTGTGCGAGGGCGGACGGGTCAGCGAGGGCCTGAAGGGCTGGCTGTGGCAACTAAAGGAGGACGTAGCCGCTGCGGCGGAAAACGGCTTTATGGCTCCGGCCATGGGAGAGCTGTCTCTGACAGAGGGGGAGACGGCGGCGCAATTGGCGCGGTTTGCCCTGTGCCAGATGGACAGCCTGCCCACCAGCCGGTATCTGCTGCCGCCGGGTGAGCTGCTGCAGATTTCCGCCCGGCAGCTGAGCACCTACGGCGGCTCGCTGGAGACGGCGGCCTCCGATATGGAGCATTATCTGGCCGCCGGGTACCGTGTGGTGGTGCTGTGCGGCGGTCAGGTACGAGCCAACAACATGCAGGAGCTGCTGCGGGGACGGAACATCACGGCGGCACTGTCGCTGGACGGCGGTACGCTGCCCCAACCGGGACAGGCGGCTATTCTGCTGGGCGCGGTCAGCGCGGGAAGCGAGTGGCCGTCGCTGAAGCTGGCGGTGCTGACGGAGGGCCAGCTGACGGAGAGCGTCAGCGGCAAGCAGAAGAAGCCCCGCCGGGTCAAGGACAGCAATCGCCAGAAGCTGCAATCCTATACCGACCTGACCCCCGGCGATCTGGTGGTGCATGCCCACCACGGCATCGGCCGTTTTGTGGAGATGCTGCGCCTGCCGGTGGACGGGGTGGAAAAGGATTATATCAAAATCGCCTACGCGGGCAGCGACTGCCTGTACGTGCCCGCCACGTCGCTGGATTTGGTGAGCAAGTACATCGGCGCCGGCGGCGAGGACAGCGACAGACCCGCCAAGCTGAATAAGCTGGGCGGCACCGAGTGGGCCAAGACCACCTATCGGGCCAAGGCCGCCGCCAAGGAGCTGGCGGCGGGGCTGATCCAGCTGTACGCCCAGAGGCAGCGGCAGCCGGGCTTTGCCTTTTCGCCGGACAGCCCGTGGCAGCGGGAGTTTGAGGACGCCTTCGACTATGAGGAGACCGGCGACCAGCTGCGGGCCATCGAGGAGATCAAGGGCGACATGGAGAAGGCCGTTCCCATGGATCGCCTGCTGTGCGGCGACGTGGGCTACGGCAAAACGGAGGTGGCCCTGCGGGCTGTGATGAAATGCATTCTGGACGGCAAGCAGGCGGCTATTCTGGTGCCCACCACCGTCCTGGCACGGCAGCACTTTCTCACTGCAAAGGCGCGTTTTGCCAAGTACCCGGTGGAGATCGACGTGGTTTCACGCTTTCGGACGCCCGCCCAGATGAAGGAGACTTTGCGGCGGGTGCGGGAAGGCTCCATCGACGTGTTGGTGGGGACCCACCGCCTGTTCCAAAAGGACGTGGAGTGGAGGGACCTGGGACTGTTGGTAGTGGATGAGGAGCAGCGCTTCGGTGTAGCCCACAAAGAGAAGCTCAAGGAGCTCTCCAAGCAGGTGGATGTACTCACCCTGTCGGCAACTCCTATCCCCCGGACATTGAACATGGCCCTCTCGGGCATCCGGGATATGTCCACGCTGGAGGAGCCCCCCTCCGACCGCCAGCCGGTTCAGACCTATGTACTGGAACACGACTGGGGGGTTCTGGCCGACGCTATGCGCCGGGAGCTGGAGCGGGGCGGACAGGTCTATTACCTCCATAACCGGGTGGAGACCATCACCCGTGCCGCCGGGCGCATCAAGGAGATGCTGGGGGAGGAGGCCGAGGTGGCGGTGGCCCATGGGAAGATGTCCCAGGAGGAGCTCAATGACGTGATGACCCGCATGAGCGAGGGAGAGGTTCAGGTGCTGGTGTGTACCACCATCATCGAGACCGGCATTGACATCGCCAACGTCAATACGCTCATCATTGAGGACGCGGATAAGATGGGACTGGCGCAGCTCCACCAGATCCGGGGGCGGGTGGGCCGCTCTAACCGGAGAGCCTACGCCTATCTCACTTACCGGCGGGGAAAAATCCTCTCGGAGATAGCTACCAAGCGGCTCTCAGCCATCCGGGAGTTCGCCGAGTTCAACTCAGGATTCAAGATTGCTATGCGGGACCTGGAGATTCGAGGCGCGGGCAATATTCTGGGGCCTGAGCAGAGTGGTTTTATGCTCAGTGTTGGCTATGACATGTATCTCAAACTGCTGGAGGAGGCCGTCCTGGAGGAACGGGGGGAGAAGGCGGAGCGGAAAGCCGAATGCGCCGCCGACCTTAATGTGGCCGCCTCTATCCCGGACCGCTATGTTCCGGCTCCCGAGCAGCGAATGGACCTCTACCGCCGCATTGCCGCCATCCGCAGTGAAGAGGAGGCCGACGACCTGACTGACGAGCTCATTGACCGCTACGGGGATCCTCCCAGAACGGTCAATAACCTCATCGCTGTGGCGCTTCTTCGGGCCGATGCAGCGAAAAACGGCATCTCTGAAATTGATCAGAAGGGAACCAACCTCAATTTTATGCTGGATTCCTTTGAGCTGCAGCGGGTTTCCGCCCTGTGTGCCCAGGCCAAGTACAGAGGCAGGCTGCTCTTCTCCGCCGGGGAAAAACCCTATCTGGCGCTTCGCCTGAAAAAAGGAGAGGATGCGCTTAAGTTTGGGAGGAAACTGGTGGAGGACTATGCAAATACCGCGGGACAGGAAGGCGTATAGACTGGGAGGGTTCACGCTGATCAGGCGGCCAAAACCGGTTTTTATGAATAATTAGTAAAACTGACGGCTTTTTCATTGTACTCGCCGGGCCGGCGTGGTATAGTAAAGGCCAGCGCAAGCGTTTTTTAAGGAGGAAACGGATAGAATGAAAATGCTGAAACGTGTCATTGGCCTGTCTCTTTCAGGGGCTATCGCCGCCGCCGCTTTGACAGGCTGTGGTCAGAGCAGCGTCCCTGAACCCACCGCTACCATAGATCCATCCGATATGGCCTATCAGGTAACCGGTCTTACCCGAAATACCACACTATTTACGGTAGATGGCCGGGAGGTGCCTGTGGAGGAATATCTATTTTGGCTGATGCAGGCCATAACCGAACAGCAGCAATATAATTACTACCTGCTCACGGATGAGTCCTGGGACGGCCAAATTGAGGGAACTCCCAGCAAGGAATATCTGAAAAATGACGCACTGGAGACCAGCAAGCTCTATGCAGTCATCCAAAACAAGGCTGACGAGGCCGGCCTGTCGGTAACGGAAGAGGACTATGCCGAAATGGATGCCGATCAGGCAGAGGCCGAGGCGCAGCTGAACATGTATGGGAGCTCTTTTCAGGAGTATCTGGACAGTCAGTGTATTTCTGAGGAGGGGTTTCGCCGTCTGAACGGCGTGGCATATCTGGTCGCTGATCTGATGGACAGCATGGGGGATGAGCTTGCTCCGGACGATGCGAAGATGGAGGCTTTTTTGGACGAGGTGGGCTACTACAACGTCAAACACATCCTCCTGTCCACCCGGCATGCCAACGAGGATGGAACATATACAGATTATACCGATGAGGAAAAGGCCGCCGTTTTGACTGAGGCCCAGGGGTATGTTTCAGAGTTGCGGGCACTTCCCGCCGATCAGGTGGAGGCCCGCTTTGACGAGATTATGAATGAGCGCAGCGATGATACCCGGAATGCCGAGACCGGGGAATTATACTACCCAGACGGCTATCTGACCTGGAGCGGGCAGATGGTGGCTGAATTTGAGGAGGCTGCCCTTGGATTGGAACTGGGAGAAGTCAGCGACCCCGTGGAGACGCTTTACGGATATCATATTATTCTTCGGCTGGACGCCGACACCGAGGATACCCGCTCCGTCTATCCGGACTGGGCGCTGAGCAAGCAGATGGAGGAGTGGACTGCCGCCGCTGAGGTAGAGGTAACTCCCGAATATGACGCTCTGGACCCTAAGGCAGTCTATGATAAACTCAATGAGATCCTGGATGCCCGCCAAGCGGAGAAAGAGACTGAGGCCGCCGCAACGGCAACACCTGCCCCTGAGGGATCGGCCGCTCCTGCGGAAAGTCAGGCCCCGGCACCCGAGAGCACCAGTGCATCTGCACCGGAGGAATCTCCGGCTGCATAAACCAGAAACGGGCCAAACCGCAGCTCCGAATCTTTTCCGGAGCTGCGGTTTCTATTTTCAACAATTAAATGCCTAAATTAACACTATAGCAGATAAAATAATTATTATAATTGATTTTAACAGCGCGATAGTTGTGGCAAGCTTATACCTAAAGCAGAAGAAAAGAGGGTATAATGACTATGGACTATCGTAAAGATCTGCCGGTAGAGGTAGGGAAACGGGTGCGGCAACTGCGGAAGCGCAAAGGGATGAGCATGGCGAATCTGGCCGAGGCTGCCGATCTGTCGGTTCAGTATCTCTCAGAAATTGAGCACGGGAAAAAGAGCATGACGATGGGCAAGCTGCTGAGCGTGGCAGAGTCTCTTGGAGTCTCTACGGATCGGCTGCTGCGGGGAGATCGGGGAGGAGATCACACACGTGAGGAGCTGGTTCGTATGGTAGAGGACTTGAGCCCACTTGACCGCGAGGCTGCTCTGTATATTTTAGGGAAGGTCGTCGAACTTCTGAAAGCGGCTGGACCGGAGCAGGATTAAACAGTGGGAGGCATGGACGGGGTGCGGGTTTTATTGGTGGAGGATGATCCGGCCGCCCAGGCCCTGATGGAGGCCTTTTTTCAGAAGGCTGAGGGAATGTGTTTGGTAGGGATTGCGAGAGACGGGGAGGCTGGACTGGAGGCCATCCGATGCCTGCATCCCCACGTGGTTCTATTGGATTTAGTGCTCCCGCGCTTATCAGGCGTGGGGCTTCTGCGGGCCCTGACAGATGAAATGCCGGAGCTGCGGCCCCGGATTCTGGTGCTCTCTCGGGTAAACAGCCAGACAATTATTCAGCGCTGTATGGAGCTGGGGGCTGATTTCTACCTCTTAAAGCCGGTTAATCTGACAGAGCTGGAAGAGCTGATCAGGACTCTGGGTGCACCGTCCCATGTGGAAGATCCCGCAGTACGGCTGATCCGGGCCATGGGCGGCAACCCAGACTCTCTGGGGTGCCGTTATGCGGCCATTGTTGCCAGGACCCTGGCGGAGAATGTGGGATATTTGCAGCTGAAGGCGGGCTATTACCGGGCTGCAGAACTGGAGCATACCAGCTACGCCTGTGTGGAAAAAAATATCCGTGCAATGATAGAAAAGCTGTATAGGGCCGATACGCCGGCATGGCGGTCTTTGTGGGAGGAGCCGCAGGAAAGGAGACCGTCCAACGGAGCATTTCTGCGCCGGCTGGCCCGCCGCTTGCAGGATGGAGAATAGGAAAGCCGTCTATGTGGCCCCTCGCCAAAATTCCCTTGTAATCGGACAAGCAGGAGCCTATACTGGTGTCACGCTGTAAATGGAAAAAAATGGAGTGACATAAATGAGGGAATGGCATTGTATAACGCCGGACCAGGCTTTGAGAGATCTGGGAACTGATGTACATAAGGGACTTTCAAGCACAGAGGCCAGACAGAGACTGGAGACATACGGCCCCAACCGGCTGGAGGGTCACAGGCGGGTGAGCTTGGCGGCCCGCTTTTTGGGGCAAATGAAAGATCCGATGATTTTAGTTCTCCTTGCGGCAGCAGCACTGTCCCTGGCGGCCAGCGGGGGGGAGGACTGGCTGGATACCATCATCATCCTGGTTATTGTCGTGGTGAATGCCTGTATCTCTATCTCCCAGGAAAACAGCGCGGAGAAAGCTCTGGAAGCCCTGCGGGATATGTCGGCTCCCATGGCCCGGGCGGTGCGGGATGGTGAGAAGATCCGCCTGGAGGCTGCCGCGCTGGTCCCGGGAGATATCATCTGCCTGGAAGCTGGCGATTTGGTACCGGCCGACGCCAGAATTCTAAGCGCAGCTGGCGTCAAGGCGGATGAAAGCGCCATGACCGGAGAGTCGGTGCCAGCAGATAAAATGGCGCTGGATATCCTGCCCCAAGACACCCCTTTGGCGGATAGGCGGAATATGGTGATTGCCTCGACAGTCATCACAGCGGGGCGTTGTACCTGCGCAGTTACCGCCACTGGCATGGACACTGAAATGGGCCGCATTGCCGGGATGCTGATGGGTGAGGAAGACGCACAGACACCTCTCCAAAAGAAGATGGCTGAGATCTCAAAGACGCTCTCCTTCGTGTGCCTTTGCGTATGCGCAGTCATGTTTGGCGTGGGACTTCTCCAGGGAAAGGACATGCTGGGGATGTTTCTGACTGCCGTCTCACTGGCGGTGGCGGCAATTCCAGAGGGGCTGCCTGCCATTGTCACTATTGTGCTGGCGCTTGGGGTTGCCCGTATGGCGAGGCGGGGTGCCATTGTGAAAAAACTGCCGGCCGTAGAGACTCTGGGCTGCGCCGGGGTTATCTGTTCCGATAAGACAGGGACGCTGACCCAGAACAAAATGACAGTCACCGAGGTGTGGACAGCGAAAGAGGCAGACCGATCCCTGGCGCTAACGATTGCGGCTCTTTGCAGCGATGCCGCCTCAGACGGCAGAGGGAACTGGAGTGGGGATCCTACGGAAATTGCTCTGGTTCAGCGGGCGGCAGCGGAGGGGGTGGAGAAGGGTGTGCTGGAGCGGGAAATGCCTCGTAGAGCTGAGCTCCCGTTTGACTCTGACCGAAAATTGATGACCACCGTCCATACCCTGCCTGGAAAGGGCTTTCGGATCATGGTAAAAGGAGCCCCGGATGTTTTGGCGGCGCGGTGTACTGCACTGCCGGGCAGAGTGATGTCTATCAATGAGGATATGGCAGCACGGGCTCTGCGGGTGTTGGGAGTAGCGTATAAGGATGTGGCCTTTCTGCCCCGGGAATTGAATACAGACACGCTGGAACGCGGGCTTATCTTTGTAGGCCTGCTGGGCATGATTGACCCGCCCCGTAAGGAGGTGCGGGCAGCGGTGGAACGCTGTCGGGCAGCGGGAGTTAAGCCGGTGATGATCACCGGAGACCACAAGCTCACCGCCGTGGCCATTGCCAAGGAGCTGGATATCTTTCGCGGCGGGGACCTGGCCCTTACCGGGGAGGACTTGGATTTTATGCCCCAAAAATTGCTGGAGGAGGATATAGAGAGATTTTCCGTGTTTGCCCGGGTTTCTCCCGAGCATAAAATGCGCATTGTCAAGGCTTGGCAGAGTCGGGGCAAGATTGTGGCCATGACAGGGGACGGTGTCAACGACGCGCCTGCTTTGAAGGCAGCCGATATTGGGTGTGCCATGGGGATTGCCGGAACTGACGTGGCAAAAGGGGCGGCAGATATGATTCTCACTGACGACAATTTCGCCACAATTGTTCACGCGGTAGAGGAGGGCCGGGGAATCTACGCGAATATCAAAAAGGCCATCCACTATCTGCTCTCCTGCAATATTGGGGAAATTATTACTATTTTTGCCGCTACGGTGCTGGATTTTACCCAGATGCCGCTGGTGCCGGTACAACTCCTGTGGCTTAATTTGGTTACAGATGCCCTGCCTGCTCTGGCACTGGGGGTAGAGCCGGTGGAGAGGGGGGTGATGGAGCAGCCGCCCAGAGATGCCGGTGCCTCGCTCTTTGCCGGAGGCTTTGCTTTCAGACTCTGTTGGCAGGGAATTATGGTGGGGCTACTTACCCTGACAGCCTATTTTTTAGGAGAATATGTGCTCTCTGAGCCTGGCGAGGCCTATGCGGCTGCCAATACGATGGCGTTCGCCACGCTGACGTTGTGTCAGCTCTTTCACGCCTACGATGTGCGCAGCGAGCGGTCCTCACTGCTTCAGATTGGCATTTTCTCTAACCCGGCCATGAATCGGGCTTTCGCAGTAGGACTTGTCATGCAGCTGGCGGTATTGTGCGTGCCGCCGCTTCAGAGGATTTTTTCCACTGTTCCCATGAGCCCGCTGGAGTGGGGCGTAGTATTAGCGCTGGCCGTTACTCCGGTAGCAGTGTGTGAAATTGTCAAGGCTGTAGGGCGGGCCTCAGGGCGAAGAAGGACCAGAGGGGTGCGGCGGGAGACGGCTGTTTGCCGTTAGCGACGGCAAATAGTGAGGATGCAACAAAGACGGCGTCAGACACCTTGTCTGACGCCGTCTTTGTACAAGTAAGGGGATACAGGTTTCGCAAGGGGAAAACCGTATCGCCCTTTGACGGAAAATAGAACGTTGTGTTGTGAAGATTGACGAACAGAACAGAGGACTTTCTTTCAGACGTTGCTAGGGCAAAAAGGGGAAAAGCAGTGCATTGTGCAATTTTATGTGGAGGACGAAAAGAATGACTTAGGCGATTTCAAAAAAGGGACCGAACAGTGTAACCAGTATAAATCCGAGGATGGTTATCACCACAATGGAGCTGATGGTAAGAATAGAGCCGTTTTTAAAAAGGTATTTTGGTGATACTCCATATCCGACAGGAATTGACCTGATGGAAGTGGGGAGAACATAGCCGCAATTGAATGCTGCAGCACAGAGATAAATATAGGGAATCGGATTTAATCCCAGCCCCTGCGTGATGCTGACAATGACTGGAAGGGAGATAGAAGCTGCGGCGGTATTGCTGGAAATTTCGGCGAGTAGCACCGTAAATGCAGTGAAAAGCAGAATCGTACCGAATCCCCCTGTCAATGGAAGCTTGGTCACAATAGCTGAAATTGAGTGAGCTGCGCCGGTATCACTAATAAGGGTACCCAGTGCCAAACCGCCGGCAAAGAGATACAGTAGCCCCCAGACGACGCCTTTTTCCGCTTTGGCCCAGGTGAGCAGGTGGCCGCCACTTTTTCGGGGCAGCAAAAAGGTAAGAAATCCAAAGGCCAGAAACAGATAGGCAGGCTTCAGGTCAGGAAATAGATCTGCATACAGGGGACGGGCGAAAGCGAGTACAGCGGCCAAAAGGAAAAGGAGGCCGCTTATTTTCTCATCCCGGCTCATAGAGGGTAGCTCGCTGTACAGCTGATGAAAATAGCTGCGACTGCCCTTGAGAGATACGCCTTTGGGACGGACGAGAAGCAAAAACAGTACGTTAACCGCGATGAGGACAACTAGGACAGGCAAGAGACGGACGACCCAATGGATATACATAAACTCATGACCTGTCAGGTCTTCAAAATAATCCACCGCGACTAAGTTCATTGAACCGCCCAAAGGTGAGCCCAGACCGCCGATTCCAGAACCCCAAGCGATGGCAGAGAGGATAATCGGTCCTGCCTTGCTCTGAGACATATCTCCCTCGCCGGCAAACTTCAGCATTGAAAAAGCGATTGGAATTAAAATTGCACATACAACTGCATTGGCAAGGAAGATAGACAGAACGGCTGACATGGTAAACCAGACAATGATCTGCTGTTTCAGAGACGTCCCTATGAGGCATAAGGCTTTTACAGCGCACCTGCGGTCCAGGCCGGTTTCCTCCCAGGCCAAGGTAATTAAATCTGCGCCCAACAAAAGGATGACAATTTCCGAGGCATATTTGCTGATAATGGACTCCATAGGTACCAGACCAAACAGCGCATTGATCAAAATTGGAAGCAGGGCTGTGACGCCAACCGATACGGGCATAGTAATCCACCAGCAGGCCATCCAGAATACAGTGGCGACTGCGGCGCGGCTTTTAAAATCGAAAAGCCCATTCGGCAGCAGAAGAAGGACTGCAATAAAAAGCAGGGGACCTAAGAGGAGGCTGAATCGCTTTTCCGGATCTACCTTAAAAAATTGATTCATGCTGGCTTCACCTCCATTCAGCAGCGGCTGAGGAAGCAATGGACTGAGACGTTCCTGAGGAAGCGTAGGCGCGGTGGAGATCCAGCATATTATAACTTCGGAATTTTTGATAAAAGGTAGAGGACGGTGTCTCCTGTGTCGCTGCTAGACAACCGGTGGAAAGAAGCAGACGCACCGTAGAGGCTGAGCCGCTCAGGGCGGTCGGAAGAAGGTTTGCTGGCTCCCATAAGGGGTTATCAATTTGGATGCCCCCTATATTTTCCTTCAGCTGTGCGAATGGCGCTGCCAAAGCAACAGATACCAGGCGGAGACCGGCGCGTATACCAGAGTTAGACTCTGTCTCTGCCAAGGCTGCCAGCCGGAGGGACAATGCAGCTCCCACAGTGCCTCCGCCAGCTAAAACACCGTGCAGCCTTGCTGATTCTACAGCTCGAAGTCCGCGTGCCATCCGTTCTCGACGCTCGCTTGCTTCCGCGGGAGTAGCGCCGCCGGCCCGGAGGGTGGCGCAGCCGCCCGTCAAGTTGCCAATCCGCTTCCGAAGAAGTGTCCTTCGCTCGGGAGAGGTAGCTTGATTCAGTTGACGGCGGAGAAAAGCGACATGCGGCTGAAGGGACTGAGGGGGTTGTCCGACCGTAATGACAGTGCGCTCGGCATTCACGGTGACTGTTGCCGCCTGTCCGAGCTGCTCTAATTTAATATGATCTGCAGGTATTCCTAGGGAGGGGGAAAGTACCACTGCGCCGGTAAGAGCGGCGATATCCTGAAGGATATTCATTCGGCGAGCACCGAAGTCCGGTGCCTGTACCGCCGTGCACAGCAGTTTACCAGCGCGGCTATTGGCGATCAAGGGGCCCAAAACTTCAGGGGCGAGATCGTCGGCAAGAATGAACAGCCCTCTGCCAGACTGGGAGGCTGCCTCTATTGCAGGTAACAGTGCTCTGAAATCTGAGAGCTGCTGATCGGTAATGAGGACAAAGGGATCATAGAGAGTGTGAACCTCTCCTGGTTGACCGGAGAGAAGCATGGAAGAAAAGTATCCCCGGTCAATCTGCATGCCACCGGAAAACGTAAGCTCATCGAGGCCGGATGTAGATTCCTCCACTGTGATGAGGGCGCCTGCGGCAGATGAGGTTACCGCTCTCATGATGAGGGCACCTAAATCTTGATCACGTGAAGCCTGAGCGGCTACCGCCTCCAGTATGTCCGCCTGTGCTGATGGTGTTTTACGATTCTGAAGGTCTCTTAGTACATAAGAGACGCCGCGGGAGATCCCGTGGTTAACGGTGTTTGGATCCAGACCGCCTGCGATACACCGGACAGCCTCTTTTGCCATGCTGTGCAGCAAGACAGCTGTCGTGGTCCCGCCATCGCCCACAGCATCCACCGTCCGCTCTATTGCCTCCAGAAGTAGACGGGCACCCATCTGTTCAAAGGGATTTTTCAGGGCTATACAGCGGGCAATCTCATCGCCAGAGGACGTTATGTTGGGACTGCCTTTGGCTGTGGACAGGGCAGCGCTGCGCCCTGAAGGGCCCAAGGAGGGGCAGACAGCTGCCGCCGCTTTTTCGATTCCGCGATAAAGCAGACAGCTGGCTTCCGGCTCATATGAAAATAAGTTTGCCATCGTCTTTCGCTCCTTGCTGAAATAAATAATCGCTTCTTGATTCCGGCAAACTTATTGTAGGCATGTTGGGCGGGAAATGAAAAACAGTTCCTTATTTTGACCGGCACAACAAAAACGGGTAGGAACAGCCTCAAATTCCATCAATAAAGCGCTGGATCAACTTGGAAACAGGAGCCCCCTTTTTCCAGATTAAAAAGATATCCCATACGAAAGAGTCGTCATTGATCGGCAGTATCTTCAGATCGGGCTGACTGAACATGTTGGCGACATAGTTGTTGGCGATCCCGACTCCAAGGTTTTCACAGGCCGCCTTGGTGATCATACCAATTTCTTTTGGGATAAAATCAATTTGAGGTGTAAAACCCTCGTCTTGGCAGCGCTCAAAGAACTTGTGATTAGTTTTGAATTCCTTGTTGGAGATAAAGATGGAGATACCTTTTAGCTGGCTGATGTTAATGCTGTCACAGACGGCAAGGGGATGCTTCCGGTTTACAATGGCCCGTATAGGCTCATGAAAAATGAATTTACAGTCAAAGCGAGAACTGTCGATAGGGCCGCTGGTAAATCCGAGGTCTACTTCTTGGCTTTCTACAGCTGCCTCACATTTTTCGTCCGTATATTCACAGATCTCCAGCCGCCCTTCTGGAATAAGTTCATGGAATTGTGTAAACAGGAGCGTTGCCATTTTGACCATAACACCATAGGAAGCGCCTACCCTCAAGATATTGCGGTTGTTCAGCAGCGGCGAACTAAAGTGATTCAGGCACTCATAGTAGAGCTCCAGAATCTGCTCCGCTTTTTCTGCAAAGTAGAGCCCCTCTTCTGTGGGGACGACTCCTTTTACAGAGCGTAGGAAGAGATTGCAATTGAGCTCATTTTCCAGCTTCATCATCAGGGTACTCAACCCCTGCTGAGAGATATAAAGGTTGTTCGCAGCCTTAGACAGGCTTCGGTCCTTACAAATCCGCAGGAAATATTCTAAGTGTTTAAATTCCATATGATTGACTTCCTTTACATAGATATTAGTTGGTTTCCATAATTAGATTTTAAAGAATCTGCCTCCGCCGTACAACAACAGATTGTTGTACCAGGATACAACAAAATATTGTAGTATGGAATCTGGTGCCAAATTACCATTTTTCATGGTAACTGGCAACAAGGATTATATGATGTTCCTTTTTTCAAATATTGTGTATGATGGGCTCGTAGGGCAGGTCAATCCACAAGTGAACCACAATTTGTTTTTGGAAAGGGGAACTGACAATTGAATCGTATTGATATGTATCATGCCGGCTGTATTCAACCCATTATCCGCTCTGCCAATACGCGAGAGGACATCAAGCGCAATGTACAGCGCTGCTGCGAACTCATTGATGCCGCACCCCAGTTTTCCATTGCGGGAGCGAAGGGGAGCTATAAAAACTGGTGGGCACCCTTCAAGCTGCTCAGCTTTCCGGAATTTTTTATCCAGGGACATGAGGGGAACTGGCCCTATCAGCACTACATTGACAATGTACTTATCGAGTTAGATGGACCGGAATTGGAGCCCATTCGTAAAAAAGCAATGGAGCACAACATCTATATTGCCGGCTGTGCTCTGGAGCGGGATCCGGAATGGAAGGATACCGACTATTTTTTTAATACACATTTTATCATTGCGCCTACTGGAGAAATTGTACACAAATACCGCAAGCTGACTGTGGCGGCTCACTTTGAGCTCTCCTGCAGCCCACACGATATTTACGACGAATATGTGGCCAAATATGGAGACAGCTTGGCTACCTTCCTGCCGGTTACTGATCTGGACATCGGTAAAATCGGAACCACCACCTGTATGGACGGACACTTTCCAGAGAACTACCGCGCACTAGGTCAGCAGGGAGCGGAGGTAATTCTCCATCCAGTGCTGGTGGATCCGCTGCTGACGGAACCTACAGACATGTGGTCCTGCATCAACCGGCTACGGGCATGGGAAAACGTGTGCTATACGGTCTGCTCCAGCTGGGGCGCCATTGAAGGAAGCCTCCGGCCGGAGAATACAACCCCGGGTCAATCCATGATCTGTAATTACAATGGTATGGTGCTGGCTAAGGCAAACGTCCCAGGTGAAGCCATTATCAGTGCGGTACTGAATCTGGAGGAGCTGCGCCGCCGTCGCTGTGATCCCAGCCGCAATTATCCTGTTATGCTGCGCAATGAAGTGTACCGCAAGATCTATGAAAGGGATGTTTACGAGGCCAACCAATTTCTCGGGCACAATCCCAAGGATCGGGCGTCTCGTGAGTCGCGCAGTACCATCCGGAAGTTCCTTGATGAGGACATTTTTGTCGCCCCAGAGAAGGTGCCTGATTTTATTAAATAGTTGGAAAAAGAGGGGCAGATCTGCAATGCTTTAATTCCAATTAAGGTAATTTGTCCCAATTGACAGAAAATCTGCCCGCCCTTTATAATAAATTATCGGCACGCAGATGCTCTTGCTATTCGCTATATACGGATGAAATGGAGGGGAAGAAACAAGCAATGTCACTTATGACTATCGCCCTCTTGGGTATCGCAATTATGCTGGTGCTTATCTTCCTGGGCGTAAATATCGGATTCTGCATGATAGTCGTGGGATTCTTAGGATATGTAGCCGTAAGGGATTGGGGAGCCGCGCTGTCGGTGCTTCGTACTTATACCGTATCCAGTTCCATGACCTACTCTATGACGGTAATTCCTCTGTTTGTTCTCATGGGGCAATTTGTCTTTTACTCCGGCATCAGCGACGATCTGTTCCGATCCACGCGTATCTGGTTTGGACGCACGAAAGGCGGACTGGCTTATGCAGGTGTCCTTTCCTGCGCTCTTTTCGGGGCCATCTGCGGTTCCCTGGCGGCTACAACCGCCACGATGTCCCGGGTTGCCCGCCCTATTATGAAGGAGTATCACTATAAAGACGAGCTGGTAGGCGGCACAATGTCCTGTGCCGGTACGCTGGGGACCCTGATCCCCCCGAGCACGCAGTTTATCCTCTACGGCGTTATGGCGGAAGTCTCTATTGGAAGCCTGTTTGCCGCCGGTGTTGTGCCGGGGATAATCATGGCCATCTGCTTCTGCGGCGTTATCTTTATATGGAGCAAAATGAATAAGGAACTCTGTCCTGCCGGGGAAGCGACCAGTTGGAAGGAAAAGCTGAAGGCGCTCTCAGGCTTCTGGCGGATGCTGCTCCTCTTTGCCATTGTCTTGGGCGGTATTTTTTCCGGGCTGACCTCTGTTACCGAGTCTGCCGCCTTAGGGTGCGTGGTCGCATTTCTGATGATGCTCTTTCGCCGCCGCTGTACCAGGGAGAGCATGAAAGCCTGCCTGCTGGATACCATCACTACGACTGGTATGGTCATGCTCAATATCGTAGGAGCAAATATTTTCGGAGCCTTTATTACAATTACCAACTTTCCCAGCACCATAGCCGGCTGGATTCAGTCTCTGGCAGTCCCTGGCTTTATGGTTATTTTCATTATTATCATCATCTATGGCCTGCTGGGATGCATTATGGATACGCTGGCCCTGATCCTTCTGAGCATCCCCATTTTTCTCCCCATTGTGAATGTCTTTGGCTTTGATTTAGTCTGGTTTGGCGTTATCGTCTGCATGATTATGAACATGGGAGCGGTGACGCCTCCGGTCGGCCTGAGCTGCTATGTGTGCAGCGGCGTAACCGGAATACCACTTTCGAAAGTGTTTAAGGGCGCTATACCATTTCTTGCTGCCTTTGGAATTGCCTTTATTCTCGTTGTGTTAATTCCCAACCTCTCTCTCTGGCTTCCGAGCCTGCTCAATGCATGATAAGATCCAATCTAAATTATTTTTGAAAAGAGGAATACGGAATGAAGACGCGTGTTTGCATGATCTCCCTGCTCCTGACAGCCGCCATGCTCCTTTCTCTGGGTGCCTGCGGCGGCGGACAGGCCTCGCAGCCCTCAAAGACTCCTGACAGCAGCGCACCGGATCATTCTGCCGAAGGCGGAGACGAGGTATACAGCCTGGTGCTCACAACGCATGACGCCTCGACAACGACCAAGGCCGACACACTCAATGCCTGGGCCGCGGACTTGGAAGAGAAGAGCGGCGGACGTCTGCATATCGAACTCTATTATGGCGGCACCATTGCCTCTGCAGCCGACTCCATGGATGTCGTCGGCCAGGGCGGGGCCGACATGTGCTGGACCACTGTACCATTAAATGGATCAAAGTTTAAATACTGCAATGTATTCGCCTGTTACGGTGAGGAAATCACCAATACCATGCAGGCCACTTATGCCCTGATCAAACTGGCACAGGAAAATGCAGACATTGTGTCCGAGTATGAAAACCACAATCTCAAGCTGATTGCCATTCATGCTATGACGCCCTGCAACATCGGCAGCGCTACCACCAAGTTTGAGACCATTGAAGATTTCAATGGCGCCTCGGTCATGGCCATCAGCAAGACAAATATCGATATTCTCGAGGGCTTGGGGGCAGCCCCGATGGGAATTGTGGTTTCCGATCTCTATGAGAATTTCTCAAAGCATGTAAGTGAGACATTCCTGGGCGATGCTCTGCTCTACCAGTCAACCAACTCCTACGAACATATCAAATATATGAACGAGTATAATTTCAGCACCTGTATCGGCTTTCTGGCCATGAATATGGACAAGTACAACTCGCTGCCCGCCGATTTGCAGGAGCTGCTTGACGGAGAATTTGAAAGCCTGTCCCTTGCCTTTGCCCAAAATGTCAACGATGGATATTTGGAGTTTGTCGACTTGATGGATGAGAGGGGCATTGAGATCTATGAACTCTCGCCTGAGCTGCTGTCCAAGGTAGAGGAGCTTATCCAGACAGAGGTTCACGACGTCTGGGTCGCCGACTGTGAGGCGGACGGTGTGGCCACCGCGCCTATCAGCGACGCCATTGAGAAGTACTTGGCCGAGGGCTACGAAATTTACGGAGCAGAGTACGATTGGTACAAGTAAAAAAAGAGGTGTTTCTGACGCACTGGAAGGGATGGAAAAGGCCATGAGTAAATTTTTCCGGGGGGTCAAACTCATAAGCCATGTCCTGGCGTGGGTTGGCATCGCGCTTATAGTGGTGCTCGCTATTATGTACACGGCAGACGTGTTTGGACGCTTTGTGCTGGGCAGACAGATCAAGGGGACATTTGAGGTTGCTCAGTTTTTGCTGTGCCTTATCTCCTTTGCCTCTTACTCGTTAACGCAAACCAACCGCTCTCATATCCATGTCGGCTTTTTAGTTACCCGGTTCCCGCGAAGGGTGAAGTATGCTGTGTCTGCGCTGAGCTTTGCCCTGTGCACGGTTATGTGTATTATCGTGGCCTATGGACTTTGGACGCAAGGCGGGTTGGCGGCGGCAGGAAATAAATTGACTCAGGTGCTGGAGATACCTTTTGCACCGGTCTACTATATGTCGTCTGCCGCGATGTTTCTCTTTGCCTTAACGCTGTTCACGGATATTGTCCGGAGCCTGATGGCGCTATTTGGAAACAAAGAGGCTCAGGGCAGCATTGATAAGGTATATTTATAATTTAATAGGTTAGCAAAGCAAAAGGACTCCCCGGCGCACATCTGCGCCGGGGAGTCCTTTAATGATATCTTTTATGAGTGCCTGCAGCTAGCCGCCCTGCTGCTGCTTTCTCCACTCGTGAAGGACTGCGCAGAAGACCAGGGAGAGGAAAGTCTCCTCAGCGGCAGAGGAACGGGAAGTGAGGGCGATGGGAACCTTAGCGCCCACCACGGCGCCGCAGGTAACGGCGTGGGCATGGATGAGCCAGCTCTTTACCAGCGTGTTGGCGGCAATCAGATTTTGCGCAATGATTCCGTCAAAGCCGCCGCCCGCCCAGGGACAGTCGTACTGCTTCAGCCGGCAGGCGTCTTTGCTGACAATCAGATCGTAGGCAATGGGACCCCAGAGCTCGCAATCTGCAAAGGGCTTCTGCTTCTGCTCGGTTACCAGGCGCTGGGCCTCAATGGTGTCCGGCATATGGAAGTTTACGTTTTCCACAAGCGCCATCAGGGCCAGCTTGGGGTTTTCATAGCCGAAGGCCTTGAGAGCATCGGCCGTATTTTTGATAATGGCCTTCTTCTGGGTCAGATTTGGGCTGACAATAACCGTCATATCGGACAGAGCCAGCAGCTTGGGATATTCGGGGATAGAGGCCAGAGAGACATGGCTCATGAGACGCTCGGTGCGCAGGCCATTTTTCCTGTCCAGGCACGGCATCAGAAAATCTCTGGTGGGCAGATTGCCGCGCATCAGAATTTCACCGTCGCCGCTGTTGATAATATCAATGGCGGCCTGCGTTACATTGTGGCCGGGAGGTGTATCTACCATGGTGTAAGGCTCATGCTCCAGGCCCAGCTTCTCCAGCTGTACCATGGTGCGGGCCCGGTCGCCTACCAATACAGGCTGAACAAAACCCTCTTTCTGGGCCTGGAACAGGCCCTGGAGCATATTCTCGCCGTCGGAACCCGCCAGGATAACCCGCATGGGACGGTCCAGCTTGGGAATACGGCTGATAATATTGTCAAAATTCTTCAGCTCCATAAGTACTGCCTCTTCTCTTATTCAGGTTTTTCGGGCGCACCGGGGCAAGCCGCGAATTTATTGCTATTATACCTGATTTTAATAGCGTTGACAAGGGGCTTTTGCAGTGGGTTCAGCCTTCAGCCGGCACCTGTCGAATGAGAATAAAAGGGGTAAGCTGGCGATCTTGTCCAGCGGGATTGTCCTGAATCAGGGCCAGTAGCTCGTTTTCACTCAGGGTAAGCTTAGAACAGTGGCCCAGCATCTCCACATTTAGATCATTGGCGTCTACAATCATGGATACAACGCCGGTTTTTTCAAAGATTTCGTCACAGACCTGCCCAGGATTTTCCGGAATGCGGACACCCATATGCTCGTACTCCGGAATCTCATGGCCGTAAAAGCCGTCCAGACCCGAGACCTCCTGCCCCAGCATCCTATAAAAGGTGCCGCGCACGCCGCGAAGCTTGTCAAAGGCGGCGCAGATGGCTGCCCACAGTACCCGGCGCAGTCCGCAGACATTAATGGCAAACTGCATCTTGACGGGCAGGCCCATACCGGGGCCTGCCGCCGTCTGGTGGACGCACCGGGAGAGAACCTTAGCCCAGAAACCTGGCTTCACCTGTTCCTCTGTCACCACACGCCTCTGGCAGATAGCGATGACCTTCTCGCTCATGGAGAGAATGTCTCCCTCCTGATAGATGGGAACCACATACTTGTTCATAAGGTCGATGTAGCTCTCGCCCACTTGGACAAAGTGGGTCTGGATGGCGTGGCGGGCGTAGACTTTTCCGCCGGCCTCTATGGTGATGCGTTTCCCCTCGTTTGCTTGAAATTCCATGGGTTCTGCCCCTCTACTTTCATTCATTAACTGTATATTGTGTTTTCTGGTGCCGGCTGGACAAGTTTGACGCGCAGATCTGCACTGCATGCACATATCTCACATAGAAGCGTGCAACCATACAGAGATATGGTTGTCCGCAGATATTATAACCACTTTTTAACGGAATGGCAACAGGGGTTTTGGGTTGGGGGCGCGGCGTATAACGGTCCAAATGCCGGGACATACTGCAAGGGATATGTTTGCGGAAAGAGAGGCGGTATACGGTGGGCTTTTTTGGACGCAAAAAGGCGGAGGTCCCGTCCCATCCCCGGCAGGAACCCCGAATAGACCTGCCTTTAACGGTGGAGGGACTGGAACAGGCTTTTGGAGGAAGCGTAGATTTCTCCAAGCGGCCGGTGGAACTGGCAGGGGATGCGCAGAAGACGTTGACACTCTGTTATGTCAGTGGCATGGTCAAGATGGAGCGGGTGAGCGATTATGTGCTCCGGCCCATGGCTCAGGACGAGGGACTGGCTCAATGTCCGGACATGGGGGCGGTCATGTCGAGAATGAAGGCGGGAGCGCTCTATAACTTGGGTGTTGAGGAGCGGACAACTGCCGACGAAGCGGTAGCCGATCTCATTGCGGGCAACTGCCTTCTCTTTTTTCCTGGAAAGGGATCCGTGCTCTCCTTTAATGTGGGTACGGAGGAGAAACGTTCTGTATCGGATCCCGAGAATGAGACGGTCCTGAAGGGGTCGAGGGACTCCTTTGTAGAATCCCTCCGCACGAACACCAGCTTAGTCAGGAGGCATTTGAAGGCTCCTGAATTGCGAATTGCAGAACAGATCGTTGGGCGGCAGTCCCTCACCAGCGTGGATGTCCTTTCTCTGGAGGGAATTACAGATCCGGATATCGTGGAGCAGGTGAAGGCCCGCTTGGAGGAGATAGATATTGACGCAGCTCTGGCGACCGGCAACATTGAGGAGTACCTGGTTGACAAGACCGGCACCGCATTTCCGCTGGTACAATATACCGAGCGACCCGACCGATTTTGCGCCGGTTTAGCCGAGGGGCGGGCGGGCATCCTTATAGACGGACTTCCGTTGGGGTATCTGGTGCCCGGGACCATTGGGAATTTTCTTCGGGCAGCACAGGACAAGTCCAACAATTGGATGCTTGCCAGCGTCCTCACGGTGTTGCGCTATTTCTGTATGATTGTCACTCTGTTTGTGCCAGGGTTGTATGTAGCGGTAGTTACCTTTCATCAAGAGATGATTCCCACCCGGCTGGCCTTATCTATCATTGCTGCCAAACAGGACGTTCCCTTTGTCACTGTGTTTGAAGTGCTGATCCTCTTGGTGGCATTTGAAATTCTCCAGGAGGCGGGACTGAGGCTGCCGCAGGCAATCGGTCAGACAGTATCCATCATTGGAGGCCTGGTCGTAGGCACTGCGGCGGTGGAGGCCAAAATTGTCTCGCCGGCCGTTCTCATTGTGGTAGCTATTGCAGGCATCGCAGGATACACCATGCCCTCTCAGGAGCTCGCGGGGGCTCTGCGAATCTGGCGCTTTGTACTGGCTGTGCTGGGAAGTGTCGCTGGCCTCTTTGGGGTAGTCATTGGAGCTGCGCTGCTGGTGGGGCATCTGGCCGGTATCGAAAGTTTTGGAGTCTCATACCTCACACCGTTTGCTGCAAATGAAGGGGAACAGGTAGAAGGGGATACGGTGGTGCGCCTCCCCCTGAAAAGGACAAAACTTCGGCCGGGCTACCTCCACACTCCTAATAGGAGAAACCAGAAATGAGACGGTGGACAGTACTTTTGTTGGGGATATTGCTCTTCCCTTTGGGAGGGTGTGAAGCCCCTGGCTTTCTGCCCTATGCACGTGAGCTGGAGGACATGGCTCTCATGCGGACACTGGGGGTGGATGCCGCCGGCGAGAATGGAGTAGTGGTAACCGTCTCTACCGGAGAGCAAGCCGGGGGGGAGGAGCCCGTGGTTCTTTCCGGTACCGCAGGGACCATCAGTGGGGCCTGCCTGGACATGCAGAGTCAGGGATCCTCTTATATTTATTATGGGCATGTGGGGCAGCTGCTCTTAGGTGAACAGCTGGCGGCCCGCGGGGTAGGAAATGCGCTGGAATATGTCCTGAGAGACATTGAGATGCGGTTAGACACGGAGGTTTATCTAATTAGGGGGGCAGAGGCTGGACCGCTGATTCAGGCTGCGGCAGAGGCGGGAGGCTCAGCTACCGACCGCCTGGAGGCGATGGAGGAGGATGCAGGGCTGTTGTCCTACTCCATGCCCCGAACGGTAGGGGATGTGCTGATAGCGCTGGAGCGCAGCGGTGCAGCCTTTGTTCCTGCGCTGGAATCCGGCGAGGAGGGTGAGCTGGAGGCGGCAGGCTATGGTATTATAAAGGATGGCGTCCTGGTTGGCTGGGCGGAAGGAGAGGCGGCTTGGGGGGTCAACTTGCTCTCAGATCGGGTGGACGCAGATGTGTTGGAACTGGAAGGTGCTGCACTTAGAGTGGTGGGGGCCAGAACGACCATTCGGCCCGTCTTTGAGGGGGAGCGGCTTACAAGGCTTTCAATTACTTGCAGCGTGGATGCCAACTTGGCAGAGGCCCCTTCCGGAATCCGGCTCCAGAACCGGGACATGATAGAAGAGCTGGAACGTGCGCTGGAAGAACGAGAAAGAATACGCATTCAGACAGCGTTGGAGCTATCCGCTGCATTAGATGCCGACTTTATGGAGCTGCGCCAAGCCGCCTGCTTGGCCGCCCCCTGGTACAAGACTGAGATTGATGAACAGTGGAGGCTGACTGATTTGGAAATAGAGACGTCAGTGGTAGGGACGATCCTGCGGGGATATGATGTAAAGGACTGAGCGCTGTGAAAGCAGGGGGTGTCTGAGCTGCCCGCACCTGAAAGAATGAAGCAAAGTAAAGAGGTGGTGAAGCTATGCCCAATGAAAATATTTCGATGCGTCAGTTATTGGTGCTCTTGTTTACCGCTTTGCTGTCTCCGGCGGTACGGGTGATGCCTGCGGAAACAGCGGCGGTGGCGGGCCGGGCCGGGTGGCTGTCCACGCTGCTGGCCTTGCCGGCAGGCCTGGGACTGTGCTGGGTGTTGTTTGCACTTTTTCGCCGCCTGCCCGAGGGAACCGGGCTGGCGGGGGCATGTATCAGAGTGTTTGGCAAGCCGCTTGGCAAACTGCTGACGGCAATTTACCTGCTGTGGGGGATTTTTCTCCTGGCTGCAAATACCAGGCTTTGCGGGCTGCGTTTTTTGTCCACCGGCTACCGGAATGGCCCCCTGACGCTCTTCCTGATTGTTTTGCTGGCCGTGGTACTGTGGCTCACCTACAAAAAGCTGCCCGCATTTGCACGGGCGGGTGAGATCTTCTATTTGGCGATTGCCGCCGTGCTGGCGCTGACCCTGCTTCTCTCACTGCCCCAGATGGAAGCGGCAAACTTTTTGCCTCTGTGGCTAGAGGATCTGCCGGCGGCTGGACGTTCGGCGCTGCCTGCCCTGGCCCTGCTTGGATACGGAATCTACGGAGTCTTTCTTGCCGGAGCTGTGGTTCGCCGTCCCGGCGACCGCCGCAGGGCCATAGGGTGGACTATAGCGTTCTGCCTTGCAGTGACAGCGCTTCAACTCGTCTGTCTAGGCGCCTTTGGCCCCGGACTGGTAGAGCGCATGGAAACCCCCTTCTTTATGGTGGCCAGGGGAATAGGAGTACGCGGGGCGTTTGAGCGGGTGGAATCTGTGGTGGTATCTTTTTGGATTCTTACCGACTTGGTTTTCCTGGGGATACTCGTCTATGCCTGTTCTTCTGCATCACGGAGCCTCTTTGAACTAAAAAGTGAACGCACTGCGGCACTGCCGGTGACCATCCTGGGACTTTTGGGCGCACTATTCTTTTTTCCCGATGCATTTTTTCTGCGTGAGACAATGGAGACAGTAGTTTTTGCAGGCAATCTGATCCTGGGATTTGGGGTCCCACTCCTCCTGCTGGGGGTAGCCGCAATCAGAGGGATTGGCATATCTTGTGGTAAAAAGACCGCCTGAATCAGCATATCTTGTTGTGCTCCGGAAGTCAGAAAAAAAGCTTGAAAAAAACAAAAAAAGGTGTTGACTTTTATCGCCTCCTCTGGTATATTAATTGAGCGCCTGTGAGGTGGACGAGCTGTCAAGAAAAACCTGAATAAAATCAAGGTAAGAAACTTGAAAATTCAGAAAAAAGTTCTTGACAAAGCAGAAGAGGTATGGTAATCTAGAAGTCCGGTCGCAGGGAGCGGCGTGTACCTTGTAAATTAAACAACGTGAAGAACAAGAAGCACCAGAAAAGGACAGAGGTCCTTTCTAAAACAAGCAATTGTTTGGAGAGGCTCTTGACAAATTTCTTTGAAGCTAAGGAAAGCTTCAATAAAGTGATTTGAAGAGCGAAAGCTCTTTAGATAGCATTTTATTGAGAGTTTGATCCTGGCTCAGGATGAACGCTGGCGGCGTGCTTAAC
>ERZ825896.1499-NODE-1499-length-25652-cov-5.188225_pt1 | contig 25652 bp, 22 predicted proteins | sample MGYA00519858_ERZ825896 | MGnify/ENA primary metagenome ERZ825896 (study PRJEB31778, sample SAMEA3449214) | human gut metagenome | biome: human gut; feature: human-associated habitat; material: faeces | place: United Kingdom | collected 2010/2012 ...
AATATAATGCTTGAATACAATTATAATATGTGATAGAATAGATGACTAAAAGGAGATAATTATGTTAACAGAAAAAGAATTAGAAGAAAAATTAAAAGAATGGGAAGTAAATCAAGAGTTAATTAAACTTGAAATGGAAGTAGAAGAGATAAAGAAATTTCTAAATAGCAATCATCAAGATAAAATGTTTGAATACATAAATGATAAACTTATTAGTTACATTGGATTGAGTAATTTAGAAGATATGATAATAGCAACCAAAAATATAAAATTAATAACAAGATTTGCTATTGAGATTTCCAATATCAATATAGAAAAATTAGAACAATCTGTAATTGATTTAGTTAATTCTGAATATGCATATAGATTTGCACGAGATATAAAAGGTGCCAATATAAAAAAATTTGAAGATATTATATTATCTGAAGAGAATATTGAAAAATCAGCTGAATATATATATTATTTTACGCGAGATGTAAAAGGTGCAAACATAAAAAGATTAGAAGATGCAATAATAAAAACAAAAAATATTTATTTTATAATGCTTTTTGCTGAAAATATAAAAGGAATTACTCTTGAAAAATTTGAAGATGTAATAATAGAAACAAAAAATCCTTATTATTTATATTATTTAGCTAAAAAAGTAAAAGGCATAAATATAGAAAAAATAGAAAATGCTTTAATGGAAACAATGAATGTAGAGTATATAAGTAAGTTTGCTGATATAAAAGGAGCTAATTTATTTAAAATTGCAGGACCAGTATTAGTATATGGAATAGTAATATCTATGTTGTATATGATATATCTATACATAATAGAAAATACTAGTATAGATAGATATGTTATATATTTGTTAATTTCAATTTTATTATTATGGTTAGCCAAAAATATAAAAAAAGAATCTAATATATATGCATATTCAATTGTTACAATATTAATGATAATGACCATTTTTACAGGAGAATGGACAACAATAATGACGAGTATAACAACATTATTGGCATTATTGATATATAAATTGATAAAGAAAATAATTATGAAGAAAAAAGAAAAAGAACCTATTCCAATTGGATTTTTTCTAGCTTTTACTAATATATTGTATATGATTATATTTATGCTGTTGCTTAGAAATTCTTAAAATAATAGTAAAATTAAATATTATTCTACTTTTATAATTAATAATTTTTTGTTTTGTAGTGACTCGTGGGGACCGTTCAAAAATTCTTAAAAGTTTTAAAAACTTTTATTAGAATTTTTAGAATGGGGCAACGAAAAATAAAAAATTATTAATTTATAAAAGTAGAAGTGGTAACTTATTAAATGAATATCTAGAAGGGATAAAGATTAATGAAAAATGAAAATGGATTTACAGGAATTGATATTGTTATTTCAGTTATAATAATAACTATATTTGTAGCTCTTATAGCAAATCTGATAACAAATATAAATTTAAAATCAACAGGAATAGAGAGAAAAACAAAAGCGACATCTTATGCGGTTCAAGAAATAGAAAAATTGAAAGCTCAAGGGTATAAAGAAGATTATGAAAATAAAGGAATTTCACAAAAAGACACTTTGGATGAACAAGACATATATAGCAATAGTGAATTTACAGGATATCATAAAAAGACAACAATAGAAGATTATGTTTTAATACAAAATGATACTACAAAAGAGGCTAATCTAGTAAAAAAAGTAACGGTAGAAATATCATATCTATTAGCTAATAAAGAGCAAAATATACAAATTTCTACTATTATAGCAAAAGATTAATGGAGGAAACATATGAAAAATCAGAAAGGTATTACTTTAACATCTTTAGTAAGATTCGCATAATTTACAGAAAATTTTGTTTTATCACCTAAAACATTATCCGTATATACACGAATTTTGTCTCCTTCTTCTAAATATGCTTCTCCTCCGTCTATATTATTTACCCTAACTCTAGGTCCATCTAAATCAATCATAGTTGCAATTTTTTTAGAGTATTCACCATTTAACTTATTAATTTTATTAATAATATCAATGCATTCTTCCTTTGTACAAAAACTCATATTAATTCTTGCAACATCCATGCCACTACAAAAAAGTTCTCTTAATGTATTTTCATCAGAACTATTAGGTCCTATCGTTACTACTACTTTTGTATTATTCATATACTATCACCTATTATAATTGTACCATAAGTAATTCTAATAAACAAATAATTTATGCAAAAGTTTACTTAGTTTACAAAAAAAATTAGAAATTAATCTAATTTTTAATATAAAATATATTTAATTATTAAAATTAACTTTAAAGAAAGAAAATAATCCATCAGGTGAACATATTTTAAAGTAAAAAATATTCATTTCTACTTTTGAAACCCATATACTAGAGTGATTTTTAAAAATATCACTAAATCTATTATTTAAAAAATTAAAATCTATATATTTTCTCTTATCTCTTTCTATAAAAGCATCTATTTCAGAAATATATTTAGATATTTCAATTGGTTTATCGGATAAACTATTTAGAAAATTTATACCTTTATTTAAATCAAAACATAAATATCCAATATTATTATTTTTACTTTTTCCCTCTAGTTCTATATAAATACTATCTTCTTCAGATTTAATTTTATTTCCATTTATAAATTTAGTTATTGGTATTTTATCCAAATTATACGTTACATAACAATTAATTACATCTTCTTCATCTATTACAAATACATAGTCATTCATACTAAGTTTTTCTTTCATATTTGCTCTATCGTCTACTTTCTAAATTTATTCATAATAATTTAATTTTTTTCTAATTTAATTATAACAAATAAATTAAAATTATTAAACAAAAATATCAAGCATCCACTTGATATTAATTTTTAACAACATTTTTTAGTCTTTTAATAACTTTTTTCTCTATTCTAGATATATATGACTGACTAATACCCAGCATATTAGCAACATCTTTTTGAGTCATTTCCTCATTATTATAAAGACCATATCTTAAAACCATTATTTGTTTATCTCTAGGATTTAATTTATTTATTTCTTGATATAAAAGCCCTTTATCAGTTTCATTTTCAATACCTTTAGTAACAACATCTGATTCTGTGCCAAGAATATCCTCTAAATGAAGTTCATTTCCTTCAGAGTCAAAACTAAGATTATCTTCAAAACTTACCTCACTTTTTCTCTTTTTATTCTTTCTTAAAAACATAAGTATTTCATTATCAATACATCTTGAGGCATATGTTGCAAGTTTAATATTCTTATCAAGTTTATATGTATTTATACCTTTAATTAAGCCGATTGTTCCAATACTGACTAGATCTTCTAAATCAAGCCCTGTATTTTCATATTTTTTAGATAAAAAAACAACTAATCTTAAATTATGTTCTATAAGTTTATTTTTAGCCATTTCGTCACCATTTGTTGCTTTATCAACAAGTTCCATTTCTTCTTCTCTAGAAAGTGGCTCTGGCAATTTATCAGCACTACCTACAAAAAAAATACTTTTTTCTTTATGAATAAATTTTAATATTAATTCAACAAATTTTTTTAACATTTTTATTCCTCCAATAATCTATAATTTAAAATACAATTTACACCATCAATACTAATTTTATCATCCATAATACCTACCAAAAATTTCTTTTTTATTCCTACCCCCTCTATATCTATTTTATTTGCTTTAATACATTTTAATAAACCTTTATCATTTACTGTTTCATACGGGACTAAAATTGTTTTATAATCTTTTAAATTAAATTTTAAATCATTTTTATCTATTAAAATAATTGGTCTTTTTTGATATGGATCTATAAGTTTATTTCCTGTATCTAAAAAAGCATTTAATCTTAAAATACAATTATTATCTAAATATAAATTAGCCTTATAATAACTAGCATAATTATTTTTTAATTCTTTACATTGTTTTATATAAATATATATTATAATTGGCGAAAATATGATTAAAAAGATAAAATTAATGCTAAGTCCATGATGAAAAAAGACAAGGCCATTATTTTTATAAGAAAATTGAATATTTAGACAATATAAAAAACCTCCTAAAATTATACTTGCCATATAAAAAAATAGTATATTCTTACCAAAGTATCTTATATCTTTATAACCAAATGAAATTAAAATCATAAGTATAGATATCAATATTTTAAAAATAAATAATTCAAGGGAATTTATTTTAATAAAAAGAAATAATATACTAATTCCTCCAATAAAGGCACCTATAATAAGTCTATTAATAGATACATTTCTTCTTAATATGATTGATACTGAAAGTAATAATAAAAAATCAAATACAAAATTTAAAATCATTATTAAATCTAAATATATTTTCATTTTATCACCATTTTAATTATAAAAAAAAGGCACATCATATTGTGTCATTTTTTGGTTTAAAATCCTCTTTTTCTTAAAAAGGCAGGAATATCATCATCATCTGAATCATCAGTTGTCTCTTCCTCTTGAGGAGTAGGTTTTAATTGTTCACGTCTACCATATGAATGATATAATGGTTCACTATTATTATTATCATCAAAACCTGTTGCGATAACAGTAACAATAATTTCATCATTTAAGTTTTCATTAATTACGGCACCAAAGATAGTATTCATATCAGTATTTGCTGATGTTCTAATGATTTCAGCGGCCTCTTCAACTTCAAATAGTGTTAAATTAGCGCCACCTGTAACATTAACAATTGCATCTGTTGCTCCATTAATACTTGTTTCAAGAAGTGGGCTTGCAACTGCTTGTCTAGCAGCATCGGCTGCTCTATTTTCACCAACACCTATACCTATACCAATTAAGGCATTTCCACGTTTTTGCATTACAGCCTTAACGTCAGCAAAGTCTAGATTAATAAGACCAGCAACAGCAATTAAATCTGATATAGATTGTACACCACGTCTAAGTACATTATCAACTTCTTTAAATGAGTCCAAAAGTGGCGTTGTCTTATCAATTAAGTCTCTTAACTTATCATTAGGAATAACAATAAGTGTATCAACATGTTTTTTTAACTCATCAAGTCCAGCAACAGCCTGTTCCATTCTTTTCTTTCCTTCAAATGAAAATGGTTTAGTAACAATACCAACCGTTAAAGCACCCATATCTTGAGCAATTTGAGCAACGACAGGTGATGCACCTGTACCAGTTCCTCCACCCATACCACATGTAACAAAAACCATGTCGGCACCTTCCAATGCTTGTTCTATTTCATTTTTTGATTCCATGGCAGCATCTTTACCAACTTGTGGATTAGCTCCAGCTCCAAGTCCGTTTGTAAGTTCTGTACCAATTTGGATTTTTACTGGCGCAAGTGATGAATTTAATACTTGCAAATCCGTATTAGCAACAATGAACTCTACTCCTTTTACTCCTGATTCAATCATTCTATTAACAGCGTTGCATCCACCGCCACCAACACCAATTACCTTTATTTTTGCTAATTGATCCATTTCTAATTCAAACATATATATCCTCCCTTATTCGCCAAAAAAGTATCCAAATACTTTACCTAACATTGATTCATTTGAATTGTTAGCATTCTTTCTAGATGATAACTTAGCACTATCTTCTTCACTAAACATTGAGTAATTATTTCCTCTTAATTTTAATCTATTAATAAAATATATAATATTACCTATAGCAGATGAGTATTTATTATTTCTAACACCTATTATTTTGATATTTCCAATAGATACATTTCCTAATATCTCACTTGCTACAGCCTTGAATTGTGGAATATTGCTTGTACCACCTGTTATTATTATATAACTTAATTCTTTATTTGTTAAGTTATTAATTTCTTCTTTTGTCATTGATAGTATTTCTTCTATTCGTGACATAACAATTTCTGATATTTCAAGTTGACTTATTTTCTTTTCATTACCATAAATATCTTTAACTTCCCTATATTCGCTAGTACTTGCATATTTTTTATGAGCAAGAGCAAATTGTTCTTTTAAATTATTAGCAGTAGTTGAATCAACCTTATACATATAGGCAATATCATTTTCAATGTTTTTACCACCAAATTGTAAAATCGCACTTTTAACAGGAATACTTTTATTATATAAAGTAATATTTGTTGTTTCTGATCCTATATTAATAATTGCACCAACACATTTATCAATTGTTTCATTTCTAAAAGTACTTATATCACCTATACTATTTAAGGATATATCTATTACTTCTACTCCAACATTTTCAATCAAATTTACAACTGAATAAATATTTTTAGAAGGTGTTGTTACAAGAATTGCTCTTGCACTAAGTGTACTCCCATGCAATCCTTTTGGATCTTTTACTGTTTCTACTCCATCTACCATAAAATCAATAGGTATAACAGTTACCATTTCTCTATTTGGAGTTAGTTTAGACTTAACGGCTTTTTCCAACACATTACTAATATCATTACCCGTTACAACTTGTTCCTCATTATTTATTTCTATACTATCTTGTACTTTAATATAATCAGCAAAATAACTAGGTACTGAAGCAACAACTTTATTAATCTTGATTCCAAGCATTTGTTCAACATCATTAAATGCTTTTGTCATTGACATAGATGCTTCTTCAAAATTAGTTATAACACCCTTTTTAATTCCTTCTGATTTAACTGAAGAAGCGGCAAGCAAATTAAGTTTATTCTTATATAACTCAAATACAACAATTTTAATTGTATTTGAACCAATATCTACACTAGTATAAATATGTTTCACTATACCATCTCCTATAGTCTTACAATAATTATACTATATAATCATTAAAAAAAAAAGAGAAAATTTGAAAATATCTCTTTTTTATCTTCATACAAAAAACTATATATCTAAATTTTCAATACATTTCATTATATTTTCACGACTAAAACCTTTTTGATAAAATTTACGATATAATTTATTAATAACATCATTTTTAGAATATTTTAATTTTATTTTTTGATATTCCTTTTTTATTTCTTTTTCTAAAATATCATTATTATCTTTAACATAATCATCAATATTTACATTATCAAATCCAAGTAAATATAATTCACTTTTTAACTTTTGAAGAAGCATATTTTTGGAATATTTATGATTAATGTTAACTTTTTTTAGTACATATTTTTCTATTTTTTCGTCAAAAATGCTTCTATCAACTTGCTCCATACATTCACTTATAATCACATCATTGATACCATATTTTTGAAGTTCACTTTTTATCTTTAATGGTCCATAATTACTAAAACTAATTTTATCATGAATATAAGCCTTAGTAAAAGTTACATCATTTATTAAACCCTTTTGCTTTAATGTATCAAGCATTTTATTTTTATCTTTAATAGTTAAATCACATTTATCTAAATAATCCTTTATTTCATGTTCACTTTTTAATTTATTACTAATCATTTTAACAATCTTATTATAAATATCATAATAATAATTTTCACTGTCAATTTTCATTATTTCTTCATCATTTAATTCTTTACTAAAAAGAATATCATTATTTAAAATAATTTCATCATATGTTTTAATTTTTAAATTATCATCTAGTGTTATTTCATATTTACCATTTTGCTTCTTTTGTATTTTTTTTATTTTCATACTTTGCACCTACTAATCATAAAATTCTTTATTTATTTTTAAATCTTTTTTAACAAGTATTTTTTCAATATTTGTATATCCTTCATCACTTGTGCATACTATATCAAAATATTTTTTATATAATTCTAAATAATGTTCTACTTCACCATTTAAAAACCCAATATTTAAAGACGGCATATTTTTAAAATTATTTCCTATTAAAATATCACTTATTTGATCACCAAATAAAAGAAGTATCTTTTTATTACTTTTTAATTCTTCTAATTTACTTGGTAATGTAACATAAGACTTATTAGTACTATTGATAATAGGGCCTATTATATTAATCTTGTTACCTACATATTTTAAAATATTGGATATAACAAAAACATTTTCTTTTAATAAATTATTTTTTTCTAATGCATTCACAACAACATTACCAAGTCCTGCTGAAATAATACTAATAGGTACCTTTTCATTAGATAGGCTTTCAAAAAAAGAAAGAAGGCCATCTCTAAAATATAAATGATGATGTTCGTTCATAATTTTATTAAAAATATAACTATCTATATTATATTTATAAAGCAAATTTATTTGTTCCATTGTCCACTTTATCATCATATCATCACGATATTTTTTATCAATTTCTTCATTTATTTCAATAAGTCGGTAATAATTATATAGTTTTAAACTATCTAAGCGGTAATCATCAGGTATCAAATGGCTTTTTTCAACAACACCCCACGACGTTGTACTATTTGCACTTGTCATAGTACGATCAAAATCAAAAGTCATTAATATATCTTCTAATTTTAAGTCTAAAATAGTATTTAGTTTCTTTCTATTTATATATATCATATTTTCACCAAAACCCTTTGTAATATAAATAATATGCTTAAATTATTTATTTACGACATTTTTAGTTTAACATACATTTGTTCGTAAATCAATATTTTTTAATTAATTTCTAAAATTATCTTATATTTATCTGCCCATACATCAAATTGATATAAATAAGCAAGAAGTTGTGGACCTGTCATTAATTGTCCAAACCATGGTGTTTTAAAACTACTACCATTTGTTTCAATTAATTCCCTTATTTTATCTTTATCAAATATTTTATATATAACATTATTTTTCCTTTTCAAACGTTTTCTTAGCATTTTGCTTACTATTTTTGTATATTTTGGATGATGTGTTTTAGGATAAGGATTTTTCTTACGATCAAATATTTCATTTGGTAATATATCTTTAAAAGCCTCTCTTAATAATCCTTTTTCTTTGTTATGATAAAATTTATATTCCCATGGTACATTCCATAAATATTCAATTAACTTTGTATCCGCAAATGGTACTCTTGCCTCTAATGATGCCATCATTGTCATTCTATCTTTTCTTTCTAATAAGGTAGGCATAAACATAATCATATTAATATAAAATAATTTTTTAAACTCATCACTATCTTCTGGTATTTCTTTTATAATATCTTCATAGGTTTTAGATACATAATCTTTTAATTTTAATTTATCTTTTAACTCTTCTTTTAATAAATTATTTCTTTCATCTAAACTATCAATCCATGGAAAATTATCTCTTTTTCTTATCTTTTCGTTATAAAACCAAGGATATCCTCCAAATATTTCATCAGCACATTCACCACTTAAAGCAGCTTTAACTTCTTTTTTTATTTGTTTACTAAACCAATAGAGAGATGAATCAATATCTGCCATACCAGGATAATCTCTTGCAACAACACTCTTCTTTAATAATTTAGCTAGTTTTCTTTGACTAATTATTTCAAAGTAATGATTAGTTGAAAAAGTCTTTCGCATAATATCTATAAAACTTTTATCTTCTGATATTTGAAAAGCATTTCCTTTAAAATATTTATTGTTATCTTCATAGTCAATAGAAAATGTTTTTAATACATCATCATAATTTTTAGAAACAACGGCTGTAATTATACTACTATCTAGTCCTCCACTTAAAAAACAAGCAATAGGAACATCTGACACCATTTGTCTTTTAATAGAATCTGTAAGTAATTCTCTTGTCTTTATAACGCTTTCTTCAAAAGTATCATTAAACTCTTTACTTGCAACATTCCAATATCTTTGAATATTTATTTGACCATCTTTATATGTTAAATAATGAGCCGGTCTTAATTCATAAATATCTTTAAAAATACCACTACCTGGAACCCTAGACGGTCCTAAACTAAGCAACTGACTAAGAGAATCTTTTGTTATGATAGGTTTAACTATTTTGCTTTTTAAAATAGCTTTTATTTCTGATGCAAATAAAAAATCATTACCCATATGACTATAAAATAATGGTTTTACTCCTAATCTATCACGTGCTAAAAAAAGTTCTTCCTGATTATATATAGCAAAAGCATATATGCCTTCTATCATATTAAGAATTTTTTCTTTAAAGCATATATAACCTTTTAATAAAACTTCTGTATCACTTGTTGTTGTAAAAGTATAACCTTTTTCTATTAATAATTTTTTTATCTCATTTGTATTATAAATTTCTCCATTATAAACAATCGTATAATTTTTATATTTCATAGGTTGCACACCATTTTTTAAATCAATAATAGAAAGACGATTATGTCCTAATAATAAATGATCACTTATATCATACTGATGGTCATCTGGTCCACGATGTTTTAAACTTTTATTCATTTTTTTTATCATTTTTTTATGTTTTTTGATATTTTCTTTGTCATTATACCATCCAACAAAACCACACATAGTATCAACTCCTCTTATGTATTTATATGCATATATTATTATTTGGTTAATTCTAGTGGCACATCTTTACTTTAAAACATATAATAAAGGGAGTATTTTGGAGGTAAAAATGAAAATATTAATTTTAGGTGGAGATAAAAGATACCATCACATAATAAATAGTTTAAAAGATAAAAATGATATTACTCTTGTTGGATATCATACATATTTTGATAACTGTATTTACAAAAAGATAAATGAAATAAATGTTAAACAATATGATTGTATTCTTTTTCCAGTAAATGGTGTAAAACAAAATTATGCAATTAGTGCTGAAGAAGAATTTATTATTAAAGAAAATTTTTTGGAAGATGCAAAAAAAGATGTATGTCTTTTTTCAGGTATTATGACGCAACCATTAAAAGAAATATTAAAGAATAGAAAATGTAACATTTTAATGAATGAACAAGATGTTGTTAAGGAAAACGCTATTTGCACCGTTGAAGGAATTATAAGTGACTTAGTAGAAAAGACCGATATATCTATAAATAATGCCCGTATAATGGTTATTGGATATGGCAATATTGGTAAATATTTAGTATCGGTTTTAAAACATATGGGTGCAAATATTGTGGTTAGTATTATTGAAGAAAAAGATAAAAACGCTCTAGAGAAGGAAAATATAAATGTATGTTACTCAAATAATCATATAAATATGTGTAGTTATTTAAAAAATATCGATATGATTATTAATACTGCTCCTAATTTAGTTATAAATAAAGCTTTAATTACTTTTATAAATAAGGATGCTTATGTTCTTGATGTTGCATCTTATCCTCATGGTATTGATAAGTTTGCACTTGATCAAAAAAGTATTAAAAACAATATATATCTAGGTATTCCATCTAAAGTTGCTCCAAAAACAGCAGGATTAATTTTAATTAAAAAAATTAATCAAATATTAGGAGGAAAACAATGAAAAAAATAGGCTTTGCGATAACATCATCATTTTGTACTATTAAAGAAGTAATGCCACAAATTAAACTTTTAAAAGAAATGGGATATGATGTTATTCCTATTGCATCACCTCAAGTTATAAATGAAGATACAAGGTTTGGACTTGGAAAAGATATTAAAGAAGCACTAGAATTATTAACTGGTCACCAAGTTATTTCAACTATCGTTGAAGCAGAAAAGTTTGGACCAAGTGAAAAACTAGATGCTCTTGTTGTTGCACCGGCAACAGGTAATTTTATTGCGAAAATGGCAAATGGGATTATTGATACACCTGTTGTTATGAGTGCTAAAGCAACTCTTAGAAACAATAGTCCTATTGTTATAGGTATATCAACTAATGATGGTCTTGGTATTAATGGAAAAAATATCATGAATTTACTTAATACTAAAAATATCTATTTTATACCATTTGGTCAAGATAATCATAAATCTAAACCTAACTCTTTAGTTGCTCATTTTAATTTATTAGTACCAACATTAGAAGAAGCACTTGAAAATAAGCAAATACAACCTGTTTTAAAACAATACATCAAAAAATAACAGATAAAACTGTTATTTTTTAATTAATACATTTCCTGTCATTTCTTTTGGTATATCAAGCCCAAGCAAATACAACATTGTAGGAGCAATATCCGCAAGTTTACCATCTTCTAATTTTATACTTTTATCGGTAATTATAAATGGCACTTTATTAGTTGTATGTGATGTAATAACATTTCCATTATCATCAATCATAACTTCACTATTACCATGATCAGCTGTTACAATTAAAGTTCCACCAATCTCTTCTACCTTTTTATATATTTTTCCAATACAGTCATCAACTGTTTCAACAGCCTTAATAGCCGCATCTAAATTACCAGTATGTCCAACCATATCTCCATTAGCAAAATTAAGAATAACAACATCCAAATGATTATCTAGTTCCTTAATTAATTTATCAGTTACCTCATAAGCACTCATTTCTGGTTTTAAATCATATGTGGCTACCTTAGGTGAATTAACTAATATTCTCTTGCACCCATCTAAATCTTTTTCAACTCCACCATCAAAGAAATATGTAACATGAGCATACTTTTCTGTTTCAGCAATTCTTAATTGTGTTTTATGATTTTTAGAAAGATATTCCCCAAGTGTATTATCTAATTTTTGTAATTCAAAAGCATTATTACAAATAACTTCATCACTAACTGGCATCATTGTCGTTAATTTTATATTTTTTAAATTTTTATGTTCAAAATCACTAAAATCAGGATTAGTTATAGCCTTAAAAATTTCTCTTAATCTATCTGGTCTAAAATTAAAGGCAATTAAGCCATCATTATCTTTTATCATACCATTTTTATCTATGATAGTTGGAACGATAAATTCATCAAATATGCCTTCATTGTAATTTTTTTCAATAACATCTTTATAAGAATTACATTCTATGCCAGTTCCTGTTACCATAACATCATAGGCTTTTTTTACTCTATCCCATCTATTATCTCTATCCATAGCATAATATCTACCTGATATTGAGGCAATAGATCCAACAGATGTCTCTTTAATCTTCTCAGATAATTCATCTAAATATTTTAAACAAATATTTGGAAGGGTATCTCTACCATCTAGAAAAACATGATAATATACATTACTAATTCCTTCTTTTTTACATAAATCAATTAGTCCAAATAAATGATTAATATGAGAGTGTATTCCGCCATCACTTAAAAGACCACATATATGTAAGTTAGAATGATTATCTTTTACATGCTTAATTGTTTCAAGTAAATTCTTATTTTGAAAAAATTCACCATTTTTTATTTGATTAGTAATAAGTTGTAATGGTTGATATACTATTCTTCCAGCTCCAATATTTGTATGCCCTACTTCGCTATTTCCCATTTGACCTGCAGGAAGGCCTACAAGTTCACCACTTGCTTCTAATTTACTGTGAGGATAGTTTTTAATTAAATAATCAAGATTAGGTTTCTTTGCCATTTTAACAGCATTACCATATTCTGTATCTCTAATTCCTACTCCATCCATAATACATAAAACTTTTGTACACATTATTATCATCTCCAAAAATATTTTAACACAAAAAAGTTGTAACATACAACTTTTATTATTTCATATCCTCAAGTTTTACACTAACAAGCTTACTAACACCTGATTCCTGCATTGTAATACCATATAAAATATCAGCATATTCCATCGTTTTTTTCTTATGTGTAATAAGAATAAATTGCGTTTTACTTGTAAGTGTTTTTAAATATTTACCAAAACTATCAACATTTGCTTCATCAAGAGCTGCCTCTACCTCGTCAAAAATACAGAATGGTACACATCTAGATTTAAGAATGGCAAAGACTAAACTGATTGCTGTAAATGTTTTTTCACCACCTGATAATAAAGAAATAGTTGTTAATTTCTTACCAGGAGGAGATGCGACGATATCAATACCGCTTTCTAGAATATTATCTGGATCTAATAGTTTTAAATCAGCTGTTCCACCCTTAAATAATTCCTTAAATGTTTGGGTAAAGTTCTTTCTGATTATTTCAAAATTTTCACTAAATTCTTTTTTCATAACATCATCAAGTTCATTTATAATATCCATAAGAGTATTTTCAGCACTAATTAAATCATCTTTTTGTCGATTTAAAAATTCATACCTCTCACTTACCTTGGCATATTCTTCAGGAGCATTAATATTAACTGGTCCAATTTCTTTTATTTTAGCTTTTAGTTTACTAACCATTCCCCTTGCCATATTTTCTTCTATTTCAAGTTTATAATTACTTACAGCCTTTTCATAAGTCATATTATATTCTTCATTTAAAGTAGTAAGAAGTGTATCTAATTTAACATCTGCTCTGTTAATAGCAATCTCTAAATCCTTTAATTCTTTATTTTTACTGTTAAAAATAGAGTTTTCTTTTCTTATTTCATGTTCATATTCTTCTAAAGCATCACTTAAAGTTTGTTTTTCTTTGGTTATATTAGATATTTTTAATTCTAATTCATCCTTTTCTTTTAAAGCACTATAATAATCATTAATAACTTTTTCTTCTTCTTCATTTAATTTATTATTAAGCATATTATTCATGCCCATAATATTTTTATTTATAGTATTTAAGTCAATATTTAAATTATTAATTTGTTGTCTTTTATTTTTAAGGACTTCTTCATTGTTAATCTTATCTCTATTAATTAAGTATAATTCATCTTCAATAGCTTTATATGTTTTATCTATTTCATTTATTTTTTCTTCTAATGTTTTTACCTTTATTATGCCTTCATCTTTTTCTTTAAGTAAACGTTCTAATTCATATTTATCACTAATAATATTTCGATTTTGTTTTAAATTACCACCAGTAATTGACCCACCTACATTTAAAACTTCTCCATCAAGAGTTACAATTTTATAGCGATAATTTATTTTCTTACTTATAGCATTAGCACTATCAATATTATTTGTTACTAAAACATTTCCTAATTGATTTTTAATAACATTGCTATATTTAGTATCAAAATTGATTAGTGTACTAGCAACACCAATAAAGCCTTCCATGTTGGATATAAATCTTAATGTCTCTTCATCAACATTCTTTTCCTTCATGATATTAAGAGGATAAAAGGTAACTCTACCAATATTATTATTTTTTAAATAGTTAATTGTTTCTTTAGCACATGCCTCATTATCAACAACAACATTACTAAAAGCAGCACCTAAAGAACTGGTTATAGCGCGAGCATATTTTTCTGGTGCGTCAATTAAATTACCAAGGGCTCCATGTATACCTAATAATTTTGGATTAGATAAAACTTGTCTTGCAGCATATGGAAGAAGAGAATTTTCTTGAATGCTTGTATTTAAAGAATCTATTTTTAAATTTAAATAATTATTATTTCTAAGAGTATTAGATAGTAAATCATCTGTTTTTGTTTTTTGTACCTTTATATCATTTAATTTCTGATTAATTTCATTATAATCATTACTTTTTTTAGTATTATCACTTTCTAAAGTATCTATTTCACCATTTAATCTAGATATTTCATTTTCAAGTGATAATTTTTTTTCATTTAATTCTATAATCGCATTATGTACTTTAGTATCATCAACATTATAATTTTGTCTTTCTGTTATAATTTGCTTTTCAGCATTTAATTTAGATATTTTAGTAACTATATCCATAAGGCATTTGTTTAAACTACTTAGTTCATTATCTAATTTATTAATATCTAATTTATATTTTTCAAGTCTTGCTTCACTACCATTATTATTTGTTGAAAGAGCAAGTATTTCTTTATTTAATTGCTCTTGTTTTTCTTTATTTTGTTTATATTTATAACTAATATTGGTTATATCATTTGCAAGTAAACTAATTTCAATATTTTCTAATTCTTTTGATACTTCTATATACTCTAAGGCTTTATTTTTTTGAATTTCAAGTGGTTCTACTTGAATTTTTAATTCGCCAATTATATCATTAATACGGGATAAGTTATCATTTGTTTTATCTAGTTTTCTTAAGGCATCTTCTTTTCTTCTTTTATATTTAAGAACACCTGCTGCCTCTTCAAATATTACTCTTCTATCAATAGGTTTACTATTTAATATTTCCTCTATCTTACCTTGCGAAATAATATTAAAACTTTCCTTTGCAACACCACTATCTAATAATATATCTGTAATATCTTTTAAACGACATTTTTCGCCATTTATATAATATTCATTGGTTCCATCTCTATATACTCTTCTTTTAATTGATACTTCCGTATTAGGTAATTTTAAATAATTATCGCTATTATCAAATATTAATGTTACACTAGCTATATTCATCATATTTCGTGATTTACTACCTGAAAAAATAACATCAGACATATTTCCATCACCACGAAGTGATTTTATTGATTGTTCACCAAGAACCCATCTAACAGCATCAACAACATTACTTTTACCACTTCCATTTGGTCCAACTATACATGTAATACCATTATTCATTTCTATACTAATTTTATCAGCAAATGATTTAAAACCATGTGTTCTTATTTCCTTCAAATACATAACTTCACACCCTTATTTATACAAAATATTATACACTAAAGATATCTTTATTGCAAATAAAAAGGAATAAACATATTCCTAATTATAATTCTTTTTCTTTATTCTTTACAGAAGAAATAATATCTGGTGATACATTATATGCTTTGATAAGTAATTTATAAGCCTTTAATATCTCAGTCTCCTGCATTCTTAGTTCCTTTTTAGTATCTAGTTCTAACATACCACTATCTAAAATATTTAAAGAGTTATCTATCCATTTATATAATATATACCAATCTTCTCCATAAATAATAGATATATCATTTAAAGAAATACCGAAAACTTCACTAAGTTCAAATGCACAATTAATATTACCATATCTATGATTAATAATTCCTAATTTTTGAATTGTTTTAGTTGTGATATTTATTCCAGTTTCATGAACAAATATTCTTTCATCAATATATATTTTTTTAGGATTAAAACTTGTATCTATTTGTTCCTTGTTTCCAATAATATAATGTACTTTTGATGAATCTACATAACTATAATACCCTTTGGGACATATAGTATTTTCATATTCAGGTCCAAAATAATAATTTATTTTCTTTAAATCATTATGATTACTACCAACCATTATGACATCAATTTTATCTTTATATTTATGGGCCATTTCTATAATTTTACTTGAAATATATTGATATGCATTTGCAACTAACTTTGAATATAAAATATCTTTATTCATATAATTAGTACCTTCTATATTATCAAAACAAATAACATTACCATTTCTCCATACCCAAGATTGAGCTAATAATATCTTTTGATTTTGATTAATCAAATACGTACAAAATATTCTACCTTCATTTATTGAATGAATTAAACAATCATAACCATTATCATTTAATGTTTGACAACAATTAGTATATGAAGATTCTCCAACTAATAAAGCAAATGGATCATCTCTTCTAAGTATCTCACCAATAACAATATAATTTGTATCATCTATGTTAATATTTATAGATTCTTTTATTCGAGGTATCATGGATATTTTTTGATTTTTCATACCATCATACAATTCTTGATATTCATCAAATTTACTTTGACTTGTTATACCAGCCTTTTTTACCATTTGTTCAAACTCATAATTACCCTTATTTACATTAAGGAAAATAGATTCACATAGATATCTATATGCATCATGATAAGAAAAATCATCATTACCCATTTCCAGATAATAATGTTTTATTTCATAATATCTAGAAATAACCTCCTTAAAATTTATTCTATAATCTTTTTTTGAAATAATAATTTTAATATTTTTTAAAAAGAAATTTAAAATATTTTCATCATATTCTATATATAAATCTTTAAATATTTCATTTAAATTATTATAGGTAATCTGATTTTCTAACGTAGAAGACAAAATATAACTATTAACACTTTTTATATTTTCATCTAATAAACTATCCTTTAGTATATACATATCTGTGTTTGCTACAGAATAATGATTTTTAAAAAAGTCATTAATTTTTTTACCAAATCTATTTTTTAAACTTTTAATATTTTTTACATCTTCACTATTCATAATACGTTTTAAATAGTCACTAAAATCACTAGGTATATTTACTTTGTCATCTAATAAAAAACATTTTTCATCTACCTTCGTAAAATACTGTTTAATATTACTTGGCATACTTAAATACTGCCTACTATTAAATGCGTAATTATAAAAAAGGGCTTTTTTTAACAATTCTAAACGGTGATAACACCTATTATCATTTTCAAATAACCCAAAGAAAGATATTACATTAGGAATTAAATGTTCACATTCTAAATTAGGAGAATTAAAAATATCAAAACATTTTATTTTTCTCATCATTTTAACATTATATTTAAGTATCAAATTATTATTTAAACTATTAAAAATTGTTCCATTTGGCAAATTACTAAAACGCGTTCTTGGAAATAAATTATCAAACTTTATAAGTTCTTTTTCATAACTAGAATTACTTTGTCTACTATTAAATACCATTGAATCTACTACATCTTTAAACATAGAATTTTCTTCATACATTTTATATATTTTTTCTTTATCTAAATTATATATGTGTCTATTTTTGGTTAATATTTTATGTATTCTATCAAGTATTTCATTATTACGTATATTTTTAATGTTTAATAATTCCTGATATTGATAATATCTATCATATATAAACACTTTAACATCATTATTTTGAATAATATCTGTCGCATTTGTTAGACTAGATGGAAAAGATATTTCTTTTAAATTTAAACAACCGTCAAGTACATTTTCAAAAATTTCTTTTATTGATGATGGCAATAATAATTTAGTTAATGATTCACAATCTTTAAAAGCATGATGACCAATACTAATAACCTCACCTAAATTGATAGAAGAAAGACTTTTACAACTATCAAAAGCATATGAACTAATTTCTTTTATAATACCTAACATTTCTATATTTTGTAAATTCTTACAATTGGAAAAGGTATATGTATTTATAGTATGAATTTTTTGAGGAAGAACGATTTTCATAAGTTTTACACAGTTAGAAAAAGATGATGCTCCCATAGATTCTAATGAATTAGGAAGATTTATTTCTTTAAGACTTATGCATCCATTAAAAACATTATCACCAAGTGCTTTAAATTGTCCATGAAACTTAACTTGTTTAAGACTTCGACAATCTTGAAAAACACCAAAAGGTAATTTAGTAACCTGCTTTGGAATATCAAATGTTACTAATCCCGATTTAGAAAAACAACTACTTTCTAAAAAATTAATAGATGCTGGTAAATCAATATGTATAAGATTTACACAATTGTAAAAACAGCCTTTATCAATTAATAATAAACTATTTGGTAAATTAATTAAACTAAGACTTTTACAACCATTAAATGACGCTTCTCCTAATGCTTTTATAGAATTAGATAACTTCACTTCTTTTAAATTTATACAATCTTCAAATATTTTATTTGGTAATTTTACTATGTTTGCATCTATTGTAGCAAATTCTAAAGACTTACATTTACTAAAACACTCTTTACCTATTTCTGTAACATTACTAGAAATGTTAATACTCTTTAAATTTAAACATCCCATAAAAGCACCTTTACCAATTGTCTTAATTGATTTTGGTATATCAATAGATATTAAATTAGTACCATTTACAAAAGCATTATCTTCAATTATTACTATATTTTCCGGTATAATAATCGTTCCGTTTATAATTTCAGAATTACTAACTGATAATAATCTATTTCCTTTTACTAACATAACTGCACCTTCTTTAAGTATTGGTAATATATTATAACACTTAATGAAAAAAAATAAAGTAGTTATCTACTCTATTTTATGCTAGACTTTATAAATGAATCAAAAAGAGGATGACATTTAGTAGGTCTACTTTTAAATTCTGGATGAAACTGACATGCTATAAAATGTTTATGAGTCGGTATTTCAATTATTTCCATTAAATTACGCATTGTATTGATACCGGAAAATACCATACCATTTTTCTCTAAAATTTCTTTATATTCGTTATTAAATTCATAACGATGACGATGTCTTTCTAATATTATCTCTGCATTATAATCCTTATATGCAAGTGTATCCTTTTTTAGTTTACATTCATAATTACCAAGTCTAAGTGTTCCACCCATATCAGTAATTTTCTTTTGTTCTTCCATTAAATCAATAATAGGATTTTTTGTATTAGGATTAAATTCCGTTGATGATGCATCTTCTATCTTACATACATTTCTAGCAAATTCAATTACTGATAACTGCATGCCTAAACATATTCCTAAAAAGGGAACATTATTTTCTCTTGCATATTTAATAGCCATTATCATACCTTCTGTACCACGACTACCAAATCCACCCGGTACAATAATTCCTTTTACATCTTTAAATTCTTCATCTAAATTAGTACAAGTTTCTAATTTTTCTGAATCAATCCACTTAATATCAACTTTTGTTTTGTACTTATATCCTGCATGTCTCAAACTTTCAGCAACTGATAAATAGGCATCATTTAACTCGACATATTTACCAACAAGAGCAATAGTTACTGTTTTATTTAAATGATTAACCGTTTCAACTAAATCTTCCCAATATTTAATATCTATTTTACCGACATTTAGTTTAAATTGTTTTAAAACAATTTCATCTATTTTTTGATGATAAAAATTAAGAGGAATTTGATAAATATTTGGTACATCAATAGCCTCTATTATATTCTCTTTTGGAAGAGAACAAAACATAGAAAGTTTACTTTTAATTCCATCATTTAAATGTTCAGGAGTTCGACATACAATGGCATTAGGTTGAATACCCATATTTCTTAAATCTTTAACTGTATTTTGTGTAGGCTTTGTTTTTAATTCACCAGAACCATATATATATGGAATCAAGGTTGTATGGATGAAAAAAGTATTTTCTGATCCCTTTTCATATTGAATTTGTCTTAAAGCCTCAATAAAGGTAAGTGATTCAATATCACCAACTGTACCACCTATTTCAGTAATAACAATATCAGCACCTGATGATTTACCGGCCTCATATACTTTAGACTTTATATAATCTGTAATATGCGGAACCATTTGGACAGTACCACCTAAATACTCTCCTCTTCGCTCTCTACTAATGACATCAGAATAAATACGTCCACTTGTTATATTAGATGTATAATTTAACTCTTCATCAATAAATCTTTCATAGTGACCTAAATCTAAGTCAGTTTCACATCCATCATAGGTTACAAAAACCTCACCATGTTGAATGGGATTCATAGTTCCAGGATCAACATTAATATATGGGTCAAATTTTTGCATAAACACTTTATAACCTCTTGCTTTTAAAAGTAAGGCTATACTTGAAGCTGTAATTCCTTTTCCAAGTCCAGATACAACTCCTCCAGTTACAAATACATATTTTGTCATAAAAAAACACCTCGAAATTCTAGAGAGTTTTCATAGGCTCTCTTAAATTATAGCATAACAAATCAAAAAAAGGAATTAATTTTTAATTATTTTATTAATTCCTTTTTACATTTATTTTTCTTTTCGTCTGGCAAGACAAACACCATAAATAGTGATACATTATTACTAACATTTATTGTATATTTTTTATTTCTTCTATAGATAAACCTGTATATTTTGATATTGCTTCATAATTATTGGTATCTTGCAGCATCGCCTTTGCAATCTCAATATTTCTTTTAGTAACGCCATCATCATAACCAGTTTCATAACTATCCGATAAATCTTGTTTATGAGCTTCTTTATTCGTCTAATAACCAACAAAATCTGAATTTGTATGCAAATTTTCTACTTTTCTTATACCTTCATTTATAATAGTAAAAGAATAAGTAGCATTTTTATCAAAAATATTATTATTTAGTGATCCATTCATTTCTAGTATTATTTTATTATCATTATCTATTTTAATGATAATATCACATACTTTTCCTTTTTCAAATAGTTTATTTTTAACTAGTTCTCCTGAATTATATTCGGCATATATAAGTTTTTCTTTATCGATACCTAGTAATATACTAATTACATTAGCAATTATATCTCTTGCTTCTTCACTTCTAAATAATGCTTTAAACATAGCGTCATTTAATAGATTAATTTCTTTTCTGTTCATTATTTCTCCCTCTAGTAAGGCCTTACAGAAAGAAATTTACCATATATTTTAAAGCATTACAAACCCGCGATTTATGAAATTAGTATTATAAAAATACTCAAATATTTGAAATCTGTATAACAGATTTCCCATATCTGAGTATTCTTTATATCAAATTTGTTAATTTATACATTTTTTAATTTTCACAAATTTTACAGTAATGTTTTAATTCTTTATATTTATTTTTTAAAGATTCTCTATAATCAATTTTATCCATATGGCTTTCATATTCATTTAACCATTCCTTTGTTAAATTTAGTTCATCTAATTTTTCTAATAATATATACTCTTTAACTTCTCTAATTTCTTGAATATAATATTTATGAAAATATTTTATTCCCTTATCTATCTCATTTAAATTAAAATATATTTCAATTATACATTCTACGTAGTTATTAATATTTTCTTTTAAAGCATATTTCCTATTATTATCTTTTAAATTTTTAAATTCTATTATTTGCTGTTGAACTTTAGTATTTAATAACTCAATAGCAAGTTCTTCTACTTCTGTAGTTTTCAAATTATATATAAATATTTTGAACATGCCATATGATAAATCGTATGGATCCTTAAGAATATCAAGTAAATTAATACATTTTTGAAGATTTTCTTTTGAATAACCATTTGCAATTATTCTATTTATAATAGTATCATAATATTCAGTCTGTGATACTCCAAAAGCTTTAAAATTCTCCCAATTAACAAATAATAATCTATTGGAACCTATGCTTAACCTTTTAAAAATTTCTATTAGTAAAGTAGTGGCAACTATACCATTTTGTTCATTAAATGGTATGCTATTTAATTCTTTATAATACCTTTTAACTTTAAAACGCCATGAACTCCTTTCTTTTTTAGAAATTATTCGATTAGCACATGCATAATACTCATTATCAACACAATTAATGAAGTAAACAATTTCTTTATATAGTTCATCAAAAGACTGCTTTACTTTAACTGGTTTTCACTTGTTTCCATATTTTTAATGAAGTTATTAATATCATAATCTTCTTTTTTACTTTTTGGTAAACGTTTATATAATTCAACAATTATCGATTCTAATTCTTTTTTTATTATACTTCTTTATTTCGTTTTTTAAATCTTTTATTAACATAATTAATACCTCATAAATAATTACACCTTATCAAAATATGTTATTTTTCTTTCCATAACATCATCTTCAATAGCGTCTCTAAGTAATTTTCTAACCTTTTCCGGTTCTTTTATATTTTTTAAAACTATACCTTTTTGAAAATGCTGATTACCTGAATGAGAATCAACTTTTACATATAAATTACCAACATTTAAAAATCTTTGTAGTATACCTTCAATTAAATCTGGATCCTTTAATGTATATAACTCAATAGTATTTGTTTTACGCTTAAAAAAGCCTTCTTTAATAATCAATTCATCCTTAGTTATTTGATATACCGTAAAATTTAGATGTAACAAACTTAAAAAGCGATCCCATAATCCTGATGGTTGTCCTTCCCATAATATTTCATAATCTATTTTTGCATTTTTATCCATATTATCAACTCCACTATTTTAAGTATAACATAAATATTTTTAATGTCTATGTATAATTTTGTTAATGACTTACAAATTAATAATATGATATAATTTAAATGGTAGGTGATTAAATGACTTTATTCATTTTATGTACTAAAATATTTTTTGCTAGAATTTTAGATGTTTCTCTTGGCACACTTCGAACAATAATAACTGTCAAAGGCAAAAATTTACTCGCTGCGTGTATTGGCTTTATTGAAATTTGTATATGGTTTACAATTGTTAGAGAAGCACTAAATACTGATGAAACAAGTATGTTTGTAATGCTTTCATATGCTGCCGGATACGCTACTGGAACATACATTGGTGGTGTAATCTCTAAAAAAGTTATTAGAGGAACTGTTAGTATGCAAATTATAACAGCTAATCATAATTTAGTTAATGTTATAAGGGATAATGGATATGCTGTTTCTGTTATGAATATCAAAGGGCAAGAAGAAATTGATAAATATATGCTTTATATTGAGGTAAATAATAAAAGTTATGATAGATTAATGAATTTAGTTAAAAACAATGATAGTAAAGCTTTTATCGTTGTCAATGAAACTAAATTTGTACAAAATGGTTTTATCAAATAAAAAATATTCTGTTGAGAATATTTTTTTATTATTTATTTAAAACAGTATAGCTTATATTTTTATTAAATATAAGTTCATCACTTTTTAAAAGAGTTTTAATACCACATTTGTAATTATAATATTTTAATTCATTATCTTGTATAAAATAAATATAATCGTCAATATAAACAGCTTTTGGAGCAACTTTTTGGTTATCTGTTCCATTCCTAATTTTTTTTATCAACGATTTAGAAGTGCATGTTTTGATTATTTAATGGATATGGAAAATAAATTAATCGTATCACTATCACCCCACGTTCATGGCGGAGACAGCGTACAGAAAAATATGTACGGCGTGCTGATTGCACTGATTCCGGCTTTTCTGGTGTCTCTCTACTTCTTCGGACTGGGTGCCCTGATTGTCACGGCTACTTCCGTTGCGGCTTGTTTGTTCTTCGAATGGGCAATCGGGAAATATTTACTGAAGAAACCTACCACGACAATCTGTGACGGCTCTGCTATCATCACAGGTGTGTTGCTGGCATTTAACTTACCTTCCAACCTTCCTATCTGGATTATCATTTTGGGCGCTTTGTTTGCTATCGGTGTAGGCAAGATGTCTTTTGGTGGCTTAGGTTGTAATCCTTTTAACCCGGCATTGGCAGGACGTGTATTCCTGTTGCTTTCTTTTCCTGTACAGATGACAACATGGCCGGCTGTCGGACAGTTGACTGCATATACGGATGCTACTACGGCCGCCACACCGCTGGCTATTATGAAAGGCGTTATAAACGGTGCTCCCGGAATGTCTTTAAGTGATCTTCCTGCATCTTTCGATTTGCTGATTGGTAACAATGGCGGTTGTTTGGGTGAAGTCAGTGCGTTGGCTTTGTTGTTGGGACTGGCCTATATGTTATGGAAGAAAATTATTACATGGCATATTCCTGTTGCTATCTTGGGTACAGTATTTGTTTTTTCCGGTATCATGTATTTGGTTAATCCGGAAATTTATGTGTCTCCGGTAGTACAATTGCTGTCGGGCGGTTTGATGCTGGGTGCTGTTTTTATGGCCACAGATTATGTTACTTCTCCGATGAGCCATAAAGGAATGTTGATTTACGGTGTTTGCATCGGTCTGCTGACAGTCGTTATTCGTCTGTTCGGCGCATATCCTGAAGGTATGTCGTTCGCTATTCTGATTATGAATGCGTTCACTCCGTTGATTAACACATATGTTAAACCTAAACGCTTTGGGGAGGTAGCGAAGAAGAAATGAAAAAGTTAGAATCATCCTTAAAGAATATGTTGCTGGTACTTACGGGAGTTACTGCTATTTCCGTAGCACTGCTGGCTTATGTAAACGAACTGACAAAGGAGCCTATTGCGCAAGCTAATGCTAAAACGCTGAGCGATGCAGTAAGTGCAGTCGTTCCGGGTTTTGACAATG
>ERZ825896.1512-NODE-1512-length-25519-cov-3.822769_pt1 | contig 25519 bp, 20 predicted proteins | sample MGYA00519858_ERZ825896 | MGnify/ENA primary metagenome ERZ825896 (study PRJEB31778, sample SAMEA3449214) | human gut metagenome | biome: human gut; feature: human-associated habitat; material: faeces | place: United Kingdom | collected 2010/2012 ...
TGAATATCCCCGGCCATTCTTGAACTATCGGCCTTGAGGGACTGAATATCCCCGGCCATTCTTGAACTATCGGCCTTGAGGGACTGAATATCCCCGGTCATTCTTGAACTATCGGTCTTGAGGGATTGTACGTCGTCTTTCAGTGTACGAATATCTTCCTGCATCGGTGCAAGTCTCGCATCCATTAACTGCCCGATGGCTTCCAGCATATCCTTATCAATCATTTCCGTTCACCCCGCTTTTCTAGAATAGCACGTCCGGCCCATTTTTGCAACAGGCGTTTACGGCCGCATAGCCGATTCCTGCGGGGGAGCGCTATCCCGGATCGCCGTGCGCCCGCCGCCTCTTTGTCGGAAAACGGATCCGCAGGCGGCGCCGGCACCCGCCGCTTTATCGTACGCCGCCCGCAGGCGAAGGATAGCCTTTTGCGTGCGTTTATGCTATACTGTTCATCGGGCCGGGCAGAGCGTGCCGGTGTAAGCGGCGGACAGGCCGTTTTCCGGGAGGCGGCCCGGGCATATTCAGGGAACAGACAGGCGGTGACGGGATGTACAAAATTCTGATTGTCGAGGACGACGGGGTGATCGCTTCGGCGGTGGCGGCTCATCTGCATTCCTGGGGCTGGGAAACGAGCTGCGTTGTGGATTTCCAGCATGTGATGGAGGCGTTTGCGGCGTTTTCCCCGCATCTGGTGCTGCTGGATATCACGCTGCCGTTTTATGACGGCTATCACTGGTGCGCCGAAATCCGGAAGGTGTCCAAGGCGCCGGTGGTGTTTTTATCCTCGGCGGCGGACAACATGAACATCGTGATGGCCATGACGCTGGGCGCGGACGATTTTATCGCGAAGCCTTTTGACCTTGCGGTGCTCACGGCGAAAATCCAGGCGCTGCTGCGGCGCAGCTACGACTTTGCCGGACAGGTCCCGGTGCTGGGCTGCCGCGGTGTGCTGCTCAACACGGGCGACGGCACGCTGACCTACGAGGGGAACACCCTGGAGCTGAGCAAAAACGAGTTCCGTATTCTGCAGATGCTGCTGGAAAACCGGGGGAAAACGGTCAGCCGGGACGCGCTGATGACCCGGCTGTGGGAGACCGACAGCTTTGTGGACGAAAACACGCTTTCGGTGAATATCAACCGTCTGCGCCGCCGTCTTGAAGCGGCGGGGATTGCGGATTTCATCCGGACCAAAAAGGGGATCGGCTATCTGATCGACGGCTGAGAGCCGCGGCCTGCCGAAGCGGGCGTTCCGGCTTGGGGAGAAAGGGAGGATTCCGGCTTGGCGCACATACTTTGGGGATACATCCGCCGCCATCGGCTCGGGCTGCTGTCCGCCGTGCTGATGGTGGGGATTCTGTTTGTGGTGTTTTACCTGTACGCCCTGCCCTGGGAGGCCATCGGCTACGGGCTGGTGCTGTGCCTGGCGGCGCTGCTGCTGGTGCATGCGGTGGGGTTTTACCGCTACCGCAGGCGGCATTACCGGCTGGAGGCGCTGTGCCGGCGCACGGAATGGGAGCCGGGAGAGCTGCCGGAGGCGGAAGACCTGCTGGAGGAGGATTTTGCCCGGCTGTATGCCTCGCTCAGCGGCGCCTACCGCCGGCAGGAGACCGACGCGCGGGTGCGGCAGACCGAGGCGGCGGACTACTACACCATGTGGGTGCATCAGATCAAGACGCCGATTGCGGCGATGAAGCTGCTGCTTCAGGCGCAGACGGACGGCGGGAACGACGCGGTGCAGGCGGAGTTGTTCAAGATTGAACAGTATGCCGAAATGGTGCTGCAGTACCAGCGGCTGGAGGGCGGCGGCACCGACTATGTGCTGAAGCGGTGCCCGCTCGACGATATCCTGTGCCAGGCGGTGCGCAAATACGCGCGGCTGTTCGTGCTCAAGCGGCTGCAGCTGCACTACGAGCCGCTGAACGTCACGGTGCTGACCGACGAAAAATGGCTGGGTTTTGTCATCGAACAGCTGCTGTCCAACGCGCTCAAATACACCAAATCCGGCGGGATTTCGCTGTATATGCGGGATCCGGGACATCTGGTGATCGAGGATACCGGCATCGGCATCGCGCCGGAGGACCTGCCGCGGCTGTGCGAGCGCGGCTTTACCGGCGCCAACGGGCGGCTCGATAAAAAGGCGACCGGGCTGGGGCTGTATCTGTGCCGCCGGATCCTGCACAACCTGTCCCACACCATCACCCTCGAATCGACGGTCGGGGAGGGGACAAGGGTGATTCTTGGCCTGGAATCGGCGGCGCTTCGGGTGGAATGACGCGGCAGGCTTACAATATTGTAAGATAAGCGGGGAAAATGTAAGCCGGATGCATGGCTGAAGCTTTCCCCGTTTTGCTATACTGAACAGGAAGAAAGGCCGCGGGCACCTGCGCGGCCGCAAGCGAAAGGACGGATTACCCTTATGTCAATTCTGGAAGTCAGCCACCTGAAAAAGGTGTATACGCCGCGCTTCGGCGGGGCGCCTGTTCAGGCCCTGTCGGACGTCAGCTTCACGGTGGAGGAGGGCGAGTATGTCGCCATCATGGGAGAATCGGGCTCCGGCAAAACGACCCTGCTGAATATCCTGGCGGCGCTGGATAAGCCCACGGGCGGCGAGGTGCTGCTCGACGGGAAGAGCCTGTCCGCCATCCGCGACAGGGAGCTGGCCGCTTTCCGGCGCAGCAACCTCGGTTTTGTGTTTCAGGATTTCAACCTGCTGGACACCTTTTCCCTGCAGGACAACATTTTCCTGCCGCTGGTGCTGGCCGGCTGCTCGTATGCCGAGATGAAGGCGCGCCTCGACCCGCTGGCCCAGCGGCTGGGGATCGCGGAGCTGCTGAAAAAATATCCCTACGAGGTGTCCGGCGGGCAGAAGCAGCGCGCGGCGGTGGCGCGGGCGCTGATCACCGGGCCGCGGCTGGTGCTGGCGGACGAGCCGACCGGCGCGCTGGATTCCCGCGCCTCCGACGAGCTGCTGCGGCTGTTTGAGGAGATCAACCGCACCGGCCAGACGGTGCTGATGGTGACCCACAGCACCAAGGCGGCGAGCAGCGCGGGGCGGGTGCTGTTCATCAAGGACGGCGAGGTGTTCCATCAGCTGTACCGCGCGGGGCAGACCGCCGAGGAGATGTATCAGAAAATTGCGGATACGCTGACGGTGATCGCGACGGGTGGTGTGCGTCATGCGTAAGCAGTTTTATCTGCGGCTGGCGCTGGACAACATCCGGCACAACCGGCAGACCTATCTGCCGTATCTGCTCACCTGTATCGGCACGGTGGCGATGTTTTACATCCTGCGGGCGCTGTCGGTCAACGAGGGCGTACAGGCAATGCGCGGCGGCTACGTGCTGGCCGGGCTGCTGGAAATGGCCACGTGGGTGGTCGGCTTCTTTGCGGTGCTCTTTCTGTTTTACACCAACCGCTTCCTCATCCGCCGGCGGAAAAAGGAATTCGGCCTGTACAGCGTGCTGGGCATGGAAAAGCGGCATCTGCTGCGGGTGGTGTTCTGGGAAACCGGACTGGTGGCTGCGGCCGGCATTGTGCTGGGGCTGGCGGCCGGGGTTATTCTCAACAAGCTGGCGTTTATGGCGCTGCTGCGGATTTTTGCCGAGGAAATCCCGCTCGGCTTTGAAATTTCGTTCGGCTCTATGGGCGTGACGGCGGCGCTGTTTGCCGCGATCTTCCTGCTGCTGTTTTTCAGCAGCCTGTTTCAGGTCCAGAAGGCCAGCCCGATTGAGCTGCTGCGCAGCGCCGAGGTCGGCGAGCGGGAACCGAAAACCCGCTGGCTGCTCGCCCTGCTGGGGGTGCTCACCCTCGGCGGCGGGTACTATCTCGCGATCACCACCGAAAACCCGGTCGCGGCGCTGTCGGTGTTCTTCATCGCGGTGATTCTGGTGATTATCGGCACCTACTGCCTGTTTACCGCCGGCAGCATCGCGGTGCTCAAGCTGCTGCGGCGCAGCAAGCGGTATTACTACAAGACCCGCCATTTCGTTCCGGTATCCGGCCTGCTCTACCGGATGAAGCAGAACGCGGCGGGACTGGCCAACATCTGCATCCTTTCCACGATGGTGCTGGTGATGATCTCCTCCACGCTGTCGCTGTATCTCGGGGAGCAGGATATTTTACAGCAGCGCTATCCGCGCAGCATCACGCTGAGCCTGCGGGTGTACGATGAAGAGGCGGCGGAAGCGATGCACGCGCTGGTGGACGATACGCTCGCGCAGGCCGGCCTGACCGCGGACAACGAGAGCGAGCTGACCTACCTGAGCTTCGGCGCACTCCGGCAGGGGGACCAGTTTCTGGTGGATGTGGATATGGCGTCGTTCAATGCGGTGAACGATGTTTACAACCTGGTGTTTATCCCGCTCGACGAGTACAACCGGTCCACCGGGGAAAGCCGGACCCTCGGCGAGGGCGAGGCGCTGCTGTACGCCAACCGCAAGCCCTATGAGCCGGATACGCTGAGCGTGCTCGGGGAGACGTTTGTCATCCGCGAAAAGCTGTCTTCGTTTTCCGGCATCAATGAGGTGTCCGCCAACATCGCCAGCACGCATTATCTCATCGTGAAGGATATGCAGACGGTCGAACGCCTGGAAGCCCTCCAGAAGGAGGCGTATGCGGAGCACGCTTCCTTTATCGAGCGGGTTTACGGCTTTGACCTGCCGGGGGACGATGAGCAGGATACGCTGCTCATCTACGGCAACCTGCTCGAGCGGGCGGGGGATTTCGGATTTAACGGCCGCATCGAATGCCGTCAGGCGGAAAGGGAGGATTTCCTCGGCACCTTCGGCGGGCTGTTTTTTGTCGGCATCCTGCTGGGCATCCTGTTCCTGATGGCCACCATCCTGATTATCTATTACAAGCAGGTGTCGGAGGGCTATGAGGACCGCTCGCGGTACCGCGTATTGCAGCAGGTGGGCATGACCAGGACGGAGGTGCGGCAGTCGATCCGATCGCAGGTGCTGCTGGTGTTTTTCCTGCCGCTGATTACCGCCGGCATCCATGTGGCGGCGGCGTTCCCCGCCATTTCCCGGATGCTCGCGCTTTTTAACCTGACGAATACCTGGCTGTTTTTCTGGTGTACGGCGATCTGCTTTGTCATATTTGCCGTGTTTTACGCTATCGTTTATCTCCTGACCGCGCGCACCTATTACCGGCTGGTGCGGTAAATCCATGCCTGAAAAGCCAAAAGGCGCTGACAATAAACTGTCAGCGCCTTTTGGTATAAGATGGGCAGGATCGGCCCCCGCCTCAACCGGTGCGGGGCAGCGCCTGGCTCATCTTATATAGAGAATCTGTGCCGCCGGATCTGTACAAGGGAGAAAACAGCAGCACAAAGAAGAAGGAGGGCGAACCAGGGCAGGCGTCTGCCGGTTGCCGGCGTATCCGGCTGGGCAGGGGTATCCGGGTCTGCGGGCGTATCCGGGTCTGCCGGCGTATCCGGCTGAACCGGGGCGTCGGGCAGGGCGTCATAAGCCGCACGTGCCTGCCGCAGCGTATCGTAATTTCCGACAAGCTCTCTGGCGCTGGCGCTGAGAGCCGCATAGGCGGCCTCTGCCTTTTCGATGGCGCCGAGGCTTTCCCGGGTGACCTCCCCGATGGACGCAATCAGGGCATCTGCCTGAGCGGCGGCGTCGGCATCGGCTTTCGTGTAACCGGTCAGGCAGCGGGTTTCGCCGCCGTGAAAGCTTACCACGTCAAACTGATACGCCGAGTCACTTGTCCAGCTCTCGAGGGTGATATAAACGTGGTCCAGATCGGTCAGCGTGGTTGCCGCCAGGCAGGATGCCGGAATTACACCGCGCACCTGGCCGGAGGTGGTTTCGATCGTCATTTCCATTTCTCCGGCGGCGTTCCGGGCAAACCGGATATCCACCACACCGGAAAGGCTGCTGCCGGTAAGCAGGCTGCTTTCCATGATGACCGTGCCGCCGCTGGTGGGATATACCGTCACCTTTCCGTCGGCAAAGTTCAGGCACAGCAGCGCATAGGCGCCGTCTCCATAGCCCTCCGGATCGCGTACGGTGCTCGACAGGCCAAGGGCCAGGATCGGCCTGGCGCCGTATTTATCCACCGTCAGATTGTCCAGACGGAGATGGGCGCCGTCCAGCCTGACCGCTTCGGCAAAGCCGGCGCGTACCCCGTAATTTGTGGAGGCAAACCGGTAATGTACGCCGTTTTCCTTTTCGGTGAGGATCAGCACCGAGGGCCAGTAGTTTCCGCCGGTGATGCCGTCCATCGTGAGGAACGGATCCGGCATCCACAGGTTTTGATAAGCCTTTTCCGCGGCGGCGAGCTGGTCGGCCAGCGTCACATACTGCCGGCCGAGCGCGGTCAGCTCGTTATACGCCGCCCGTGCCGCCTGCAGTGCGGGACGGCTGTCCAGCGTTATCCCGCCGATCGACCGGATTTTTTCGTCCACTGCCGCGGCCAGCCTGCGCGCACTTTCCTCGTTGTCCTCGACCACGGCGGTTATCGCTTCGCTGGTATTGCCCCATTCGTCGGTGGCGGTGATTTTTACCGTAAACGGCCGCTGCACCTGAAGGCTGGAGAAACGCTGCGCCACCTGCGCGGGAGCGTCTGCCGGGTCGGGATAGTTCCACCAGTCGTCGAGTACGTTGAGCGTTTGCACCTTCTCGCCGTCATGGTAAAAGGTATAGCTGTACGAAAACACCAGCGCGCCGTCCTGCGGGCGGTCGAAAACAATCTCGGCTCCGGTTTCCCCGATGGGGCGGGCCGCCGCGCCGGAGGCGTTCAGGGTGGGGGCGGCTGTCTTGCCGCGCAGGGCCGTATAGTACAGCAGATGATCGCCGTTGTCGTCCGGAGCGGGTACAATCCACGGCTCGCCGATTTTCTCGCCTCTGGAAAAATCGATCCGGGTCAGCCGCGTGTTGCCGTGCGCATCCACCTCTGCCAGCAGGCCCTGCGCGGTCGAAGTGTATGCCGGGTCGGCGGGGTTGAGGTAGTTTGCCGCATCCACCGGCTCCATGCTGCTTAGGCCTGTCACCGAACCGGCCTGCACACTCGTAAAGCCGGTCTGCATGATGGCCCGTTCAAGCGTTACGCCGTAATGGGTGTGGCCGGAAAACAGGATGACCTGCGGATACTGCGAAAGCAGAGGCTCGAGCTGCGTGGTATACCCCCAGGGGGCAACGGCGCCGTCGAGCGCATCGCTGCTGCCGTATACCGTGTTGGCGTTTGGCCCGTGCGTTGCGATAAAGACCGGCTGGTGAGGGTTTTCACGCGTAATGGCATCCAGCGTGTTTTTCAGCCATGTCATGGTGTCTTCGCTGAAACGGTTGGGGGAGTAGCTTGCGGTCTGGATGGTCAGAAAATGGCAGCCGCCGACGACCACGTGATGGTTCCCTTTGCGCGGCTGCGAATCTTCTGCCTGCAAACAGAACAGATCCTTGAGCACGTCATACCAGCCTTCGGTGTCCATGCAGCCGCTCCAGTAGGTGTCGTGATTGCCGTAGGCGATGACCATAGCCGTTTGTTCGGGATCGTAATTATCCCGCAGCTGGTCAAACAGCAGCTGCGCTTCCGCCCGCTTGCCTTCGTAGGTGTAATCCCCGGCCATAACCAGGGCGTCCGGTTTGCCGCCGGCAAAGGTGTCCAGGGTGTCGATTGCTTTCTGGAAACGGGCCTCCGCCCCGTCCGGGCCCAGATGGATATCGGTCATCACGCCAAAGCGCAGGGCAATCCGGTTTTCATCGAATGCCGCCGGCGCGGCCGTCAGTATCCGGTATTGCAGCCGCGCTTCGGTCAGCACGGCGTAGTTTTCCACCAGCTTTTTCTCCGTGTCACCGAGCGCCGCATAGGCGTTTTCCGCTGCGGTAATCGCCTCGTCGCTGTCCGCGGTAACCGTTCCGATCGCGTCAATCAAGCGCATGACCTCCTTGACGCTCTGCGGCGTTTCCGGTTCGCCGAGCCCAAGCGCCGTCCGATAATCCGTCAGAATCTGTCCGGCGGTCAGGATCCCGCTGTAAACACGGGCGGAGAAAAAGGCGCCCTTCGGCGAGGTCAGACCGGTGACGGCTACCCCGTCGTACCCGTTTCCGTCTTCGGCTTTCCGCGGAATCCCCGCCACGCCATAGGCGGTCAGATTGTGGGTGATGCTGCCGGCCGCGCTGACCGAAGCCTCCAGGCGGCCGTTGATATACACCGACAGGGCCCCGTCGTCGGGGTTATAGACGCCTGCGGCCGCATACAGCGTACCGGCCTGAACCTGCGTCTGGCTCTGCACCGTGACATACCTGCCGCCGACGTGCAGGATGAACTGGATATAGCCGTCCATAGTCACCAGGGTGAAACCGCCGGACTGCGCATTGCCCAGGAGGGTACATTCCCCGCTGAGGACTTCGTCAAGCGCAAACAGGACGGACACGGTGAAGCCGTCGTTCATGGCGGCTTTCACCGCACCGGCCTGCCCGCTGTAATCGGCGCACAGGCCGGCATAGCGGTTGGCGCTTTTGACAAAGGCCGGGCCGGTATAGCTGCCGTCTGCGTTGGCGGCGGTCCGTTTCCCGGCTGAATAGCTGCCGGAAAAGGTCAGCGGCAGCTGATAGGTGCCGCCGTCTTGGAGCGTCCCGCTTTCCGTAATCTGCAAATCGAACAGGTCGGCGGCAGGGACGCTCTCCGCCCGTCCGACCGGGATTCCCGCCGGGATTCCCGCTGCAATCACAGCCGCGGACAGCAGGGCGGCGCTGATTTTTTTGAACATGGTATTTCCTCCTCCTTTTTTCTTCATTGTAACAAGCCGGGGCGGTTTTGAAAGGTCACAGGAGGACATAAAACGGTACGGACAGGACATGGTGCTTTACAAGCCGGCATAATCGGGTATAATAAAAATGTACTGAATGACCGGCGCTGTGGGGAGGAAAGAGTATGGAAAAAGCCGAATGGGTGTTTACCAACCTGCATTTCCGCATGCAGACGGCGCCGGCGCCCATCCGCGTGCTGTATTACCGGTATACCTGTGAGCGGCCGGTCGTGATGCATACGCACGAGTTCTCGGAGCTGGTGCTGGTGACGGGCGGTTGTGCACGCCATACGGCGGTCAGCGCCGACGGGGAAAAATTCACCCGCATTCTGAGCAGGGGGGATGTGCTGCTCATCCATGAGGGAGAGGCGCATGATTTCCGGCTGGAGCCCGGGGGAGAGCTGGAAATCTGCAACGTGGTTTACAGCCCGCAGGCGCTGGGCCAGCTTTTCCGGCGGGATGACCCGGACAGCCGCGCTTTGCAGGTGATCGATACGCTGCCGCGGCAGCCGGCCGTTTTCCGGCTGGGGGAAACCGTTCAGCTGACCGGGGAACAGCTTGAGCGTACAGGCGAATATGCCCGGACAATATATGAGGAGGAGAGCCATCCGCACGACGGAAGCGCCGCGATGCAGATCCTGCTTTTGGGGGCGCTATTGACCGTGGTGGGCCGGCAGTTTCTGGAAACCCATTTTTCCGGTCCGGCTGCGGCCGATAAGGCCGAAAAGCGGCCGGTAAACCTGGAACCGGTGTTTGGCTATATCCATGAACATTATTGCGAGCCGCTTTCCCTTGCGTATCTGAGCGGGCTGGCCATCTGCACGCCGCGGCATTTATCCCGGCAGTTCAAGCGCGCCGCCGGCATGACCGTGTCCGCGTATATCCGGCAGCTTCGCCTTACCAAAGCCTGCTATCTGCTGCGGCATACGCGCCTGCATAACAATGAAATTGCCCTGAAAACCGGGTATCAGGAATACGCGGGTTTTGCCAAGGCGTTTCGTGCGTATACGGGTTTCTCTCCGACGCGGTATCGCCGTCTGCCGGATGATGAAACCATTGAAAAACTGTTTGCCAATCGCAATCTGTAAAAAGCGCCGGACACGGGGTCCCGCAATAGACGGGATACCGTGTCCGGCGCTTTTTCTGTTTCCTCAAAGGTCGGGCGGCTGGAGGAGGGCGTTTTCAACGGCGGCCTGCTGTTCGTCCGGGGTCAGCAGCGGGGTGCGCCCGCAGTACATGAGATATTCCACGTTGCCGTTCGTGCCGTGGATGGGGGAGACAATCAGCCCGCGCAGGTACAGATGGTTTTCCGCCGCCGCGTCCGCCAGACCGTGCAGCAGCGGCGGCAGGACGGCGGGATCCTTAATGATGCCGTTTTTGCCAAGCGCCCGCTGCGGCGCTTCAAACTGCGGCTTGATCAGGCAGACAAACCGGCCGTCCGGCTTGAGGATGCGGTCGACGGCAGGAAAAATTTTCGTCAGCGAAATAAAGGACACGTCGGTGGTTACCATATCCATCATACCGCCGACATCGTCCGGCGTGAGATGGCGCGCATTTGTGCGCTCGAGCACCTTTACGCGCTCGTCGCTGCGCAGCTCCCACGCGAGGATGCCGTAAGCGACGTCCACCGCGCACACCGACGCCGCGCCGCGCTGCAGCAGGCAGTCGGTAAAGCCGCCGTTGCTCGCGCCGATATCGCAGACCTGCAGACCGGTCACGTCCAGCGCAAAATCGTCCAGCGCCCGTTCAAGCTTATAGCCGGAGCGGCTGGCGTATTTTTTCGCCTTTTCCCGCAGCGTGAGCACCGTATCCGCCGGCACCGGCGTACCGGCCTTATCCGCCGGGATTTCCCCGATAAAAATCCGGCCGGCCATAATCAGGCCGTCCGCTTCCTGCCGGGAAACCCCCAGCTGCTGCATCGCCAGCTCGTCGAGCCGTATGGTGTCCATCGCGCATCCCTCCGGTAACAGGCGCGCATCCGGGGCCGCCTCCTCATGGGGAGGAACACCGGCGATCTGCTTTTCTTCCCGCCGGAAGCGGGCACACGAGCCTGTTTGTCTTACCGGAGTATTGTATCCCGTATCCGCCGGCGTGTCAACCGTCCGCCCTTTTCCGGGCCTTGCCGCGTGTGGGCGGTTATGATAAAATCCTTTTGAGCCGGGCAGGATGGGCTCGCCCCGCCTCCATCGGCGCAGGGCAGCGCCTGCCGGCGTTTTCGTCCCCGGCCTTGCCAAACACTGCCCCCGCACCGGCTGAGGGGTAACATTTCGGCGGGCGGGGGAACGGCGTGAAAAAAGCGCCTTCCTCCGGCGTGCGGCGCGTGCAGGGAAGGCGGCCGTGGCCCGGCGCGCCGAAAACAGGGCGTGCCCGAGGCCGCCTATCTTTTCCGAACAAAACAGGAGGGCAGCATGAACAGTCAGGCATACATCCGCGAAATTCCCGGCGCAAAAACGGCGGTGCTGATGATTCACGGCATTGTGGGCACACCGGAGCATTTTGCCATGCTCTATCCCTATGTGCCGGAGGACTGGTCGATTTACAGCATCCGGCTGGCGGGACACGGCGGCAGTGTGGAGGATTTTGCCGCGGCAACGATGGCGCAGTGGAAGCAGCAGACCGCGGAGTGGGTCGCCCGGCTGCACCAGCGGTATGAAAAGATCGTGATTGCCGCGCATTCGATGGGGACGCTGCTGTCGATGGAGGCTGCGCTGCAGCATCCGGAGCGCATCTGCGGCCTGTTTTGGCTCAATGCGCCGCTGCGGGTCTGGGTGAGGCCGAGAGCGGTGGGCAGCGCTTTCCGGGTGATTTTCAACCGGATCCCCCCCGGGGACAATGCGGCCCGGGCCATGCAGCGGGCGTACGGCGTCCGGCCGGATGCCTGCGTGTTTAAGTACCTGCGCTGGGTGCCGAATTATCTGGCGCTGTTCCGGCTGATTCACCAAAGCCGCAGACGCTGCCGGCAGGTGCGGGTGCCCTGCCTGTGCTTTCAGTCGGGCAGGGACGAGCTGGTGGCGCGTTCGGGTGCCAAATATCTGGCGGATAACCCCTGTATAGCGGTGCATTGGCTCGAACGTTCGAGCCATTTCTGGTATGCGGATAAAGAAAAGGCGGGGCTCTGTGAGAGGTTCGCGGCGTTTTGCCGCAGCTGCTGAGCCGCTTTGCACGGAAAAGCGGCTGTTTTTCTGTGGGGACACAAGAAAATTTAACAATTTGGGCGGTAAGAAATTTGCGGGATTGTATGGACTTTTGGCAGAAAATATCTTATCATATAAAGATATGGAATCTGCGCAGGCGGCGGGTATGCTGCCGTCCTGCGGGCTGCGACAGGAGGCTTGATACATGGAACGGTGGGATTTGCTGGATGAAAACGGACGCCCGACCGGAGAGCGCATGGTGCGCGGGGAACCGATCCGTCCCGGCCGGTACCACCGGGTGGTGCATGTCTGGGTGATGGACAGCACCGGCCGGCTGCTGATCCAGAAGCGCGCGCCGTTTCTGCGGCTGATGCCCGGCGAATGGACGGTGACGAGCGGCTCTGCCGTGGCGGGGGAGGACAGCCGTCAGGCGGCGGCCCGCGAGCTTGGCGAAGAGCTGGGCATACATGTTCGTCCGGAAGAGCTGGAATTTTTGTTTACCCTGCGCCGCCGCAGCTCCTTCAGCGATCTGTGGCTGCTGCGCCGGGATGTGGAGAAAAACGCCCTCCGCTTACAGGCGGAGGAGGTGGCGGACGCCTGCTGGGTCACCCGGGGGCAGCTGCAGAATATGCTGGGAAAAAGGGCCTTTCATCATTACGGCCGGGAGTATTTTGAACGGCTGTTTGCGCGGCTGTATCCCGACCGCGCGGAGCAGACGCTGTATATATCCGATCTGGACGGCACCCTGCTGGCTCCTGACGGGCATCTTTCCGCCCGCACGGTCGGGATGCTCAACACCCTGATCGAAAAGGGGGTGCTGGTTTCGGTCGCCACCGCGCGCAGCCTGATGGGCGCGTTCCTGACCGGCATTGAGCAGGTGAAATGGCCGGTGCCGCTGGTGCTGATGAACGGGGTGCTGCTGTACGATATCGGCGCGCGCCGCATTCTCCAGCACTGTGCGATGCCGGCGCAGACGGTGGACAGCGTGCTGGACATCTGCCGGGACGAAGGGAAATTTCCGTTTGTCTACCGGGTGGAGGGCGACCGCGTAAAGGTCACCTACACGCAGGCGCTGGGCGCGCTGGAAAAGGCCTTTGCCGAGGAGCGCCGAAAAGCGTATCCGGACGATTTTGTCCAGGCGGCGGACTATGCCCGGGGACAGCCGGCGGTGTATTTTTCGCTGCAGGACAGCTACGACAAGATCCAGCAGATCCGGGAGCGGGTCGAGCGGCTGCCGGGCGTGCAGACCGCCTTTTACCGCGACGTGTATAACGAAGGTAACTGGTATCTCGAGATTTTCGACGCCCAAGCCGGCAAGGCCGGCGGCGTGCGCCGGCTCAATGAGCGGGTGGGCGCGGGGCGCGTGGTGGCCTTCGGCGACAACTTCAATGACCAGTCCATGCTGGAGGCTGCGGACGTGGCCTGCGTGGTGGAAAACGGCGTGGAGGAAATGAAGGCGCTCGCCGATGTGGTCATCGGCCCGAACGACGCCGACGGCGTGGCGGAATTTATCGGGAAGGACAGCGGAGCATGACGGGATTTCTCATCCGCCGTTTTGTGCGGAATCCGGAAGATACGGAAAACGCCGGGGTGCGCTACGCCTATGGCCGGCTGGCGGGGATCACCGGGCTGTGCGCGAATATCCTGCTGTTTGCCGCGAAGCTGATTGCCGGCGGGCTCACCGGCAGCCTCGCCATCATGGCCGACGCGTTCAACAACCTCTCGGACGCCGGTTCCTCCATTGTGACGCTGGTCGGCTTCAAGCTGTCGAGCGCGCCGCCGGATGAGGAGCATCCCTTCGGCCACGGCCGGATGGAATACCTTTCCGCGCTGGCGGTTGCGGCGCTGATTATGGTGGCGGGCTTCGAGCTGGCGACCAAATCAGTGGAAAAGATTCTGCATCCGACGCAAACGGCCTTTGAGCCGGTTTCGCTGGTGATCCTGGTGCTGGCGATCGGGGTCAAGCTCTGGATGGCGCTGTTTTACCGCAGGATCGGCGGGCGCATCGATTCCGAGGTGCTGCGCGCCGCCTCGGCGGACAGCCGCAACGACACGCTGAGCACGCTGGTGGTGCTGGTTTCGGCGGTGGTCAATGTGTTTGTGCCGGCGGATATCGACGGCTATGTGGGCGCGGCGATCGCGCTGTTTGTCATCTGGTCCGGCTTTTCGGTCATACGCAAGACGGTGTCCCCGCTGCTCGGGCAGGCGCCGGACCCGCAATTCGTCGAGGACATCAAAAATACGGTGCTGTCCTACGACGGGATCATCGGCATCCACGATCTGATGGTGCATAACTACGGCCCGGGGCGCGTGGTGCTTTCGCTGCATGCGGAGGTCCCCGCTGAAGAAGATGTGATGCACAGCCACGACATCGTCGACCGGGTGGAAAAGGAACTGATGCAGAAATACCACGCGCTCGCCTGCATCCATATGGATCCGGTCAACACCTCGGACGAGCGGGTTGCGTGGCTGCGCGAAATGGTGGAGGAGCTGCTGCACGGCATCGACAGCCGGCTGAGCCTGCATGATTTCCGCGTGGTTTTCGGGGACACCCATACCAACCTGATTTTTGACCTGGTCGCGCCGTACGACTATCCCGACAGCCAGCAGCTTTGCGCGGATATCCGCCGGCTGGTGGCCGAAAAGGACCCGACGCTGTGTACGGTGGCGACGGTGGAACACAGCTTTACCTGACAGGAGGATGGCCGTGGCTGGCTATTTGATCTATAACGGCTTTTGGAATCCGAAGGGGCCGCCCGATGCGGTCCGGCGGCTGCAGCAGGCCGGCGAACGCGCCGGCGGGCCGCTGACCCCGCTGCCGAATACGGCGCTGGCGGCGGATTTCGCCGGCGGGACGCCCGCGGTGCGGCGGGCGGACACCCCCGGAAAGGAGCCGCTGACCGCGGCGGATTTTGCGCTGTTCTGGGACAAGGATGTGCGGCTGGCGCGGACGATGGAAGCCGTCGGCATGCGGCTGTACAACCCCGCGGACGGGGTGGCGGTATGCGACGACAAGGCGGCGACCCACCTGGCGCTGGCGCGTCACGGCCTGCCGATGCCCCGCACGCTGGCCGCGCCGATGACCTACCTGCACATGGATGTCGGGCCGGCCGAGGCGTTTTACCGGACGGCGGAGGAGCTGCTCGGCTATCCGCTGGTGCTCAAGGAGTGCTTCGGCTCGCTCGGCGGGCAGGTGCACCTGGTTCGGGACGGCGGGCAGCTCCGCCGCCTTGCGGATACGCTCGCGGCGCGCCCGTTCCTTTTGCAGGAATACATCCCGCCGGGCGGGGAGGATTTCCGGCTGTACATGGTCGGCGGGCGTCTGGCCGCCGCTATGCGCCGGGTGAACCCCGCGGATTTCCGGGCGAATATCGGCAGCGGCGGGCACGGGCAGGCGTATGTGCCGACAGCGGAGGAAACGGCGCTGGCGCAGGAGGCCTGCCGGATCCTGGGCGTGCCGATTGCCGGGGTGGATATCCTGCACACGCCGCAGGGAAAACCGCTGCTGTGTGAGGTGAATTCCAGCGCGCAGCTCGCGGGGATCACCGCCTGCACGGGCGTGGATATCGCCGGGGAAATCGTATCGTTCGTCCGGCGGTGTGAGGAGGAAAAAAACAGGACATACTAATGGTTAAGATCATGAAGACGCGCGGTGCCGGTGCGCGGCGGTGCGCAGCACCGTCGGCCGGCGGATGCGCAGCCTGCCGCGTTCCCGGGCATCCTGACCGTTACGTCGTCCTTTTATTACGGGGCTTTTGTCCGGCTGAGGGCCGGCGGAGCCGGGGCGCATGCGCCCGGAAAGGAAAGGATCGAATATGAGAAGACAGTTTGAAAGCCGCGAAGCCCGCCGTCGCCGCCGCCGCCGTCAGCGCCTGCTGGTGCTGATCGGGGCCGCGCTGCTGATGGTGCTGATCGTGGCGCTGATTGTGTTTATTATCGTGCGCGCGGTGAAAGGAACCACCGGGCCGGGGGACGCCTCCTCGCTGACGTCGTCCGCGGCATCCGAAGTGCCCGCCGAAACGACGACCGCGCCGACCACGGCGCCGACGACCGCGCCGCCGTCCAGCGCGGTGAACGCCGACTGGTTCGCCGATGCGGTATTTATCGGGGATTCCCGCACCGAAGGGCTGATGCTGTATACCGGGCTGGAGGCGGATGCGCTGGCCAACAAGGGTATGACCGTTTCCACCGCGCTGACGGCGGATCTGGTTCAGCTCGACAACGGGGAAATGGGTACGGTCATCGAGGGGCTTGCGCAGAAAACCTACGGCAAGATTTATATCATGCTGGGGGTCAACGAGCTCGGTTGGGAGTACAGCAGCATTTTCAAGGACCGGTACAGCGACGTGATCGACGCCATTAAGGAGGCGCAGCCGCAGGCGACGATTTATGCGCAGTCGATCCTGCCGGTCACCAAGGCGCGCTCCGACTCGCACGCGTTCCAGACAAAGGCGAAGGTGGACGAATACAACACGCTGATTCAGGCGATGTGCACGGAAAAAGGGGTCAATTACCTGAAGGTCGAGGATGCCGTTATGACCGAGGACGGGTATATGGTCCCGGAATATGCCGCGAGCGACGGGGTGCATATGAACTCCAACGGCTGCCTGAAGTGGCTGGAATATCTCAAGGAGCACCATTAAACGCTTTGGTGCGCAGGAGCAGGAAGGTGTCTGCATGAAGAAAAAAGTGTATGCCATTGTGCTGGCAGGCGTTCTGGCGTTTGCGCTGACCGCCTGCAGCCGCCCGGAGGACAGCGGCAGCGAGCCGGAATCCTCCGCGGCGCCGACCACGGCGCCGACCACCGCTGTCACGACGACCGAGGCGCCGACCACGACGACGACCACCACCACAACAACGACTGCGCCGCCCACCACCGCGACGCAGCCGCCGGTGGATACCTGGTTTGCGGACGCGGCGTTTATCGGGGATTCCCGCACCGAAGGGCTGATGCTGTATACGGGGCTGGAGACCGAGGTGTTCGCGGAAAAAGGGCTCAATGTCCGCACGGCGCTGAACAGTGCCCTGTTTCCCCTCGACGGGGGCGGGAAAGGCACGGCCATCGACGCACTCCGGCAAAAAAAGCCCGCCAAGGTGTATATCATGTTAGGGGTAAACGAGCTCGGCTGGGGATCGAGCGGCATCTTTCAGCAGGAATACGGCGCGCTGGTGGACGCCGTGCGGGAGGCCGCGCCCGGCGCGGCGGTTTATGTGCAGTCGATCCTGCCGATTACCAAGGCGCATTCCGACGCCCATTCCTACCAGAACAAGGCCAAGGTGGACGAATTCAACGGCCTGATCCGGGAGATGTGCGCGGAAAAAGGCGTGAACTACCTCAAGGTGGAGGATGCGGTGATGACCGGCGACGGGTATTTGGATCCGGAGATGGCGGCGGGGGACGGCGTGCACCTCAATGCCGCGGGCTGCCGGGCATGGCTGCAGTATCTGCGGGAACATCACGGATAACATCACGGATAAGGTGAAGAGGGACGAATCTGTCCCGATTTTTGGGGATAAACAGGAGCAATACGCTGCGTTGCCCTCTCTTGCCATGCGTTAGCATGCTGCGGGCTGTCGCCTTGCCTTAGTCCCCCGTTCATCCCCAAAAAATTCTTCGACCTCCGCCTTGCGTATTTTGCCGTTTGGCAAGGCAGAGGACGACAGCGGGCTGACGCCCGCCGAGTCTGTATAACGCAGCGAAACGGCGAAATACACGGGCGGAGGCGGGGCGTGTTCGCTCCTCTTCACCTTAAGGAGGCGGAAAAATGGGCAAGCGGTGGGCGGCGGTCTTGCTGGCGGCAATGCTGATGCTTTCGGCCGCTGCCTGTATGGCGCCGGAGAGCGGGCCGCCTTCGGCGGTGTCTTCGGCCGATTCCGCCGATTCCGCACAGGGGACGGCGGCGCCGGACGATTCTGCGTCGGTACCGGATGCGCCGACAACGGCGCCGGCGGATCCGGAAGCGAGCGACAGTGCCGAAAATGCGGAAAAGAACGACCTGACCATGCCGACCATCACCGATGAACAGGCGGCCGCGTGGTTTGCGGATGCGGTGTTTGTCGGCAATTCCCGTGTGCAGGGGCTGGTGTTGTACACCGGCGTGGAAGCGGACATGATCGCGGAGCGGGGGCTCAACGTCATCACCGCGCTGCACGACGATGCGACCACGCTGGAAAACGGGGAGAAGGGCAGCGTGCTGGACGCTCTCGCACAGAAGCCCTATGGAAAGGTTTATGTGAAATTCGGGATGAACGAACTGAACTGGATGGCCGAAGAGGTGTTTGTCCAGTATTACGGCAGGATTGTGGACGGGATCCGGGAGGTTCAGCCGCAGGCGGCGGTGTTTGTTCAATCGATTCTGCCGATCGCCCGGGAACGTTCGGAGGCCTCGGCGGCGGACGGCGGGATGCAGACGCAGGAGCGGGTCAACCAGCTCAACGGTGCGCTGCGCGCCATGTGCCTGGACAAAGGGGTCCGGTTTCTGGACGCCGAACAGGCGGTGATGGACCCGGATGGTTATCTCTATGCCGAATACGCCGCGAGTGACGGCTATCATCTTAACGCCGCGGGCTGCGAAAAGTGGCTGGATTATTTGAAACAGGCGGTAAATCCGTATGAAATGGAAGGAGAATAATTATGTGGAAAAAAGGATTGTTGCTGATGCTGGGGGCCGTACTGGCGGTGTCGCTGACCGCGTGCGCGGGCGGCGGTGAGGGGAGTTCTTCACCGTCCGGCGCGGACTCGTCGCAGGCCGGCGCGGCGCAGACGGGGAAAACGCTGGATGTCGAGGCGGCGGCAAAGGCGCTGCTGGAGGGCGCGGATTTTGACGATCCTCCGGCCGAGCTGAGAGAAAAACTGCTGACGGCACAGTACGCGGGGCTGGATACCGCCGATGTCGTATCGTGGAAGGTGTATGTCAGCGGCGCCTCTACCGCGGATGAGGTGGCGGTGTTTGAAGCGAAGGATGCCGAGGCGGCGCAGCGTATCAAAGCCGTGATCGACACCCGGCTGGCCAGCCTGATCGAGCAGTACAGCGGCTATGGCCCCACCAAGGTGCCGAAGCTGAAGGATCCGCTGCTGGTGGTGGAAGGCAACTACGTGGTGCTGTGCGTTTCCAACGACAACGCCAAGGCGCAGGAGCTGCTGGACGCCCAGTGGAAATAAGCGATTCCCTTCGGGATACCTTAATCAGGCAGGAGTGACAAAAACGCATGGTATTCAGCGGCTCTCCGTTTCTGTTTTATTTTCTGCCGGCGGTGCTGGCGCTGTATTTTCTGGTGCCCAGGCGCCTCAAAAACCCGGTACTGCTGGTTTTCAGCCTCTTCTTTTATGCGTGGGGAGAACCGGTCTATATCCTGTTGATGATCTTTTCCATCGTGATGGACTACGCGCTGGGCCGCTGGCTGTATGTGTACAAGGAAAAGGGGAACATGAAGGCCGCCAAGCGGGTGCTGGTGCTGTCGGTGGTGCTGAATCTGGCGCTGCTGGGCTTTTTCAAGTACACGAATTTCCTGCTCGGCACCATCGGGAGCCTGTTTCATGTGGACATACCGCTGCTGGAGCTGTCCCTGCCCATCGGCATCTCCTTTTACACCTTTCAGGCGATGTCCTACCTGATCGACCTGTACCGCGGGGATGTCGGCGTACAGCGCAGCGTGCTGAACTTCGGCACGTATGTCTCGCTGTTCCCGCAGCTGATCGCGGGGCCGATCGTGCGGCTGAGCACGGTGGAAAAGGAGCTGGCGGACCGCAGGGAGACGGTGGATGATTTTTCCTCCGGCATCAAGCGGTTTGTCACCGGCCTGGGCAAAAAGGTGCTGCTGGCCAACACCATCGGCGCGGTCTGGACCGGGATTTCCGCCATGGAGGTCAGCACGCTGCCGGTGCTGACGGCCTGGATCGGCGTGGTGGCGTTCACCTTCCAGATCTATTTTGACTTTTCCGGCTATTCGGATATGGCGATCGGGCTTGGGCGGATGTTTGGCTTCCACTTCATGGAAAACTTCAATTATCCCTATACGGCGCGCAGCATAACCGATTTCTGGCGGCGCTGGCATATCTCGCTGAGCACCTGGTTCCGCGAATATGTGTACATCCCGCTGGGCGGCAACCGGCGCGGGCTGCCGCTTCAGCTGCGCAACCTGCTGATCGTCTGGACGCTGACCGGCGTCTGGCACGGCGCGAGCTGGTCGTTTGTGACCTGGGGGCTGTATTTCGGGGTGCTGCTGATTCTCGAAAAGCTGTTCCTGCTGAAATTTCTCGAAAAGCTGCCGAAGGCCGTCGGCCACATCTATACGATGTTCCTGGTGATCATCAGCTGGGCGATTTTTGCGTTCGATTCGCTGGGCAGCGGGCTGCAGTTCATCCGCGCGATGTTCGGCGGCTTCGGGCAGGTGTTTGCGGATCAGGGTTCCTGGTATCTGCTGTACACCAACCTGATCCTGCTGGCAATCCTGATTATCGGTTCCACCCAGCTGCCCCGGTGGCTGTACGGCCGGCTGGAAAGCCGCCTGCTGGCGGTGGACGGCCGCGGACGCCCGCATGCCGCCGCACTCGGCGCGGTGGAAACGGTGCTGGTGCTCGCGGGGCTGATCCTGTCGGTATCCTTTGTGGTGGATGCGACCTATAACCCCTTCCTGTATTTCCGGTTCTAGAAAGGAGAGAACGGTATGACGCGGCAAAAATGGCTGTGTATTGTCTTTGTGGTCTTTATTGCGGGCGTTTCGCTCGTGAACTGGCTGACGCCGGGCACCGATTTCTCCGAAAGCGAGAACCGCGCTTTGCAGACCTTTCCGGAGGTGAACACCGAAAAGGTGCTTTCGGGCAAATTCTCGCAGGAGTTTGAGAGCTACGCCAACGACCAGTTCCTGCTGCGGGACGGCTGGGTCGGGCTGAAAACGCTGACCTCGCTGGCGATGGGCAAAAAGGATAACGGCCGGGTGTTTTTCGGCCGGGACGGGTATCTGCTGGAGATGGACAGCGTCTTGAACCAGCAGCAGCTCACCCGGAACGCGCAGGCGCTGGGGGCTTTTATGGCCTATGCCCGGCAGCAGAATCCCGCCCTGAAGCTCGCGGTTGTCATGGCGCCGACGGCGACCGGCGTGATGACCGAAAAGCTGCCGCCGCTGGCGGTGACCTACGATCAGGCGCAGGCCATTGAGCAGGTGCGCGCCGCCATGCCGGAGGGCGTGGTGTTTCCGGATGTCCTGGCGGAGATGAACGCCCATAAGGCGGACGACAATCTGTATTACCGCACCGACCATCACTGGACCACGCACGGCGCTTACTGGGCGTATGCCCAGCTGCTCACGCAGTGGGGGATGACGCCGCTGGCGCAGGATGCCTTTACCGTGCGCACGGTCAGCGACGCGTTTTACGGCACCACCTATTCCAAAGCGAACCTGTACACCATCCGCCCGGATACGGTGGTGGCCTACGACCCGGTGACGGCGAACCCCTGCACGATGAAGCTGGACGGCAAGGATACGGTATACGACAGCCTGTACGATGAGAGCTTTCTGGATAAAAAGGATAAGTATTCCTATTTCCTCGGCGGCAATCACCGGATCTATGAAATCGATACCAGCGTCAAAAACGGCCGCACGCTGCTGGTGCTTCAGGATTCCTACGCGCACTGCATGATCCCGTTTCTGGCGCAGCATTACGAGAAAATCGTGGTGGCGGACCTGCGGTATTTCCTCACCCCGGTGGAGGAGCTGCTGACCGAATACGCGGTGACCGACGTGCTGGCGCTGTACAACATCGAAACCTTCTCCACCGAGGCGAGCATTGGCGGCATGCTGGGATATTTTTAAAAAAACGCTTGACCAGAGCGGGAAGCTGTGCTATAATTTACCGGTGTTTTGCGACCGACGCGCTTTGCCGAGCAAAATCGGCGGCCGTTGGGGGTTAATGCCTGGCGTGAAGCGAGACATTAAAGCGGGCAGTCCTCTGCGCGGATTCGGTTCCGGCATGAATGTCTGAAGATTTACAGGAGGAAAAAAACATGGATGCTCTGAAATTGATTGCTGCTGACAGCCTCAAGGAAAACAAACCGGTGATCGCGATCGGTGATACCGTCCGCGTGGACGTGAAAATCCGCGAGGGTGACCGCGAAAGAATCCAGGCCTTTGAGGGTACCGTTATCGCCAAGCGCGGCAGCGGTGTGACCGAGACCTTTACCGTCCGCCGTGTTTCCTACGGCGTCGGCGTGGAGCGTGTGTTCCCGGTGCATTCCCCGAATGTTGCCGAGGTCAAGGTGATCCGCCACGGTAAGGTTCGCCGCAGCAAGCTGTACTATCTGCGTGACCGCGTCGGCAAGGCCGCGAAGGTCAAGGAGCAGCTGTAATTTCCGGACAAAGGCCACCCCGCCGTTTGCGGCGGGGTGGTTTTTATTTGCGGCGGCGGGGACGCAAAGGCGCTTTTACCGGTTTTATGCACAACGCGTGCAGCGATGGCAGGTTTCGGCTGTCATCCCTGTACGCGTTTTGTATTTGTGCCGGTGTGGGCCGGTGCATGCCCGGCCGCGCTCCGCCCTGCCATAAAAGCATCGCCTCAACCGGTGCCAAAAAATTATTTTGGAAAAAAGCCTGCCATTTCGTCGTTTTTTGCTTTTCGGGGGTCTTTATAAGGGGGAGCCTGTTTTCGCGGCTGTGATGCCCCGGCAACCATGAAATGAAGGAGTGGGTAGAAAATGAAAATTTGTCCAAACTGCGGTCTGCAGAACCCGGAGGAAAGCCGCTTCTGCAATCAGTGCGGGGCACCGATTGCCACCGGCACACCGATCGCCGCCGGGGCACCGGAGGAGAGCCTGAACCGGAATGCGGCGGAGACACCCGTGCCGCCTCAACCAGTGCCGGTGCCGCCTCAATCGGCGCCTGTACCGCCATATTCGGCGCCCGTATCGCCCTTTGCGGCGTCCATGCAGCAGAGGAGCATCCCGTTGGCGGCTGCCGCGGCCCCGCGCAGATCGCCGCAAAAAATCGTGATTATTGTGATCGTTGCGGTGCTTGCAGCGGCATTGCTTGCCGCTGCGGTTATTTTCGCCGTTTCCCGAGTCAATACCCCCGACACCGGCGGAAACGATACGTTTTTTTCGGAAAGCCAGTATACGGATTCCGTGGATTTTTCGGCTGTTTTCAGTCAATACGGCTCGTGGTCTTACGGAAGCGTTGCGTCGGACGGGAGTTATATGACCATCGATACCAACCCGGATAACGAAGAGGAACATATCGATTTTGCCGCCTATACGGCACTGAAAAACATCAATGCCGCGCTGGGCTTTTCGGATGCGCTGCTGGAGAAAATGAACCAGACGAGGGCGCTCGACGGCCGGCAGTCCGATGAAAACGACAAGGTAAAGGTCAGCTGGTCCTATCATCCGGACAAAGGGCTTGAAGTGCTTTACGAAAAGAAATAAGCTGTCCTGCGCCGGCTGAGGTCGGCATTTCGGTGAACGGAAGGAAAGCGAGACAAGACGCGCGGCCTGCACGGAGGAGTCTTTTGCCGGGATCTTCTGTCCGCCTCTTGACAGCCGGGGGTTTTGCGGGTATACTGAGGTTGAGTAAACGGAGATATGAACCAGGGGATTTTTCTGCCCTGCTGTCATATCTCCGTTTTTATATCCGGGCAGCATGACGCCGGCGGAAGCGGCGGCCGTGCGGCGGGACGAACACAGAGAGGACGATACCGATGAGGCTGGAGGATAATCCGATTATTGCCGCCGTGCGGACCGGGCGGGAGCTGGAGGGGGCGCTTGGCTGCGAAGTGCCGCTGATTTTTCTGCTCAGCGGCAGCATCCTGACCCTGAAGGATACGCTGCGGCGCATTCATGCGGAGAAAAAACGGGCGTTTGTTCATATCGATCTGACCGAAGGCATAGGAAAGGATAATGCGGGGCTGGCGTTTTTGGCGGAGCTTGGCGCGGACGGCATCATCAGCACCCGTGCCGGCCTGATCCGGGCGGCAAAGGACTGCGGACTGGAAACGGTGCAGCGCTTTTTTCTGGTGGATTCCCACTCGGTGGAAACCGCGATCGAATCCATCCGCGCCTGCAATCCGTCGATGGTGGAGCTGATGCCCGGGGTGGTGCCGAAGGTCATCCGGCGATTCTGCGGGGAAATCCGTCAGCCGGTGATCGCCGGCGGCCTGATCGAAACACGGGAAGAAGCGGTCCAGGCGCTGAGCGCGGGCGCGGCGGCCATATCCACCGCACAGCCGGCGCTGTGGCGGGAGGTTTGACAGGACGTTTTTGCGGCAGGGAGGAAAACCGTATGCTGTATGATGTAATGGTTATCGGCGCCGGGGTGGTCGGCGCGCTGGCCGCCCGCGAGCTGTCCCGCTATGACCTGCGGGTTTGCCTGCTGGAGCGGGATGAGGATGTGGCGATGGGAACGACCCGCGCCAACAGTGCGATCGTCCACGGCGGGTTTGATCCGCTGCCGGGAACGCAAAAGGCCAGGCTCAATGTGCGCGGCACGGCGATGATGCCGGCGCTTGCGGCGCAATTGCAGGTGCCGTACCGGAACAACGGCTCGCTGGTGCTGGCCTTTTCCCCGGAGGACAAAGACGCCCTTGCGCGGCTGTATCAGAGAGGGCTTGCCAACGGTGTGCCGGGGCTGTCGCTGCTTTCCGGGGAAGAGGTGCGCGCGCTGGAGCCGCAGGTGTCGGAAAAGGCGGCCGGCGCGCTGCGGTGCACCTCGTCGGGCATCATCGGCCCCTATGAGCTGGCCATTGCCGCCGTGGGGAACGCGATGGACAACGGCGTGGAGCTGCGCACGGATTTCCGGGTGGAGCGCATCGAGAAGACCGACGGGGGCTTTTGCCTGTATGCCGGCGGACAGCAGGTGCAGGCGCGGTATGTGCTCAACTGCGCCGGGCTGTATGCCGACGAAATCGCCGGCATGCTGGGGGAGCGGACGGCGCCGATCGTACCGCGCCGCGGCGAATACCTGCTGCTGGATAAAAGCGCGGGGAATCTGGTGTCGCACACGCTGTTCCAGGTGCCGACGCCCGCCGGAAAGGGCGTGCTGATCACCCCCACGGTGGACGGCAATCTGCTCGTCGGGCCTACCTCGCACGAGGTGGATGGCAGGGAAAACCGCGACGTTACCGGCGAAGGGCTGGAGGAGATCCGCCGCGCGGCGTCGAGAGCGGTGGAAGCCCTGCCGCTGCGGCAGGTGATCCGCTCGTTTGCCGGCGTGCGCGCCTCGCTGGCGGGCGGGGATTTTGTGGTGCGGGCTTCCGCCGAATGGCCGCAGTTCTGGCATGCGCTCGGCATCGATTCGCCCGGCCTGTCGGCGGCGCCGGCGATTGCGGAGGAGCTGGTCCGCGGGCTTGCGCAGGCGGGCCTGCCGCTGCGGGAAAAAAGCGATTTTCAGCCCGAACGGCAGTCGTGCCGCGCCTTCCATTCGCTGGATACCGCGGCGAAGAACCGGCTGATTGCGCAGGATGCGCGCTACGGCCATGTCGTCTGCCGCTGTGAGACGGTGACCGAGGGCGAAATCGTCGCCGCCATCCATCAGAATCCGCCGGCGCGCACGCTGGATGCGGTCAAGCGCCGCACCCGCACCGGGATGGGCCGCTGTCAGGGCGGCTTCTGCACGCCGCGGGTGCTGGAGCTTCTCCACG
>ERZ825896.1518-NODE-1518-length-25455-cov-4.743189_pt1 | contig 25455 bp, 25 predicted proteins | sample MGYA00519858_ERZ825896 | MGnify/ENA primary metagenome ERZ825896 (study PRJEB31778, sample SAMEA3449214) | human gut metagenome | biome: human gut; feature: human-associated habitat; material: faeces | place: United Kingdom | collected 2010/2012 ...
GTTTTGAGACATAATCAAATACTAACACTTAAGACATTATCATAAATTAATCATATAAATTTATAGAGTATCTTTTTTTATATTGACATACGAACATATGTATGATAAAATGAACTTGCAAGTAAAGATTATTATACGAGGAGGATGTTGTTATGAAAATGGATGTTGGATGTTTGTATCAATTTAAAAAACAAGAAGACTTATATTTTTCTATCAAAGATGATAGTAACTATTGGTTGATACCGGTTTGCAAAGATATACAAAAATATAATAAGATAATAGATGATAAAATTAAAAAATATGGATTTTGTAATACTATTTTAATAAGAAATATTATGAATAATAAATATGCTATAGTACTAGAAAATGCCTTTGTTATATCTTATGAATATGAAAATGAAATTTATAAAGTTAAAAATATAGGAATAGGCGTATCATTGAAAAATGAGATACTAAGAAATTTTAAATATATGTTAAAATTAAAAGAAAATGATATTAACCTTTTTTCTCATAGTAAAGTGTTAGATAATCAGCATATGTTTATCTAAAATGATATATTTTTATTATGACTTATGATATAATAAAAATATAAAGTAAGGGTGTTGTTATGAAGAAGTTAAAATATTTGGTATGGGTTGTTATTTTATTAGTTCTTAGTTCTTATAATATAGAAGCCAAAGTATCTAATAAAGATTCAGAAAATTTTGCCAATGTTGTTATTTTTGGCTATTTTAGTGGTAATGAATCTACAATTGATAGACAATATTTAATAGATAATAGTGAAAAATTAATAAATCTATATAATGGAACTAATGGAAGAAGTGTAACTAATTATTTAAAAACTATTTCTTATGGTAAATTTAATATTAAGAATATTTTCCCTCAATATAATGGGAAAAATATTGAACCATTGGAAATACACTGTAATAAAAATGATGCATATGTAAGTAATATTGATGGATGTATAATAGATAGTGTTATAGATAACATTCCGGATATAAAAAATCAAATCATTGATTATGATAATGATGGATATATTGATAATTTAACAATTATTTTAAAAGGTGGAAGTTCTGATGTACCATCTGGTTCAACTTTTGTAAGTCATAAAAGCGATTTTTTTGAAAATGATGTATGGTCATCTAAAATGATAGGTACATATAATATGCTTAACACATATTCAATTATAGGTACTAATTTTTCTAGTGAATCGGGTGTTATTGTTCATGAATTCTTACATTCCCTAGGATATCCTGATTTATATCGAAGTGGTAGTGATAGCGATTTACCTGTTTTCACTTGGGATATTATGGCATCAGCTAATTCTTATATGCCATATCCACTTGCATATCTTAGATATAAATTTACTAATTGGATAGATATTGATACAATAATGAAAAATGGAACTTATACATTAAATGAGCAAAGTAATGCAAATGGAAATCAAGCATATATAATAAAATCGCCGCTAAATGATTATGAATTATTTGTTGTGGAGTTTAGGAAAAAGCCTGTTTCTGTAATTGGTGACAACGACACGCTTGATAGAGGAATTGGCGGCTCTGGAATTATTGTTTACCGTATTAATACAACTGTAACAGGATTAAATAATAACTTTGGAAGTACAGGTGTATATGTTTTTAGACCAAACGATAAAACAGATGAAACAGAAAATATTATAAATGCATATCTATCATTAGAAAGTGGTAGAACTACCATAGGAAACAGTAATATAGATGATACAAATAATGCTTTAACTTTTTCAGATGGTACTAATTCAGGTATTGTGATCAGTAATATATCAAGTAGTTCTGGTGATTCAATGACCTTTGATGTAACTATTCCTGATAGGGAAAGTATGGACTTATGGAACTCTACAAATTATATTGATAATACAGGTAATACTGCTAGTAAAACATTTGATATTATTGATTATAATAACAATCTTTATATGGTAAGTATTGCAAATAAAAAAATATCTACTAGTGTGTATGATGGAAACAGTTGGAATTATGTGAATGAAATGACTTTAACAGATGATGCTATAAATATAAAACTTATTAAAAAAAATAACAATCTTTATTTAATATATTCTGGATGGGGATTTATTAAAGTAAATAAGTATACTTCTAACGGATGGGATATGATTAATAATATTATAGATACTAATGGTGAATTTAGTGCTAATGTAGTTGATGATATGCTTTATTTAGTTAAAGTTGACGCAAGTGGTTTAAAAACTTCATTATTAAAAGTAACAGATAGTGGCGTAGATGATTTAGGAACATATTATACCGGTTCTTCTTCGTTTAATAGTAGTTTAGGTTTTCCTGGGCAACCAAAAATAATATCTATAAATAATCATATTTATTTAACTGTTAGGAATTCTAATGGCAATAAAATATTATTATTTAAATATATAGATAAAAATAATTTTTTGGAAATAGAAAATACGATGTCTGCTAACACATATAGTGTCATAGCGCTAAATAACAAAATATATTTTTCATTAGGAACAAATTCGAATGAAAATTTAAAATTATATGTTTATGATGGTAATAGTTTTGATGTTATTAATTCGAATCTTGACTATGGATTTCCAAATTTAGTTTCATCGCAAGGTAATATTTATGTTATTGCTTCCTCTTTAGATGAAAGTGGTAATACAAAACTATATAGAATTGATGAAAAAACAAATGAATTTGTAAAAGAAGGAATGGATGTTGATGGTGCATCAATAGTAGGTAATTCAACACTTGCGGCTATAGGTAATACTCTTTATGTTGCATTACAACGTCAAACAGATAATAATATTGTTGTAAAAAAGAAAGAAACTGTTAATAAACTACTATCTTTAACTATTATACCACCTACTAAACTTACTTATAAAATTGGTGAGACATTAAATACAAAAGGTCTTAAAGTGTTTGCTAATTACACTAATGAAGTAAGAGAGATAAGTAATTATGTATTAGATGGATTTAGTTCGGAACAAGAGGGAAGATATAATGCAACAATAAGTTATGAGGGTGCAACAAATGTGTTTTCTTATGAAATAATTTCTAATAAAGATATTTATATTCCACTTGAAAGTATTACTTTAAATAAGAATAGCATATCTTTAAAAATAAATGAAGAAGGAAACTTAGCGGTTATTTATAATCCTTCAAATACGACTGTTGCTAAAAATATTAGTTGGGCAAGTAGCAATTCTAATGTTGTGACAGTTTATGATGGAGTAATCAAAGGTATAAATGCAGGTACTGCAATTATAACTGCAAGTATTGATGGTAAAGAGGCAAAATGTGTTGTTACTGTAAAAGAAAATAGTATTAAAAATGCCACTATTGATTTGCAAGAAAAAGATTATGTATATACTGGAAATGAAATTAAACCAAATGTAAACATCGCTTTAAATGGCTTAGGTCTTATTTTAAATAAGGATTATAAAATTGAATATTTTAATAATAAAAATATTGGTATAGGTAAAATAAAAATAAAAGGTATTGGCAATTATCAGGGTGATATAGATTTAGAATTTAATATTGTTCCGAATCCAAATGAAGGTAAAAAAGATCTTAATGATTATTTCAAAAATAGTGGATATAAAATATATGATAATTATGTTTATGGCTTTAATATTGGTGATCTTGTTAGTACGATTAAAGATAAACTTAATAATAATTTAATAATGATTAAAAATGGACAAGATATTATAAGTACAGGAACAGTATTTAATCTTAATAATCAAGAGTATATTGCTGTCTTGTATGGTGACATTAATGGTGATGGAAAAATTAATTCTGCTGATTTATTGAAGATGCGCCAGCATTTACTTGGAATGATAGAGTTAACAGGACCTTTTAAAAAAGCCGCATCAATAGTAAATGGTACTAGTATTAATTCTGCCGATTTATTAAGAATTAGACAACATTTGCTTGGAATAAAGAATATTACACAGTAAAGGAGATTTTTTATGAGAAAAGTATTATTGTTTATGTTATGTTTATTTATAATGCCTGTGGTAGCATTTGCATCTGATGCTACTATTAGTGGGCCTAGTTCTATTACAAATGGTTCAAATGCTACAGTCAGTGTTAATTTAAACAGTGTAGCAGCATGGAATATTCATATTAACTCATCAGGGGCAACTAGTGGTTGCAGTAAAAGTTTCGCAGATGTTACGGCAAATGGGCTTAATACTAATAAAACTTTAAGTGTTACCTGTAAAGCAACATCAATTGGAAATATTTCCTTTTCAGTATCTGGAGACATAACGAGTGAAGATGGTAATAATAGAAGTATATCATTATCTAAAAATGTAACAGTTGTTGCTCCACGTGAAAAAGAGAGTGAAAATAGGTTACAAAATTTATATGTTGATAACTATGAATTAAATATACCTTTTAATTCAGACATATATGAATACACAGTTAGTGTTCCACCTACTGAAAGTCAGATAAATATTAGTGCTTCTGCCATGGGAAAATATGCTAACATAGAAGGAACAGGGACATACACATTAGATGAAGAAGACTCTACTTTTAATATTATAGTAATGGCCGAAAATGGTACTTCAAAAGAATATAAATTGAATGTGTCTATAACTGATTCAAATCCCATTGAAATTGAACTTAATAATGAAAAATATACATTAGTAAAAACTAATAAAAAACTAGTGAAACCAGAAGGTTATGAGGAGTCAACAATAAATATTAATGGAACTGATATACCTAGTTATACAAGTAATATAACTAAGTTTACAATTGTAGGAATAAAGGATGAAAAAGGAAATATTAAATATGCAATATATGAAAAAGATAATTATAAATTATATAATGAAGTGAATTCTAATAATTTAAAATTATATATTTCAGAGGGGAATTTAGATGGTTTTGAGAAGGTTAAAATAAATATTAATGATTTTGATTACAATGCATACAAATTAGATAATCGCTTTGTTATATGCTATGCTATGGATATGAACAACGGACAATATAATTACTATAAATATGATACAATCGATAAGACGTTTCAATATTATGAAATATTCAAAGAAGATAGGAAAATAAATTATTATTTTATTACAACAATTGTATTAGGTGGATTATTAAGTATATCTATTTTCTTTAATATATATTTCATAATAAAAAGAAAAAAGTTTAAGTAGGCAAAAGTATAAGTCTACTTTTTCTATGAAAAGTATAAAATAAAGAAGGCTAAAATATATGAAGATAAATGAAGTAAATAGTTTAATGATAAACAAACTAAATGAATTAAATAAGAAAAACAGAAAAAAAAATATTACGAAAGGTACTATTTTGTTAATTGTAGGTATTTTAATAATATTGTTTTCTTGTATATTTATTGAAACTAAAAGTAAATGGTGTTCCTTTTTTATTATATTAGGTGTAATAGTATCATTATTTGGTTTTTCAAAATTTACGAGGAAGTTGGAATATACTAAAGGATTAATTTCAAATTTGTTTTTTTTCTTAGTAATGTTATTGATAGTATTTTTATATGACTATATACATGTTAAAAATAATCACGCACCAATATTTAGAAAAAATATTATTAATAATGATAATGAAATATACTATGATTCTATTTTTTATGATGTTTATGTATGTAGAAATAGCTACAACAAAATGTACTATAATATTGTAAAAAATGAAAATTACAATAGTAATTTTTGTAGCAAGTGATATAATGGAGCTAGTAGTGTGATAGATATGAAAGATAAATTAAATAAGAAATCATTATTTATGTTGATAGGTGTAATAATTACACTTATTATAACTATAGGATTAATATTTTTGATACCAAGATTTCACGTAAAACAATTTGATGCAAGTGTTATTTTATCTGTTAATAGTAAATATAAAGATACCAGTAGCGTGTGTTACGGAAATTTTATTAGGTGCAAAAAAATTAAACCAATAATAAAAGGGAAAATAAATGAGAATAAGCTAGGTGAATATGACCTTACATATAAATTTAAATATAATAGAAATACTTTAACTAAAAATATTAAAGTAAAAGTTATTGATAATATAAAACCTCAAATAACTGTTGAAGAAAGTGAATATTATTATTGTCCAAATAAAAAAGTTTATAATTACAAAGTAGTTGCTACCGATAATTATGATGGTGATATAACCAATAAGGTAAATGTAAGTGCATCAAACAATAAAATTACTTATTGGGTTAACGATTCCTCAAATAATATTGAAAAAGTTACATTAAGTGCAACAGAAAAAGATAATGATAAACCTGAAATAAAACTAAATGGTGATAATGTAAAATACATATTATTAAATAAAGAATATATTGATGAAGGTGCTACTGCAATTGATTTTTGTGATGGTGATTTAACCGATAAGATTATAGTTGATGGTATAGTTGATACATCAAAAAAAGGTGAATATACATTAACTTATAGGGTTAGTGATAGTTCAAGCAATGAGGCAATTATTAAAAGAAAAATATATGTTTATGATAAAAATAATTATGTTACACCAGGAGGTAAAAGCATATATTTAACCTTTGATGATGGGCCAAGTAGATATACTAATTATTTGTTAGATGTACTTGCTAAGTATAACGTAAAGGCAACATTCTTTGTAACAGACCAAGGTTTAACTAAAGGTTATGATAATGTTATAAAAAGAGCATATGATGAAGGCCATACAATTGCTCTTCATTCGGCGTCACATAATTATGCATATATTTATACTAATTTAGATAATTATTTTAATGATTTATATGCCATTCAAAATAAAGTAAAAAATATTACTGGATATGCCCCAACTATTGTAAGATTGCCAGGAGGTAGTTCAAATACTGTAAGTAAAAATTATGATGGTGGTCAAAGGATAATGACACAAATTACAAATGCTCTTACAGCAAGAGGGTTTAGATATTTTGATTGGAATGTTGCAAGTGGTGATACAGATGGTATTACTACGGCATCCGGTGTTGCATCTAATGTTATTAATGCACTTGGAAATAATTCAACTTATGTTGTTTTACAACATGATATTAAAGGTTACTCTGTAGATGCTGTTGAAGAAATAATTAAATATGGTTTAGCAAATGGATATACCTTTAGACCACTTACAATGGAAAGCCCAAATGTTCATCATGGATTAAATAATTAAGGTAAGAAGGTGATATTAATGTGGGGAGCAATTATAGGCGATTTAGCTGGCTCTATATATGAATATAATCAAACAAAAAAGATAATTCAGGTTAAATGCCAAAAAATAATTGAAGATAATGCTTTTTTTAGTGATGACACTATTTTAACTATGGCTATTTTAGAAGCAGTTTTGACAAATAAAGATTATACTTATTATTTGAAAAAATATGGGAAGGCATTTTTAAATTATAAACCACATTTTTCTCCATATTTTAAGTCATCCTTTTCACCTGGGTTTATTAAATGGTTAAATGGAAACTATATAGGAAGTAGTACGGGAAATGGTGCATTAATGCGTATATCACCAATTTGTTATTTATTTGAAAACGAGAATGATATTTTAATAAACACTTTATTAGCAACATATCCTTCACATAATTCTAAAGAGGCAATAGAATGTGCTCAAAAACTTGCAACAATTATATATTATGCTAGAAAAGGGTTAAGAAAAGATTTAATATTAGAAAAACTTAATATAACTATAAATGAGAAACAGTTTAATAAATTTAATACAACTTGTTATGAAACACTTGATAATTGTATATATGCGGCTTTTGTGTCCAACACTTTTGAAGATGCTATAAGGAAAATATTATTATATGGTGGTGATACAGATACAAATGCTTGTATAACTGGCCAAATAGCTGAGGCATTATACGGAATAGATAATGGTCTTATTGAGCAAGCCGAAAAGTTTTTACCACAAGAGTTTGTAATGAAATTAGAATATGCGTATGGTAAAAGGAAAAAATGTAATGATATTAAATGTTAGTGGAAGAACAGATATAGTTGCCTTTTATACACCTTGGTTCATGAAGAGATATGATGAAGGTTTTGTAGATGTTAGAAATCCTTTTTATCCTAAACTTGTAAATAGAATCTATTTTGAAGATGTAGATTTAATTCTATTTTGTACCAAAAATCCTACCCCTATCTTAAATTATATAAATAAAATAGATAAAAAAATAATATTTCATGTAACTTTAACACCATATAAAAAAGATATAGAACCGAATGTTCCTAAAAAAACTGATATTATAAAAACTATAAAAAGTTTGTCAAATATAATCGGGATAGATAATTTATATATTAGATATGATCCCATATTTATTAGTGATAAGTATAATATTCATTATCATATCAATGCTTTTGATAAATTATGTAAAATATTAAATGGATATGTTAAACACTTTATTATATCCTTTATGGATGATTACCAAAATGTGCATAAAAATATGAAATATATTAAGGCAAGAAAGATGGTAGAAGAAGATTATAAAGCAATTGGTATGTCTTTTAGTAAGAGTGCAAGTGAAAATGGTATGACAGTTCAAACTTGTTTTGAAGATATTAATTTAGTACAATATGGTTTTAAAAAAGCCGACTGTTTATCACATGAACTTGCATATAAACTAACAGGTAAAACTAATTTTAAAAGTTATAATATAAGAAAAGGCAATAAATGTAAGTGTGTAAGTATGGTTGATATTGGTTCATATAATACATGCATGCATTTTTGTAAGTATTGTTATGCTAACTATGATGAAAAAATGGTATCCAAAAATATATTAAAACATAACCAAAATTCAACAATGCTTCTTGATTATTTAAAAGATGATGATATAATAAAACGCAGGAGTTGATATTATGAAATATTGGTATGATGATGCTACTTTAGATAAAACGATTATGTTTTATAGAAAAATGGATGATTCAATTATAGTATTTTATTTTAATGGTAATGTAGAAGAAATTAAATATAATGAAGATATTGAAAAAGAATTAATTCAAGATATGCTTAATCAAGCAGAGGCGAGAAATGCAGATATATCAGTAAATGATTTGAAAAAAATTGGTTTAAGAAGTGACATAAAACTATTTACTGCTATATCAGTTGGTTTTATTGGTGGTATAATTGCCAATGTCCAAATTATTGAAGATACTACAAGACTTATATTTGGATGGACAACACTTATTTCAAGTGTGATTGCCTTTTTAGAAGAAAAGAAAAATAACAATATCGGTAAACAAATAGAAGAACTTGAAAAGTATAAGTTATATTTAAGTATGAGAAAAGAGATAGAAGATAATTTTAATCAAAGTACATTTAAAGGTATTAAATTTTTTGATGGTAATTTTAATATTAATACACTTGATGACTATTCTTTAGATGAAATTAAGAAAATTAAATATAATTTACAAAAAAATAAATAGTAGATTTCTTTCTACTATTTTAATTTACTTATTAAATTATCCATGATAATATATTTATATAAATAAAATAGATATTAAGTTAGAGGAGTATACATGGATATTATTAAGAACATATCAATTATTTTTATGTCAATATTTTTTGAAGCGTTGCCATTTTTATTACTTGGATCAATATTATCGGCAATTATAGAAAGATATATGTCTAATGAAAGAATTGCTTCACTAATACCCAAAAATATTATTACAGGCTCGCTTGTAGGTGTTTTATTAGGATTTTTTTTGCCTGCATGTGATTGTGCAGTTATACCTGTTTCTAAAAGATTAATAAAGAAAAAAGTTCCACTTAACGTTGCTCTATCATTTATGCTAGCATCACCAATTATCAATCCTGTTGTGTTACTTTCAACCTATTATGCTTTTTATAATACTAATCCCAAAATATTTTGGTTAAGATTAATACTTGGTATTATAATTTCACTTATTATAGGTATGATTATGGGCATTATATTTAAAAATAATGTAATTACAAAGAATATAGAAGATGATAACTGTGCTTGTCACCATAATCATTGTTGTCATCATAATAAAAAAAGATGTTTGAAAAATGACTTGTTATTTATTATAAAAAATACTACATATGATTTGTTTGATGTTGTTAAATACTTAATGTTTGGAGCTTTAATTGCTAGTTTTGTACAAGTATTATTACCTAGAAATATTTTAAATTTATTTAATAATAATGAGATGTTATCTATTTTTGTTTTAATGTTATTTGCATACCTAATATCCCTTTGTTCAACATCAGATTCTTTTGTAGGTAAATCTTTGCTTTCATCATTTACACAAAGTTCTATTTTAGCGTATCTTTTACTAGGACCAATGATTGATATCAAAAATACAATAGTTCTTTTAGGTAATTATAAGAAAAGTTTCGTTGTTACACTAATATTTTTAATTTTTATAGTTATTTTTATATCTTGCTTTTTGGTGGTGAAAATAGTATGAAAAAGAAATATTTAGGTATTATTTGTATAATATATTGCTTAATAATTATTTATGTAAAAATAACAGGTCATCTTGGTAATTATCTAGCACCTCAAATGCAAAAATATATATTATTATCTATTATTCCCCTTTCCTTAATGGCCTTTACTTTTATTTTTAATAATAATATACATTATCATTTTAAATTATCTGACATTATTTTATTGATACCATTATTATTTCTATTACTAGCAGGTGATGGAAGATTAACCATGTCACTTGCAAATAATCGAAATGGATTTAATACAAATATGCAAAAGAATAAAAGTATTAGTAGTAAAAATTACAATAATGAAGAAAATAGTGATGATAATAAAGATATCAAACCAGATTTGAAAGATAATAAGGAAGAAGAAAAATTCGATTTTTCGAAGGTAGATTTTGATATTATTGATTCTAATTATAATGAATTAACTGGTTATTTAACTTATTCTGAAAAAGCTATACAAAAATATGTAGGAAAAACTATAAAGATAAGAGGTTTTACTATGATGAAAGGTGATTTTATACCTAATAATATGTTTGCTATCGGAAAGTACTCAATAAATTGTTGTGCGGCAGATGCAGGATATATTGGAATGTTTGTGAAATATGATATAAGCAAGATAGAAGAAAATGCTTGGTATGAAATAGAAGGTGTACTTAAAAAAGGAACTGACAATGACGGATATGATATTTTATATATAGATGTTGCAAATATTCATAAAATAGATTCAAAAAATGAAGAACAGTATGTTTATCCATGCTATGCATATGATAATGGTACATGTAAGGATGTAACAAAATATAATTTAGAATATTAAGTAAATAGTATAACTAAAAATCGCCATATTAAAAATGGTGATTTTATTATGATAGAAAAATGTGTAGTAGAAACAATAAGTAATGAAGAAGTTATGTTTATATACCTAAATTTTGACTATGAATTTGGTAGTAGTTTTAATAGTAAAAATTTAAAAAAGGAAATAGAAAATGGTATAAGGAAAAATAACTTTAAGGGTAAAAAAATATTATTTGTTGTAAGTGGTATTATAGTAGGAACTTTATTAATTAATAAGCCAGTTTATAATAACTATGATTTTAAATACGTTGATACAACCATCATAAATAAAATAATAGAGATAGATAAAAATGATATTAATAACAATTTCAATCAGAATGATGTAGATTCTATTAATGATTATGAGCAAGAAAAGAAGAAAAGTGTAGTATCTATAAATAATGATAATATTAGTAATATTAAAGAGGAAAAAGTAGTAGAAAATCAAGATAATTTAAATAATGATGTAATACAAAATAATACAAATAATAATATAACTGCAAAAGAAAGTGAAGATGAAAAGAAAAATGATGTTAATTCGGAAATAAGGGTAGAAGAGGATGTAAAAGAAGAAATAACAGAAGACGTTAAGGAAGAATTAATTACAGTATATAGAACTAATGGTGATGTTATAAATATTGGCCTTACAGAATATTTAGTAGGTGTTGTGGCTGGAGAAATGCCAGCATCTTTTCCAATAGAAGCATTAAAAGCACAGGCTGTTGTTGCACGTACCTATACAATGAAATCTTTACAAATAGGAAGAAAATTAACTGATAGCACTAGTACTCAGGTTTATAAGGATAATAACCAACTTAGAAATTTATGGGGAAAGGATTATGATAGATATTACCAACGTATTTATGATGCAGTAACATCAACAGATAATATTTGTGTATATTATAATGGTGATTATATTGATGCAGTATACCATTCCACAAGTAATGGTTATACCGAAGATGCTGTAAATGTATGGGGTAATAGGATTCCTTATTTGCAAACTGTTGCTAGTACATGGGATCAAAATGTTTCATCATATTTAAAAATTATTACAAAGGAAGAATTTGATATTATAAGTATTCTTGGACTCGATAATTTGGATGAAATACAAATACTTGAAAGAAATAATAGTGGTCGTGTTGAAAAAGTTCAAATCGGTAATAAAATTTTTTCTGGTGTAGAACTTAGAAATATGCTAGGACTTAGGTCAACGGATTTTGAAATAATAAAGGATAATAATATTATAACTATTACAACCAAAGGATATGGTCATGGTGTAGGTATGAGTCAATATGGTGCTAAAGGAATGGCTGAACAAGGGTATTCATATAGAGAAATATTAAATCATTATTATACAAATGTAAATATTTACTAATAATTTATATAAAAATGTTGCTTTTTTCTTTTCATAAAGGTAAAATGAAAAAGAAGGAGTAAGGATATGAAGAAAAAAATAATAGGTTTACTTTTACTTTTATCATTAATAATGCCATTTAGCACTTTGGCTGCAACAAAAAAGTATAATACATTGAATTTAGAAAAAGCTCTTGAGCAAGAGGAAATAGAGCATGATTTATCTAACTATAAAGAAGATGATAAACAAGCTGTTATTTATCTATTTAGAGGTAAAGGATGTGGATATTGTAGAAATTTCTTAACATTCCTAAACAGTATTGTTGATGAATATGGCAAATACTTTAAAGTAGTATCATATGAGGTTTGGTATGATCAAGATAATGGTACTTTAATGCAAGAGGTATCTGATTTTCTAGGTGCTAATGCAACAGGTGTTCCATTTATAGTAATTGGTGATAAATACTTTAAAGGTTATGGAGAATCTTATGCTGATTCTATAAAAGAAGCAATTATGGATCAATATAATAGTAAAGATAAATATGATGTTATGGATGAAATGGCTAAAGCAAAAAAAGCCGAGGAAAAAGCCAATAAAGGTACTAATACATCTGTAAATACTATTTTAATTATTGTTTGTAATTTTATTTTAATAAGCGCTGCAACTATTATCATTTTAATAGTATCTAAACAACATAATGTATTATTAAACAATAAAATAGATGAACTAGAAACAAAAATTAATTCGATGAAACAAACTGAAAAAGTAAATGTAAAAAAAGAAGATAATAAAGTAAAAGATAAGAAGAAAAAGAATACAAAAGAGTAAAGAAGTAAAATTAACTAACTTCTTTTTTTCATATTTTTAAATATTATTACCATATTTTTCACATAAATATAGTGTAATTTATTTTTTAGAAGAGGTGAAAAAAATGAAAAGATGGACAAAAAATGTAGTTGTTATATTATTAATGTGTTTAACTGCAATAGGAACTGCTTTTACGGTAAAGTTATCAAGGGAGAATCTTGATATAAAAGAAAATAATATAACTAAAAATATACAAAATAATATGGACTATTTTGCAAAGAAAGATGAAAATATTAGACAAGAAAAACCAAGTGGTGATATGAATAATCAGTCAAACAATCAAATGGGTAATGATAATCAAGTTCCACCAAATATGAATAATGGGACAAGGCCAGAAATACCAAATGATGATATGAATAATAATGATAATACAAGTGTTAATAATCGTTCAAATAAGGAGTATCAAATTAAGACAATTTATTATGTTATATTTTCTGTTGAATGTTTAGTCTTTAGTATATTATTATCGTATTTAATAATGTCACATTTTAATAAAAAGACATTTAAAGAAACATTTAAAAACAGTGATAAGAAAATTATAAGTGTATTATTAATTATAATATTAACAGGAGGATTTACTTATTTAGTATCATGTATATCTAAAAATAATTTAAAAATAGATGAATCAACTAGCAATAATACTAAGCATGGTAGTGATGAAACTGTTTCAAAGGATGATTTATATACTATAGATGATGTAAAAGAAGATGATGAAAAATATGAAATAAATAGTGATACACAAGGAAAAGCCAAAGAAGGAACTTATGCTAAACTCTTTAATAAAGAAATTATTCAAGATGTAAAGATTAGTATTGATGAAAATAATTGGAACTATTTATTACAAAATGCTATTGATAAACCAACTGTACTTGCAAGTTCAGTAAGTATCGGTGATGATACAGTTAAATATGTTGGTATTAAAACTAAAGGGAATCTAACCTTAAAAGAGGTATGGAATTCATCTAGTGATAGATTTAGTTTTACTATTAATTTCGGTAAATATATAAATACTGATAATGGTTATACTGTTAAACAAAATTTATATGGTTTAAGAAAAGTAGCTCTTAATAATATATATGGTGATGCTACTTTAATGAAAGAATATTTGTCTTATGAATTAATGACTAAAATGGGTATTCCAACACCAGAATATTCTTTAATAAATTTATATATAAATGATGAATTTTATGGTGTATATATGATGGTAGAATCAATTGATTCTAGTCTTACTCAAAGAACGCTTGGAGAAAAAAGTGATTACTTAGTTAAACCAGAATCAAGTGGTGGTGATTTAATATATGATAATAGTTTAGATGAGTATATTAATGATGATGGCGAGTTTGATTTTAGTAGTATTATATATGATAATTCTGGAAATATTATTTACCCTAATGATAAATCAAATCCATTATATAAATACAATGGATTATGGGAAAATGATGAAGATACATTTGAAGATATAGTAGATATGCTTCCAACTATCTTTAAATGGATGAAAACTTTAAATGAACTTAATAATACAGATAATCCTAATACTGATGACTATAAACTAGCATTAGAAGAAATAATAGATGTTGATAGCTTAATTAGATATTTTGCTGTTAATACTTATTTAGTAAATTTAGATAGTTATCAATCAGAAAAGATGCAAAACTATGCACTATATATAAATGAAACAGGAAGGGCAACTATTATCCCATGGGATTATAATTATTCATTTGGTGTATATGGACTTGGTAGTGCTAGTGATGTAATTAATTTTGATATATATAATCCAGTAATTAACACTACGTTAAAAGATAGACCACTTTTAAATGTTATTTTACAAAATGATGAATATAAAGCTTTATATGAAAAGTATTTAAATGATATTACTATTATAGTATCAGAAGGTGGAACAACATCAGATGGTGATACATATGAAGAAAATAATTTTGCAACTATTTTAAATAAATATAATAAATTATTAAATAATATATATGGAAATGATCCAACAGCTTTTTATACCCTTGATGAATATAATAAAGCAACTACTTCACTTAAAGAATTAATTGAACAAAGAAGTGAAGCAGTATTAAATCAATTAAATGGAAATAATGAAAAAGTTACAACAGATATAAAACTTAGAGATATGGGAGAATCTGTAGGTGGTATAGGGAATGATTTTCAAGATAAAAGAGCATAGAAATGTTCTTTTTTTCTTTATGCACTTGTAAAAATGATAATTATATAATATACTAAGAACATAGTTTAGGTTACTTGCTGATTTAGTTTAGTGGTAAAACAGATGCATGGTAAGCATCAGAGGACTGTTCAATTCAGTCATTCAGCACCATATAGTTATTTACTCTTAATATTTAAGACTTTTTATTTTATTTGGTCTTGTTTGTAAATGGTAAAAGTATTTTAGATGATAAACAAATGAATGGTATATTAGAAACTAAACAAACATTGTTTTAGATAGATAATAAATCCTAAGCAAAATAATTATGAGCATGCTTTTATTCATTTAACATGTATTAGTACTAAAATGACGAGTAATCCAAATGATAGAATTCCTGATTTAAGAAGATGCGAAAGAATTGAATGGAATCGAGAAATAATTGAAAACTCGGAATGTAAAAAGGGTTGTAATCGTTGCAAAAAAATATTGTATTATGAACATTATTATAAAAATAATATAAGAATTAATCTTGTATTTGTAGATGCTAGATTTAAAGTCATCATAGAAGGAAGAGAAAATTATTATTTGTTAATAACTGGATATTATATGGAATTCGATAATACAATTTCAAAGGAAATAAAAAGATATAATCAATTTAATAAACAGAAAACGCCATTGGATTAGGTTTCAATGACGTCTTCAGGATCTCCTTTTACCATTGGTAAATGAGTTATCTAAATTGTAATACTTTTTTATGTTTGTCAATCGATCATATAAAAATATTACATATATTATTATATTCAAAATTATTTTATATATTATAATTTGATTTATATTATATTAATGAATTAAGTTAGTTTTATTATGATAATAAATAATGACAAACCAAGTTTTAGTGAAAAAGATATTTCTCAAGCAATATATAAAATTAAATTGTTTATTTATTATAAAATATTTGTATTTAAAGTTCTTCTAAATTATAAATTTTATAATAAAATATAATATGAATGATAAACTAGATAGATTAGAAGATATTAAAATAGAAAATTTTGTTTGGATTATATATATTGGTATAATAATACTTAGTTGGTATGCTAATAGCAAAGAGACAAAATTTATATTATATGATGATGAAAAAGCGAAAAAAGAGTATCAGAATATTATGATATTAATTTTTACTATTTTAGTAATTATATATGCTTATTTTACTAAAGATAGTTATGATGATTTAAAGAAATTAAATGAAAGTGATACAGAAAAAAAGAAAATATTACATTTAGCGTCATTTATTGGTTCATTTTTAGTTTTAATAAGTGGTTTTATTTTCCTTGGGATAGTTATTGTAGATGATAAAATAGATACAGAAATTGCCTTTAATTAGGCTTTTTTTCTTGTATAAAAATTTTTTGTATTATATAATTAATTTGGATGTGATGTTATGAAAATTAAATATACGCTTGTACATAAAGACCAAAAAACAAATGCTAGAAGAGGTATTTTGCATACTAATCATGGAGACTATGCAACCCCTATTTTTATGCCAGTAGGTACAAGGGCAACTGTTAAAACTTTATCTCCAGAGGAACTAAAAGATATTCATAGTGCAGTAATACTTGCTAATACATATCATTTATGGTTAAGACCTGGTGAGGATATAGTTGCTAAAGCTGGAGGTCTTCATAAGTTTATGAATTATGATGGACCAATTCTTACTGATAGTGGTGGATTTCAAGTTTTTTCTCTTGCTGAAAAGAAAAATATTAAGGAAGAGGGAGTATTATTTAAAAGTCATATTGATGGAAGAAAACTTTTTTTAACTCCTGAACTTTCTATTCAAATTCAAAATAAATTAGATAGTGATATTGCTATGAGTTTTGATGAATGTCCTCCATATCCTGTAACTTATGATTATATGAAACAAAGTGTTGAGAGAACAATAAGATGGGCTAAAAGAGGAAAAGATGTTCATAGTAATGAAAATCAATCTTTATTTGGTATTGTTCAAGGTGGAGAATTTGAAGATCTAAGAAACTTTAGTGCCAAAGAGACTGTAAAACTTGATTTTGATGGATATTCTATTGGTGGCACAAGTGTTGGTGAAGATAAAGATACAATGTATAAAATGATAGATTATGCTATTAAATATTTACCAGAAGATAAACCAAGATATTTAATGGGTGTAGGAGATCCACTTGATATTCTTGAAGGAGTAGAACGTGGCGTAGATATGTTTGATTGTGTCCTTCCGACACGTATTGCTAGACATGGTAATGCTTTTACAAGACATGGTAAGTTAAATATTCGAAATGAAAAATATAAAGAAGATTTTACACCAATAGAAGATACTTGTGATTGTTATGCATGTCGCCATTATACTAAAGCTTATATTAGACATTTAATGGTTTGTGAGGAAACTTTTGGAGCAAGACTACTTTCTATTCATAATTTAAGATTTTTAATTAAACTTGTAGAAGATATAAGAGAAAATATTGAAAAAGATACATTCTCTGAATTTAAAGAACAATTTATTCAAAATTATACTAAAAAGTAAAGGTTATAGTAAAATATAATCTTTTTTTCATATTTTATTTGAAATAGTGAATAATAAATATTATACTAATAATAGGAGGTGCATGATATGACAGCACATATAGAGGCAAAAATGGGTGAAATTGCTAAAACAGTAATTATGCCAGGAGACCCAAAAAGGGCAGAGTATATAGCCAAAAATTTTCTAAGTGATTATAAATGTATAAATAACGTAAGAGGAATGCTTGGTTTTACGGGTAAATATAAGGGTGAAGAAGTAACCGTTATGGCATCAGGAATGGGAATGCCTAGTATGGGAATTTATTCTTATGAATTATTTAAGTTTTATGATGTTGAAAATATTATTAGGGTAGGTAGTGTAGGAGCATATGACCCCAATTTAAAATTATATGATGTTCTTTTAGCAACTGGGTCATATTCTGATTCTTCGTTTGCATACGTTCAAAATGGATGTGAAGATTTAATTCTTTTCCCAAGTAGTACATTAAATGAAAAAATCGAAAAAGCGGCAATTAATAACAATATTAATATTCATAAAGGACTAATTTATTCAGGTGATGTTTTCTATAAGGAAAATGAGGATTATAAAGAAATGTATGAAAAATATAAATGTTTAGGAGTTGAAATGGAGTCTTTTGCTTTATTTCATAATGCTAATATTTTATCTAAAAAGGCATCATGTTTATTAACTGTTTCTAATAGTTTTGTAACAAATGAAGAAACAACAAGTGAAGAGAGAGAAAAATCATTTAATACAATGATTAAACTTGCTTTAGAGTCAGTAATAGAAAATAAATGATTAAAAGAGTTTTCTAAAATAGAAGGGTATGTTTGTTACTATTAAAATCGATAATTGTTACATTAATTTTACTTTAGAATATATAAAAAAAGAATGATATATCTACTATAAAATATTCATTCTTAAATGATAGAGAAAAACAATTTTATAATAAGCTATATAAAGAATTTATTTCTAGTAGCAATCAATTAGATAGTCATTAGAAGTTAATTCTTTTTTTTCTTTAGTTTTTATCCAAACTTCTTTTTGCTTTGTTGTAAGTTTATCTTCAAAGGTAAAACTAAAATCAAACATATCAGACCAACTAACATTATATAATATAGATACGGTATCAATATTAAAATTATATATATCAACACTAGGTGATAAAGTATTTTTTCTTAAGTAATCTCTAGAATGTTTACTAAAATAAATAGGTGATATATTTTTATATGAACTATGTTCAAAGTCAATAATCTTAATGTCTTCCCCTTTATACATTACATTAGCAGTATGTAAGTCAAGATGAATAATACCTAGTTTATGCATATTAATAATTTTATCTTTTATAAGTTTTAATACTCTAATTTTTTCTTCATAACTTTCTTTTTGTAAATTAAATAGCAATGAATAATCAACTAGTTCTTCTGTTAAATGACCTATTATTTTGTCTTTAAAAACAAATAATTTAGGTATTAATAACGATGAATCATTTATATCATTTAAGCTATTATATAAATCTAATAAGTAATTATTCATTGCATATAATTCCTTATAAACATAGGCTTGATTATTATATGTGCATGTATAAAGATTTGATTCGCTTCCCATAAATTTTTTTGAAAACATAAATTTTTTAAATCTTCCTTGTGTACTATATTCACACTATCACCCCATGCAAAGGATATTATATATTAAAATATTTGTTTGTCAATTATTATTTGTATTATTTTTGGTAATACCAATCATGCTACCAATAATAGAAGAGGTAATAATAATTATATAATAGATTATTGTTTTTAACTGTGGTAATGATTCAAACGCTAGATATCCAATGATGAAAAATAAAACAATAATAATAGATGATAACTTTATTCCTTCAAACCATCCTCTTTTTTTACTATTTTTACCGGTAATAAATCCCCCTACAAATAAAGAAATAATTAATATTAATATTTGAAAGAAGGAAAAGATTTTGCCATTTAAAAAGCCAATATAATTTAATAATGTAATAATAAAAATTCCAACTAACATAATACTAAAGACATATATTAAAGATTTACCTAATTTTTTTAAATAATTCATGATATTCCTCCTAATAAATTTTATGAATTGTATAAAATTATATTACAAAATACATAATATAATGAGGTGATTAACTTATGTATTTAGATATTATTATAAAAACAACAATTTTATATATTTTTATTATTATTGTTTATCGTATCATGGGGAAAAAAGAGGTAGGACAACTTGGAATAGTGGATTTAATCGTATCTATTTTAATTGCTGAACTAGCTGCTATATCTATAGAACAAAGTGATAGTTCGGTCCTTATTTCTATTGTTCCTATTTTAGTCCTTGTTTTCATCCAGATTATTTTTAACTATATAGGTTTAAAATCTGACTGGTTTCGTAAATTAATAGATGGAAATCCTACTATAATTATAAAAGAAGGTAAAATAAAATTTAAAGAAATGACTAAAATTAGATATAGTTTAGATGATTTAATTACACAATTAAGAGAACAGGGAATTAAAAGTATTGAAGAGGTAGATTATGCTATACTTGAAAATGATGGTAAATTATCTGTTTTTCAAAAATGTAATGATTTACCGATGCCTATTATAGTTGATGGTGTTATTAATTATGAAGTACTTCGTGAAATAAATAAAAATAAAAATTGGGTTATGAAATTGTTACAAGAAAAAAATTTAAATCTTTCGGATATTTTTTATGCTTTTTATACGAAAAATAAAACTTTTATTATTAGGAGATGTGACTTGATATAAGTTGACAATTATATAATTCTAAATTATAATTAACTTAGAATAGAGGTAATGATATGAATAGAAAAAAAGGATTTACATTGGTTGAGTTATTAGCTGTAATTATTATACTTGGAATACTTGGTTTAATTGTTGTTCCAATGGTAAATGATACAATTAAAGAACAAAAAGAAAAATTATATAATAGACAATTAGAAACAATACAAAGTTCTGCTGAAGGATGGTCAACAAAAAACTCTGATAAGATAACAGATGATGGTACAAGTGTTTATGTTAATGTTACAACTTTAGTTAATGATGGCTATTTAAAGAACAAAGATATTAAAGATCCACGTAATAATAAAATTATGAGTGGGTGTGTATCTATTAGTTATGATGAGGCACATAGTCAATATGTTTATGATTATGTTGATTCTAACGAAGATACTTATCAAAACGAGTGTAGTAATGCATATTAATTAAGGTACTTTTGTACCTTTTTTAAGTCATATATGGTTACAAAAAAGATATTAAAAGAAACAGCAATAATAAGTCCCCATAATCCTATTTTTAAATAACACAAAATAATAAGAAAAATGGTTTTTAGGAGCATACCAATGAGTGTACCTTTCATACTATCAGTTGCTTTTCCCATGGCTTGAAGGCTACTAGAAATGGGTGCTTGTATATAATGCAATAGGCAGATAGGTGCTAAAAAACGAATATAATTAATACCTTCATTTGTGTTATATATATAGTTAAGTAAAACTTGTGGAAATAATTCAAAAATAATAGTTGCAGGAATACCAATTAGTAAGGAAATTAAACATGCTTGTTTAATTTTATTTTTAGTATATTTTAGATTACCTTTAGTATAATTATTACTTACTATTGGTAAAAGAGCCTGTGATATGGCCGCTGTAAAAAAGGATGGTAATAAAAGTAGTGGCATTGCATATCCATTGATTATTCCATATTCTTTAACAATAAATGTGTTAGTATATCCTATTTGAAGTAATATGGTTGTGACTATAATTGGCTCTAAAAAATGACCTATATTTCCAATTAATCTACTACCGGTTGTTGGAATACTAATACGAAAAATACTTTTCATATTAGTAGCATTTGGTATAAAATCTTTTCTTTCTAATTTAAAATTTTTAGGTAAAAAGAAAAATAATACAATAATTGATGTTATTTCACTAATAATATTTGATAGTACAATAAAAGCAACGGCATATTCTATACCCTTAGTTAGAAAAATAGGAATACCAATCATAATTATAATAAGTCTTATAATATCTTCTGTAACATTTGATACGACATGTGGTATCATTTTTTGTTTACCAAAAAAATACCCTCTTAAAATAGATGAAATACTAATAAATGGAAGAACTAAGCCAGTACAAATTAGGGCATAATAACTTCTTGGCTCATGAAGAAGATTATTTGCAATATAACTACTTGTAAGTAACATAAAGATAATTATTAAAATATTTATTAATAATGATATTGGAATAATAGAAAAAACAATATTTTTATTATTTACTCTATCTTCAGCAACAATTTTTGATATAGCAATCGGAAATCCTAGTTGTGCAAGGGAAATTAGTAACATAAAGGTTGGTGATATAAGCATATATATACCAATACCTTCTGTACCAATTAATCTTGTCATAACGATTTTAATAAGCATACCTAATATTTTTGTTATAAAGCCACCAATAATTAAAATAATTGTTGATTTAATAAATTTATTTTTTTTCATGATTCACCTAATTTCTATCTAATAAATTATAAGAAATAAAATAAAATGTATTCATAAAAAAGGATTTTTAATATTCCTTGAAGTAAGATAAAATATAGGGTATAATTTAACTATAAGAGGAGGAATTATGAATGCTAAAACTAGAAAATGTGTCTAAATATTATGATGATTTTCTTGCTGTTGATAATTTATCATTTGAAGTAAAACCAGGTGAGATATTTGGACTTCTTGGCGTAAATGGAGCAGGAAAAACGACAACATTTAGAATGATTATTGGATTAATCGATGCATCAAAGGGTTCAATTACCTTAGATGGTAAGAAAATAGGTTATGATGTTACTAATAATATAGGCTTTTTAACAGAGGAGAGAAGTTTACTTACAAAACTTACTGTTAAAGAACAATGTTTATTTTATGGTAGATTAAAAGGAATGACTAATGAACAAATACTTGAGAAACTTGATATACTTTTAGAAAAATTTGATATTAAAGAATATAAAGATAAAAAAATAAAAGAGTTATCTAAAGGTAATCAACAAAAAATACAATTTATTACGGCCATTATTAATGATCCTAAATTATTAATATTAGATGAGCCCTTTTCAGGATTAGATCCAATAAATGTTGAATTATTTAAAGAAGTTATCCTTAATATGAGTAAAAATGGTAGCATGATTATTTTTTCATCACATAGGATGGAACATGTCGAACTTTTCTGTAAAAAACTTGCAATTATGGTCAAGGGTAAAACAGTAATATCTGGATATTTGTCCGATATAAAAAAACAATATCGTAAGAAAAATATTCTTGTTAAGGGTGATATAGATATAAAAGAAATTGAAAAAATTAGTGGTGTTGTATCTGTTATAACTAAAGGAGATTCTTATGAAATAAAAATAGAGAGTAGTGATATAGTAAAAGATGTGTTTGATAAAATAAGTAAGTATAAAAATATTACTAAATTTGTTGTAGAAGAGCCTTCATTAAATGAAATATTCATATCTAAGGTAGGTGAAAGTTATGAGTAGTAAATTAAATTATCTAATAGGTGTTAGTTTAAAGCGAAAGATTAAAACAAAATGGTTTTTCATTGTTAATATTATTTTAGCAATAGCCATTATAGGTATTATTAATATAGATAGTGTTATTAATTTCTTTGGTGGAGATTTTAATGAAAAACAAAAGGTATATGTTGTTGATAATACTAATTTATCTTTTGAACTTTTTGCATCACAGTTAAAAGAAATGGATATTAATATAAATAAATCAAAAGATGATAGTTTCTTAATTGAAAAAATAGATACAGAAGATATAGCAAGAAAAAAATTAGAAGAAGATAAGAAGGCTATTGCTATTATATTTGATAATGATGATGATAAGGTAATGAAAAGTAAAATTATATCTGAAGGATATATTGAAACGATTGATTATCAAATGTACGTAAATGCGATTACTAATACTAAAGTTGGCGTTGCTATTAGTAAATCTAATATATCAGCTGAAGAAATAAGCAAAATTTATGAGGCACCTGTTATAGATAGAATTATTCTTGATGAAACAAAAAAGAGTGAAGATGAAAGTATGGAAATGATTATGACTACAGTTTTCCCGGCCTTTATCTTACCATTCTTTATTTTAACAATTTTCTTAGTTCAAATGATTGGTGCTGAGGTAAACGATGAAAAAACAACTAGAGGAATGGAAATAATTATATCTAATGTTTCTCCAAAAACACATTTTTTTGCTAAAATATTTGCTGGTAATTTCTTTATTTTAATACAAGGATTAATGTTATTTTCTTATATGGCTATAGGTTTATTTATTAGAAAAATGGTAGGTGGGTCTAGTATTGTTGGTGGACTTGGATCTGAAATATCAAATGTTATAGGAAAAATTCTTGATACAGGTTTTGGAGAAAAACTTATATATATTATTCCACTTACTTTATTACTTATGATTTGTACGTTTGTTGCGTATTCAATTCTTGCAGGAGTACTTGCATCAATGACAACAAATACCGAAGATTTTCAACAAATCCAGACACCTATTATGATAATATCAATGATTGGATATTTTCTAGCAACAATGGCAGGTGTATTTAATGGCTCTTTATTTATTCGAATACTTTCATATGTTCCACTAATATCAGCTATTTTGTCACCTTCATTGTTAGTTCTTGGTCAAATAGGGGTTATAGACATCATTATATCGCTTATAATTGTTATTATTACTAACTTTATTTTTATAAAGTATGGTCTTAAAATTTATAAGGAAGGAATACTAAATTATTCCTCTAAGGGTTTATGGAAGAAAATATTTAAAGCTATGAAAAATTAGATTATAAATAAAAAAACAAAGTATTAAGATTTTACTTTGTTTTTTGTATATTCTTTTTTAATTTCTAAAATTTTTCTTTTTGGTAGTTTTGAATATTTAGAAATTACATCAATATCAACATTATCATCAAGCATGTTTATAACTATTTGACTAGTTCCCTTAGTAATGCCTTGACTAATACCTTTATTAATACCATCTATTTTACCAGCATCATAAGCACCACTATAATTTTCTTTCTCATTAATTAATAATTTAGCAATCTCATCCATTTTTAACCACTCCTTATCATCTAAATTATAATATTTAATTTTCTCAAATATTTCTTTATAAATATCTTTGTTTATATATTTTTCCATATCCAATAAAT
>ERZ825896.1524-NODE-1524-length-25411-cov-3.997042_pt1 | contig 25411 bp, 21 predicted proteins | sample MGYA00519858_ERZ825896 | MGnify/ENA primary metagenome ERZ825896 (study PRJEB31778, sample SAMEA3449214) | human gut metagenome | biome: human gut; feature: human-associated habitat; material: faeces | place: United Kingdom | collected 2010/2012 ...
GGGACAACGGGGAGAGCAGGATCTGCAACCCCGCGCTGTGCAGCGATTGCAAGCATGTTGGCGGCGGGGATTTTGTCTGCCTGCGCGCGCCCGATACGCTCGTCCTATCCGAATGGCGGCCCACGGTGAACTACCTGCAGTGCAGGGAATCCCACGATTAACTGCGAGCAAGACCCTCTCCAAAGGAGAGCCGGGACTTTTGCGCCCCGGCTTTTTCTTTGGCGCAACATTCGGACAAACCGCAAGAAGTGTCCGATTTCAGAGGGACGCACGGCGCCATGTCAAGAGCTAAAACCACAAGATGTGGCCGTTTTTGAAAGCAGGGCACAATATCTGTCCAAACAACAAACCGCAATATGTGGCTAAAATCAGGAATTGAAACCGCAACATGTAGCCGATTCGCAAAAGTGCGCAATATCTGGCCAAACGGTGGGACAAGTGCGCAATATGTGTCTTGTATCGCGAGGGAAAATCCGATAGACTATGAGAGATACCAAAAAATGGTAAAATCGGCTTGCTTTTCTGTGCAAAGCCGTTAAACTTTGAAGACAAAAGAAAAGCCGCCCTTTTGTGAGGGGCGGCTGATCCTATCATGATAAATCCGTTTTTGATTTTGTTGCAGTTTGTTCTTGATGTGAAAAAGAGATTATTTCTTTGTTCTGATTTTATATCCTATCATTCCATAATATAGGATGAAAAGGAAACAGGGAACACAGATCCAGTAGGAGGTCTGGAAGCTAGTTGCATCTTGAACCACACCGCGCACCCATGGCATAACCGCTCCACCGGCAATAGCCATGGTTAGCAATGAAGAGCCGGCTTTGGTGAATTTGCCGAGATCCGCCATTGCGAGAGGCCATAATGCGGGCCACATTAATGAGCATCCTAATGCCATAAAGAATATGCAATAGATTGAAATTTCAGCCGGCATGGTTGCTACTAATGCAGAACCAATGATGGCTATGATGGCACATATTTTCATTGCGGTAGCCTGGCTCAGATATTTAGGGATTAAGGTTGCGCCGCAAATGTATCCTACTACCATACCGATGGAAGGGATAAATCCGTAATTGTCACCCGGCAGCTCCAATGCTTTGGCATATCCGGTTGCAGTTGCCAAGGCTATGGTTTCCACACCTACATAAAGGAAAAGAGCAAGTACTCCTAATAGCAAGTGAGGAAATTGCATGATGGAAGTTTTACCTTCTGCATACGGACAGGCAACCGCTTCTTCCGCATCTGTGGCGGCATCCTCTCCGGCAGCTTTTACTTCAGGCAGTGGAGCCATTAAGGCGATAATGCCTAATACAACGAAAATACCGACAATAATACCAAATGGCTGGAACAAATCTTCCATTTTTATTTGGTCTATGGTTTTGCCGATTACTAAGGTAATAAAAAGAGTAGTGGCAGGCCAAGCCAGTTTGTTGCAAATACCCATGATGGAAATACGTTTTGCGGCAGACTCTATAGGGCCAAGAATAGTTACATATGGATTTACTGACGCTTGGAGTACTGCATTGGCGGCACCACAGATGAATGAGGCGAAAAGAAACCATACAATAGATTCTGTTGCGGCTGCTTGGATGAATAATCCGAAAGCGATCGCGAAAATGATGAATGAAAGAGCCATTGTTTTTTTGTAACCGATGGCTTCAATGCATTTGGTGGCCGGTATACCAAAAATTAGGAATGGAACAAACGTGGCGGCAAGCAGGAGATTGGATTCTGAAGCCGACATTTCCATTGACCGTTCTAATACCGGCATTAGGAAAGAGTTAATGCCCAATGCAAAACCAATTGCAAAAAACATCATGCCTACAAAGGCAAGAGGTACCATGAAATTTTTCTGTGAAGTATTCATAATAATAGGTTAAATGGTTAGTAATCAGGTTGAAATAATAAAAAAGAATGTCATTCTGCATACAAGACAGAATCTGTCGGGAAAGATCGGATTCTGAATAATACTCAGAATGACATTCAATATATGTAATTAGCTGTTATTAGTCAATCATCTCGAATCCGCAATAAGGAACTAATGCTTTAGGGATACGGATACCTTCCGGAGTCTGATTATTTTCTAATAAGGCTGCAACAATACGCGGCAAAGCCAGTGCGGAACCGTTCAAAGTATGGCATAATTCTGTTTTCTTTTCGGCAGAACGGTAACGGCATTTCAGGCGATTAGCCTGATACGTATCGAAATTGGATACAGAACTTACTTCCAGCCAACGCTGTTGTGCTTCCGAATACACCTCAAAGTCAAAGCAAAGTGCAGCTGTAAAACTCATATCACCACCGCAAAGGCGGAGAATGCGATAGGGGAGTTCTAATTTCTTCAACAGGCCTTCTACATGGTCCAACATTTCCTGATGTGACTGTTTGGAATGTTCGGGTTTGTCAATGCGTACCAGTTCTACTTTTGAGAATTCGTGCAAACGGTTCAACCCACGTACGTCTTTGCCGTAAGATCCGGCTTCACGACGGAAACATTGAGTATATGCGCAATTCTTGATAGGCAATTGTTTTTCGTCCAAAATCACGTCACGATAGATATTGGTTACAGGAACTTCTGCGGTTGGAATCAAGTACAAATCATCTACTTCACAATGATACATTTGTCCTTCTTTGTCGGGAAGTTGTCCTGTTCCGTAGCCCGATGCGGTGTTTACTACCGTCGGTGGCATGATTTCTTCGTAACCGGAAGCGCGGGCTTCATCCAGGAAGAAATTGATTAATGCGCGTTGAAGACGTGCCCCTTTACCTTTATATACAGGAAAACCTGCCCCTGTGATTTTCACGCCCAGGTCAAAATCTATCAAGTCGTATTTTTTGGCAAGTTCCCAATGGGGAAGCGCATTCTTGGGGAGTTCGGTTTCCATACCGCCCATTTTTTCCACCACATTGTCTTCAGCGCTTACACCTTCGGGCACACTGTCATAAGGAACATTGGGAATGGTGTAAAGCAGGTTGGTCATGTCTTCCTGTGCTTTGTCCATTTCTGCTTGTAAAGCTTTGCTGGTTTCTTTGATTTCGGCTACACGTGCTTTAGCTGTTTCAGCATCTTCTTTCTTCCCTTCTTTCATCAGTTGCCCGATAGATTTGGAGAGCGAGTTCACTTCTGCCAGGTTTTTATCTAATTGATTCTGCGTGCTACGTCTTTTGTCATTGAATGCAAGCACTTGTTCTATCGTTGCTTTTGCATCTTTAAAATGCTTCTTTTCCAGTCCGCGGATTACCTCTTCCGTATTCTCTGTAATTTGTTTAATGGTAAGCATATCTTTTCAGTCTTTTTGATATTTCTTGAATTAATGGACAAAGATAGATAAAAAAATGGTAAGGTGTATGAGTTATTCGTTACTTTTGCATCCGGATTAGAAAATGAAAAGTAAGAAAGATGAATTATCTTGAGATAGCGGGCACTTTAATCGGTCTGCTTTATTTATGGTTTGAATATAGGGCGAGCATTTGGTTGTGGCCGGTCAGTGTCATTATGCCTGCCATTTATATAGTTGTTTATTATCAAGTAGGTCTGTATGCCGATTCTGTTATCAGTATCTATTATTTGTTGGCTGGAATTTATGGTTGGTGGATGTGGTTGCGCCATACGCCGGATAAAGGGGAGAAGCCTGTTTCCGGCACACCGTCTAAGCTGCTGTTGCCTATGTTTGTTGTGCTGCTTGTGGTGTTTGTGCTGATAGGGATTATTCTCGAAACTTGTACAGATAGTACGGTGCCCTGGTGGGATAGTTTTACAACAGCACTTAGTATTATTGCCATGTGGATGCTTGCACATAAATATGTGGAACAATGGTTGGCATGGCTGGTTGTTGATGCTGTTTCTTGTGGTATCTATATTTACAAAGATTTATATTTCACTTCTTTTTTGTATGGACTTTATGCGGTAATCGCTTGTTTCGGTTATTTGAAGTGGAAACAATTAATGAATTTATCTTATGAAAGAGTATAAATTACCGATAGGATGTGACGTGCCGGAAACAATTATTCTGGCTGATGGTGATTTCCCTTCCCATCCGTTGGCACTGGAGTGGTTGAGGCAGTGTCCTTATGTGGTTTGTTGTGACGGGGCAGCAAATACTTATATTCGTTCAGGTAGAATGCCGGAAGCCATTGTTGGCGATGGCGATTCTTTATTGCCGGATATTAAAGAGCGATATGCTTCGTTGATTCATAGTGAGGCAGAGCAGGAAACAAATGATTTGAGTAAGGCATTTCGCTTCTGCCTGTCACAGGAGAGGAAGCGTATTACTATCATGGGGGCTACAGGAAAAAGAGAAGATCATACAATAGGGAATGTCAGCTTGCTGGCGGATTATATGGAGCAGGCGGAGGTTAGTATGATGACTGATTATGGTATCTTTGTTCCCATAAGGGAGGACAGTATGTTTGAATCTTATATCGGTCAGCAGATTTCTGTTTTTAATATGAATAGTACGGCTTTATCTGCCGAAGGGTTGGCTTATCCTTTGTCTGTATTTACCAATTGGTGGCAAGGGACTTTGAATGAGGCATTGGCCAGGCATTTTATAATCCGGACTGAAGGTAAGGTCTTAGTGTTCAGGGTATTCTAAAAGAAAAGACTCTTCAAGGAATGAAGAGTCTTTCAATTTTTTTTATTTTGTAACTGATTATGCTTCTACAGCCGGAACAACAGAAACAGATCTTCTGTCATTGCGACCTACTTTGAAACATACTGTACCATCTACTAAAGCGAAAAGAGTATGGTCACGTCCCATACCGATGTTTTCACCCGGATGGAATTCTGTACCTCTCTGACGAACAATGATGTTACCTGCTTTACAAGCCTGTCCACCAAATATCTTAACGCCTAATCTCTTACTTGCTGATTCACGGCCGTTCTTAGAACTACCTACACCTTTTTTATGTGCCATTTCTTCTTAAATTTTAAATGATTAAGCAATAACTTGTTTAATAGTTAACTCTGTAAACTGCTGGCGGTGACCGTTCAGTTTTCTATAACCTTTTCTTCTCTTTTTGTGGAATACAAGTACTTTGTCGCCTTTTACCAGCGGAGATACTACTTCACAAACTACCTTGGCACCTTCTACAGTAGGAGCACCTACAGTTACTGTTCCATTGTTGTCTACCAACAATACTTTTTCAAATTCAACAGTTGCGCCGTTTTCTGCGTTCTGAATGTGGTGTACAAACAGTTTTTTGCCTTCTTCAGCTTTGAACTGCTGACCGTTAATTTCTACAATTACGTACATCTTTTTATAATATTAAACGGTTTTCTCCGTAAGGTGGAATGCATCACTGCCTTCACTTTTCTACCTCATCGGACTAAATCGGGCACAAAATTACTATATTTATTTATATCTGCAAAGAAAAACCATCTTCTTTTTTCTTGTACTCAATTTTTTTATTCATATTGCATTTTGTGGATGCGCGATTGTATAAATAAGGTTTGTGTGATTGTACTTTTATTTACCCCATTGTATAATATAGGCTATCAATACAATGATGCCTATAATGATAGAACAGACTAGCAACAGTCCCAAAAAGCAATACCAAAACATGATTATTGTACGGCAGAAGCTTTTCCACCAGGAAAGTCCGAACAGTTGGCGGTAATCCCAGACAAATAATATAAAGATTGCTTTGTAACTTAAATCAAAAATATCATTCAAATGTGCTGTTCCGGTAAATGGCAGGATCAGTAAAGAAATCCATAAGATTTGGCAGGCTATATAAACTTGTGCAAAAAAGTTTTCCGTCAGATTTAGTCTACGTCCGATAGAGGTCCGGCAGAAGCTTAACCGGGTGCTTATTGTAAAAAGAGGGAGCAGAGCAAGGATGCTGAAGGCTTTGTTGCCATGTATCCAACTTTTCATCAGGTTACCGACTGCAGAGAGAAAGCTATTTTCTGTGAAATAATTGTTAGTCATTTCGTTAAAGACATTTTTCATTTCACTTCCGGCTTCGCTCAAATCATTCCAGATATCTTGATCTTCATAGGGATTATCTTGTTGGGCCATGTTTGCCAATATGTTTTTTCTTATTTCCGATATGGTTGAGTCTTGTTTGTTGGCTTCTCTTCCTAAAGTGGCCATCCGTAAGCTATCTTGTCTTGCCAAAGTCGTACCAATTTCTTTCATCAGACCTCTCCAGTCATCAATCTCGCCGTTTTTTGCTTTTATTTTTTGTTTAAGCTCCTTTTTTATTTGTTTGCTTATTTCTTTTTTTAGCTCATTGGGGTCTTGATTGCTGGATTTTGCATCGATTTGTGCTTGTATTGATTCTGATAAACTGTGAGTTTGGGCCCACTGTGCACTGTCTGCATAAGTAATACTTTGTCCTAGATAATATTTGGTACAACTGTCTGATGTCTGTTCCTGTTGGTACTTGATGTCGTCCATCAGGCTGGCGATAGTAGGCTCTTCTTCCATTTCCTTTTCCGATAGTTTTATCGCTGCCGGGTCAATGAGTTGTACGCCCATGATGTATAGAGCAGCCAGAACGAACAAGGTTTGAAATGGTTTATAGTAATGTACACGTTTTCCCTTCAGATAATCCCGTATCATGTATCCTGGTCGGTAGAGTAGTTCTATCAGGTTACGGCTGAAACCATGGTCTATGTTAAAGAACCCACTTAAAATATTCTGAAAGGCATTTCGTATGGTAAAACGTGGCGTGTGGCGGTTTTGTCCGCAATGGGGACAATAATTTCCTTGAAACGTGTTTCCGCAGTTCTTACAGACGCAACATGTCGGATTCTCTTTTATTTCATGTTTCCCTCTTATTTGTTTTTGATGGAGCAGTTTGTAGAAGGCTACTATTTTTTTGGGAAAACAGGAAGAATAAAAGAACTTTTCCGGAAAATGTTTGTCTGGTTCGTAAGGGGTGAATTTATGAATTAATGGAAGTAACGAAAGATTGTCTAGTATTTGCCGATGTGGGTAGACCATCAGTTCTTCACGGGTTGTCATGCCATTGAGCACACCTACGAAGTCTACTTTGGCTGCTTGGGCGGTTTCTGCGTCCACTGTGCTGTCACCGATGTAGAGTGTTTCGCTTTTCCGGCGATGCAGCCGGCGTAGTGCTTTTTTTATACCTTGGGGATCTGGCTTGGCTTGCTTTACATCCTCTCCTCCGATAATAATGTCAAAAAAATCTTTCGGAAAATGTTGGTCTACCATTTCGCGGATACGAAAACGGAATTTAGTGGAAATGATACCTATTTGGGCACCTTGGCTTTTCAGTGTTTTCAGCACGGTAACCGTTTCAGGAAAAAAGAAAGTGTTGACAGTCATGTATGTATCTGCTTCCTTTACATATTCTTTTTTATATTCGGCTAATGTTTCGGGGGTAGTGATTCCGCTCAAAATACTGAATGAATCTTCCAGTGTTTTTCCAATGGTGCGTTTTATGGCTTCATCACTGATGCCCGTATGCCCATGGCGTTCCAGTACATTACGAAAGCAGATAACGATGCCGCGTGAAGAATCGGCTAGTGTGTAATCAAAATCAAAAAGGTATGTTGTGTATTTCATTCTTTCAAATTAAATTCATTTTAGTGTAATGAATATATTGTTCGCAAGGATTTTGTCAAGGACGGCCTCCACTTAACCAGTGTTTACGGTAATAATCTTCATTCAGGCTGCTGATTATGACTCCCCGGCTGGTACTGGCATGGATGAACTTATTATTTTTCAAATAAATACCTACATGACTGGCAATCCGTTTTTTTCTGCCGTTATGGAAGAATACCAAATCTCCTTCGCGCAAGTTCTTACTTACTTTATGGTAATCTTGGGTACGTTGGTCATCCGAGTTACGTTTCAATTTTTTGTGGTATACCTTTTTATATAAATGTGAAGTCAGTCCGGAACAGTCCACTCCCCGTTTGCTGTTACCACCGCCACGGTAGGGGACTCCCAGCCATGCTGCTGATTCTACGTACAGTTGGTGATTGTCTTTCATGTCAATATCCATATTCAGACGGATGGAGGCACGCGCCAGTTCTTTGTAGTTATAACGTGGGGCAGAGGTACCGCATGAAACCAACAACATGGCCAGTGTACCTAATACCAGCAAATGGGATAGTAGTTTTTTCATTCTGTTACATTAAAATAGTCCTCTAATTCCTTTTCGGCGGAATTCCCTTTATTGTCAATATCTCGGATAATCTTTCCGTTTTCCAGCAGAGCGATGCGTGGGCATATATCTACTGTGTGGTTCAGATTATGGCTGGATACCAGTATGGTGGCTCCGGTTTCTTCATTATAAGCTTTCAGTAAATGCTTGATAATGGACTGCGAACTAGGGTCCAGAAAGTTGAACGGTTCATCTAGAACCAGTACCTGCGGTTGGTGCAGCATAGCCGAAATGATACCTATTTTCTGTTTGTTGCCTGCCGAATAGTTACGAATCAGTTTTTTTTGTCCGATGACTTCGCCATTCATAAAACGTTCAAACCTAGCGACACGTTTATCTACTTCTTCTTTTGTTAGTCCGTACATTTTTCCTACAAAGTAGAAATATTCTTCGGGGGTAAGATAATCTATCAGGAAACCTTCGTCAATGAAAGCTCCCGTTATATTTTTCCATTCCTCACTCCGGCTCACATCGATGTTTCCGATATGTACACTGCCTCCGTCGGCTTTCAGCAAGTCCAGCATCAGGCGGAACAGGGTCGTTTTTCCTGCTCCGTTATTGCCCACCAGTCCCAACATGTTACCGCTTTGAATGGAGTAATTTTCTATGTCTACAGCCACTTTTGGGCCAAAGTTCTTTTGTAATTGGTTTATTATGATATTCATACGCAATTCGTTTTAACGTGAGTCACGGAAGCCTTCCATATTCTCATAACGGCGCTTCATGAAACGGTTATAGATATTTTTTATCCAAATATTGTGGGTTGCAATCAGTAACAACCCTATAATCATCATGATGATGCAGGCTGTATCCTGTTCAAAGAAAGCTGTCAGAGCTTTGTTGATAATCAAGGGCAGGAAAAAAGCACATGAGATGATAATGGTCTGGAATAAGGAACTTCCCCGATTGCTTCGCATGACATTGGCGTTTAACGGGAGTGTCTTTTTATTGTACACAGCCAGTTGCAGCATCATGGCGAATACGAATCCTGTTGTAAACAGCATATAGGATAGAGCCATGAGGAAGGGTATCTTGCCCTTAGCTACAGGGATCATCATAATCAGGAAAGGGATGAACACGATGATGCAGTTCAGGTAATACTTGGCACGAAGCAAGTTATAGATAGATTCCTTACGGCTCATAAGACCATCCAGATAGTTGCCCTCAAAAGACATCACTTGCCCCAGGGTCATGATACTTAAAATGGCAAAATTGTATATGCAGATAAAATTTATCATTCCTGTTCCGTCATACACATCCGTGAAGGCAATCAGTGCCGAAAAAGCCAGCATGATGATAAATCCCATGCGGAATTGTGTCTTTACGGTTTTGTTACGGAAACACAGTTTTAGTTCCAGACGTAGATATTCACCTACGTCACCATAGCGGTCCAGGAATTTATATTCGGATACATGCTTCATCTTGGTGTCTTCCACTTTGGCTATTTCATTATAGATGAAGTGCAGCTGTAGCTTGCGATTTACTAGCAGAAGTAACAGAATGGCTGCTATGACACCTAGAAAGGCGAGTATGTTTCCTTCTATAAATCCTTCTCCCAAATTCATCATGAACGTGGAAACCGGGTTTCCTTCGGGAATAAATTCAGTTCCCGCTAATAATCCGTATACTCCGATCGGGAGAAGTATATAAAGCAGTTTCTCATTCAGTAAAGTTTTGCATATCAAATACCAATAACTGTTCATAACCATCAGAAGCCAAATGCCGCACAGATAGCATAGGATGCCCGTGAGTCCGTAGAAACGGATAATCGTAAGCAGAGCAAAAGGTATGATCAGGAAAAACCAGAAGAAATTGTAACTGCTGATTCCGGATTGTAGTAACAGGGTATCCACCAGCTTATTCTTTTTTACCGGCATAAGCAGATAGGGCTTGATCTCTTGCGACATGGCCGGTTGGAGCATGAAGCGTAACAGGAAATCAAGTATCAGAAGATAAATCAATCCTTGGTTCATAATATGGTAAGGTTCCATGCTGGGAAAGATATCTTCAAAAGCAAAGGACAGCATGACCCCGATAAAGATGAGGTATGCTGCCCAAAAAGCGACCATAAAGTAAATTAAAAACTTGGCGAAGCGGTTCCTGTCAAATGCAGGATTCCGCTTGGCCGCAAGTTTTTGATTCTGTCTTATAATAGATAGAAGCATAGGCTTGGATTATTTTGTTTCTTCCGAGGTCATGCTTACTTCTACACGGTTATTCTGTTCCAACAAGGCTTTGGTAAATTCTTGCAGATCTTTAGCGGTAATGCTGTTTACGGTATTTGTGTAGCCGGTGTTCATATCTGTTCCTTCCCAGAAATACTCACCCAGTATATTTACCCAATAACTGTTTTCTTTGGCATTTTCCTTGTATTTCTTCAGCATGAATTCTTTTACCTTGTTCAAATTTTCGGCAGACGGTCCTTGGTCGACAAACTGATTCAGTTCATTCAAAATGATATCCGTCATTTTGGCACGTTTGGCAGGATCGGTATCGAAATAGATTTGCAGAACCGCTTTCTCTTTTGGATATTTGGTCAGACTGCCGAATGCGCTTACTCCGTACGTACCGCCTTCTTTTTCACGCACACTTTCGGTATACATGATATTCAGTATCTGTGAAAGCATACTCATCATGATTTGGTTTTTCAGAGTATATGCACATTTACCATTGTTGATAACCAGTACAGAGGCTTTGGGCGTTTCCAGTTTTTTGCTGAAAATGTTCTTATAGTCGCCTTGGCGCATATCAATGTGATTGTCACGGAAGGTTTCCTTGCGGTTGACAGAAGGCAAAGCTCCCAGATAAGTTGCAATTAACGGCTCTACTTCTTCCGGTTTGATGTTTCCTACAAAGATGAAAGTAAAGTCGCTGGCGTCTTTGAAACGGTCTTTGTACATCTCCATAACTTTGGTATAGTCAATCTTGTCCACCATATCGGCTTTCATACGGATAGTACGCGGATGTCCCATATAGAGGGCTTTTTGCAACGTATCCTGTAAGGCAGTCATGGGGTTGGCCTCTTGATTTGCCAAAGATGCTTGCAGACGGTTCTTGAATGAGGTGAATGCATCATTGTCCATTCGTGGAGCCGTGAATGATAAATAGACTAATTGCATCAAGGTTTCAAAATCTTTGGGTGAGCAGCTTCCGCTCAGCCCCTCTGTATTGCCACCGACAGAAGCACTTACACTCGCTTTTTTACCTGCCAATACTTTCTCCAGATCAACATTGCTGAAGTTACCCAAACCGCCGATACTTGCCACATCATTCATGACATTGATATTGATAATTTCATCATTCGGGAACAAGGAACTGCCACCCGGACTGAAAGCTCTCATTCTGATTTCATCCGCTTTGAAATCGGTCGACTTTAAGATAACGCGTACTCCATTGGATAGAGTCAGGATAGTAGAACCGAACGGACCATTTTCCTGTTTTGTAATCTTTCCACCTTGGGGCTTTTCAGAAATCAAAGGTTCATCAGAAACTTTGTCTTCATAAGCAGTCAGTGTTTCAGCTTTTACCTTATTGACAGCAGCCAAAATTTCTTCCTTGGATGGAACTTTCAATCCTTCCTTTTCTGGGAAGAATACATTTACTACCAGATTGCTGTCGGTAACCAAGGCCGGGATCAGACTGTTTACCATTTCCACAGACAGGTTGGGGACGATCTGATTCATAATGGCATATTCATTTTCAATACCTGGAATCGGTTCGTTGTCAATGAAGTGGCGTACATATTCATCCACGTATGCACCGTTTTTCACTTTATTGCGTTCGTTGTATGCAGATTCCAGCATACGCAGATAATCCGCTTTGGCGCGGGCATATTCGGACGCGGTGAAACCAAATTTATGGACCCGTTCAATTTCGCGTACAATGGCGGTTATTGCACTGTCAATTCCATCTTCCTTGCTTGCTACTATTCCTGTAAAGGCATCTTTTGTTTTGGAAATCAGGAATTCTTGGTCGCTGACTTGAGCGAAGATGAAAGGAGGATTGGCTGTTTGGGTCAGTTCGTTCAGACGGGCGTTCAACATATTTTCTATCATGGATTTCATGTAGTTCACTACCAGATAATCCATGTTTCCCTTTTGTTCATTAGGAATAGCTTCATGTTTGTAGCATAAATAAGCTACTGGGTTTGCCTGTTCTTTATCTGTTTCTATTGCTACAATAGTTTCCTTATTGTCGGGAACTTGGAAGTATTCTCGTTCTGCCGGGTTTTCTGGCATTTTAATAGGAGAGAATATCTTCTTAATCTTTGCCTCAATCTTGTCTACATCTATATCGCCTACTACGACAATACCCTGTTGGTCCGGACGATACCATTTTTCATAATAATCGCGTAATGCCTGATAAGGGAAATTGTCTACTACTTCCATAATGCCGATGGGAAGCCTATAGGCATATTTACTTTCCGGATAAAGGGTAGGGAGGGCTTTTTCGTACATACGCATCATAGCGTTTGTGCTGGTACGCCATTCCTCATGAATCACACCGCGTTCGCTGTCTATTTCCTTAGGATCCAGTGTCAGGTCGTCGGCCCAGTCATGCAAAATCAGCAAACAAGAATCTACAACGCCGTCACGTATCACGGGAACATTGGAAATATTGTATACGGTTTCATCTATGCTGGTATAAGCATTCAGGTTTTCACCGAATTTCACCCCTATGCTTTCCAGATATTGGATGAGGGTTTTGTCGGGAAAGTTTTTAGTCCCGTTAAAGCACATGTGTTCTAAGAAGTGTGCCAAGCCTCGCTGGTTGTCTTCTTCCAAAATGGAACCTACTTTTTGAGCGATGTAGAAATCGGCTCTTTTTTCCGGGAGTTCGTTGTGACGGATGTAATAAGTTAATCCGTTGTCCAATTTGCCGATGCGAACGTTAGGGTCCGTCGGGATGGGAGGCATTTGCTGTTGTGCAAAGCCCACCGACACGCTGCCTAGAATAATCCAGGCAGCTGCCATCTTCCTAAGAAAATGTGTCATAGTGTTTGTTGTGGGGTTAGTTTGTTTTTATTATAATAAGTCGTTGGCAGATAGGTATCTTTCTGCTTCTATGGCAGCCTTGCAGCCACTTCCGGCAGCAGTGATAGCCTGACGATAATGCGGGTCGGCCACATCACCGGCAGCGAACACACCGGGAACCTTCGTACGCGGAGTACCTGCTTCTGTTATAATGTAGCCTACTTCGTCTGTGTCCAAATAATCCTTGAAAATGTCTGAATTGGGTTTATGGCCGATAGCCAGAAAGAATCCGTCAATAGGCAAGTCATAACGTTCTTCGTTGCATTCACCCTGACGCTTTACCAAATGAACACCTTCTACGCCATTCTCTCCGTATAAGCCGACAGCGTTGTGTTCGAACAGTACCTTGATGTTAGGATGGTTCATAACACGTGCCTGCATAATCTTGGATGCGCGTAAGAACGGTTTGCGTACAATCAGGTAAACCTGTTTGGCCAGTCCTGCCAGATAGACAGCCTCCTCGCAAGCAGTGTCACCGCCACCTACTACAGCTACGGTTTTCTTGCGATAGAAGAAACCGTCGCAGGTGGCGCAGGCGCTTACACCCATTCCGGCATATTTCTGTTCGTCTTCCAAGCCTAGATATTTGGCGGTGGCACCTGTGGATATAATTACAGTTTCTGCCTCAATCACTTTTTCGTCATCAATGGTGATACGGTAAGGACGTTTGCTCAGGTCGGCGGAGGTTGCAATGCCATTGCGGATATCCGCGCCGAAGCGTTCTGCTTGTTTGCGCAAGTCCTCCATCAGTTGGGTACCGCTGATACCTTCGGGATATCCGGGGAAATTTTCCACCTCGGTAGTGATGGTCAACTGGCCTCCGGGCTGTAGACCTTCATATAAGACCGGGGCGATGTTGGCACGTCCTGTATAAATGGCGGCGGTGTAGCCGGCAGGACCTGAGCCGATGATAAGGCATTTAACTTTTTCTGTACTCATAATACTTATTTCTTTACTTAATTTAATTTGATGAATATTATATTATCTCTCTATCTTGAACTCTGCTTGTTATCGTAAGTCTATCACTTCGGCATTTGGGAATTTCTTTTTATCAAACTTGAATGTCGCATTGTCCAGCGGCTGGTTGGTTTGGTAAGAAGTGACGATAATCTCATTTGCCGATTTATTACTTTGTTCTACCTTTATATATAAAGGCTGATATGTTTGGGAAACGAACAAGGTGATGGATGTGATATCCTGTTTATTCTCCGGAGTCAGTATCACTTCAAACCCCTGTTTGCCGTTACGGCTTTTGATCCCTGTATACTTATAATTATATCCGCTTTTGTAAATGGATAACAGTGCATAAGGATTGATGGTTTGCAACTCTTCCGGGGTAGGATTGCTCACATTCACTTCTTCGCTGCTTTCCAGATAACTCCATTGCGTTGTTCCGTCAAACCAGCTTTGTATTCCGCCACTGTTCAGATAGAACCGGTTGCCTTTTAGCAATAAGGTTCCATTTCCTGTCCCTCCAAAGGTGGCACGGATGCCTCCGGCCTGTTGCAGGGCATTGGCGGTTTTGTCCAATATCTCCCGTGCCTGTTTGTCCTTTTGTGCGGATAGGCTGACTGAAAGGAAAAGGATTAATACCAGTAAATATGTTCTTTTCATTTTTATCATAACATTATTAAACAACTTATTGTTGCAGATTGTTCAATTTCATTTCCAGGTCTGTTTCATCCATGCAGAGTACGTCACGCGCCTTGCTTCCTTGAGTGGGGCCAACAATTCCAGCTTTTTCCAGTTGGTCCATGATACGTCCCGCACGGTTATAGCCGATAGAGAACTTGCGTTGGATTAATGAGGTAGAGCCTTGCTGGTGAATCACGACCAGTCTGGCTGCGTCTTCAAACATAGGGTCTAACCGGTTCATGTCTACTTCGCCAACGCTGCTTTCACTCTCTTCGCCTACATATTCGGGCAACATGAATGCGGTGGTGTATCCTTGTTGTTTACTGATGTAATTGGCTATTTTTTCCACTTCAGGAGTATCCACGAATGCACATTGCACACGTACCGGATCATTACCTTGCAAGTAAAGCATATCTCCCTTACCAATCAGCTGCTGTGCTCCCGAACGGTCCAGAATAGTACGTGAGTCCATCATGGCAGCTACACGGAAGGCAACACGTGCCGGGAAGTTAGCTTTGATAGTACCGGTAATAATGTTCGTTGTCGGACGCTGGGTCGCGATAATGGCATGTATGCCTACTGCACGTGCCAACTGGGCGATACGGCAGATAGGTAATTCCACTTCCTTACCCGCAGTCATAATCAGGTCACCGAACTCATCAATGATAATCACTATGTAAGGCATGAAGCGGTGTCCTTTTTCCGGATTCAACTGCCGGTTGATGAATTTCGCGTTATATTCCTTAATATTACGGCAACCGGCTTTACGCAGCAAGTCGTATCGGCTGTCCATCTCTATACATAGTGAGTTCAAGGTTTGTACCACTTTGGTAACATCGGTGATAATCGCGTCTTCTCCATCCGGCAGCTTGGCCAGAAAATGCTTCTCAATCGGAGCATAGATAGCGAACTCCACCTTCTTGGGGTCTACAATTACAAACTTAAGTTCTGCCGGATGCTTCTTATATAATAAAGAGGTCACGATGGCATTCAATCCTACGGACTTACCCTGTCCGGTAGCGCCGGCTACCAACATGTGGGGGGCTTTTGCCAAGTCCACCATAAAGACTTCGTTCGTAATGGTCTTGCCTAATGCCACAGGCAGCTCATAGGTGGTTTCTTGGAACTTTTTGCTGTTCAGGATGGATTTCATCGGTACAATGCGCGGATTGGCATTCGGAACCTCAATACCGATAGTGCCTTTGCCCGGTATCGGAGCAATGATGCGGATACCCAGTGCCGACAAACTTAATGCGATATCATCCTCCAAGTTCCTGATTTTAGAGATACGTACCCCCTCTGCCGGAGTAATTTCGTATAATGTGATGGTAGGACCTACACTTGCCTTGATGGAACTGATTTCAATACCGAAGCTACGTAAAACCTTGATGATGCGGTCTTTGTTGGCGTTTTGCTCTTCCATGTCAATATTAGGACCATCATCATCTTCATATTCATTTAGCAAATCCAGACTAGGGAATTTGTAGTTTTCCAAATCCAGACGAGGGTTGTATGGTGGAAGTACGGGACCTTTGTACGCCTCGTCTTCTTCATTTGTTTCTTCACTGATTGAAAAATCAGGTTCATCTGTATTTTCAACTTCCTCTTCTTCGTTTGTGTAGGCAGGTTCTTCTATCACTGCCGGTTCGGTAACCTGCTTGCTCTCAAAAGGGAAGGGCACTTGTTCTTCCACTTCCTCTTCTTTCTTTGTCGGCTGTTCTAATTCGAAATCTACGATAGCAGGACCGGGATTAGAGAATTCTTTCCTGGATTCTTCCTTCCGGGGAGCTTCTTTAATCGGATTTTCTTCAGTCGCAGAAATTGTTTGATCCTCTTTTTTCTTTCGTCTGAAGCTGGGACGCAGTGCTTTACGGATAACCAGTATGGTTTCGTTACTTAAATAGATAAAGAACAATAGTGCCGCTATGAACAGCAATAATCCCAAACCTGGAATCCCAATTTGTGAAATCAGCCAATTGCTTACATTATGTCCGTGCAATCCCCCCGGATAGATAAAACTATCCCCAAAGGTGCCGTCAAAAATAAATCCCAATGTGATAGAGAACCAGATGAGCAGGATAGAACAGGACATAAACCATTTCCAGATACGGAACTGGTAAGCTTTCATTAATTTCATACCCACTACGGCCAGGAATAAAATGATAAAATAAGCAGCTAAGCCGAAACATTCGTTTATAAGGAATTCGGCAAGTTGTGCACCGCGTGCTCCGGCGTAATTTTTTACATGATTGGCGGTTTGCATCAGTTCACCCGGCTGCTGATTATCCAAAATACTTTGGTCGGCGGCCCCCGTAAAGAAGAAAGAGGTAAATGCCAGTAACAGATAAACTGCAAAAATTACACTGATCAATCCGATTACAAAATGTGTGGTTTCGTTCTTTAAAAAAGCGGAGAATCGTTTGGTAGATACCTTTTTAGGCTCTGTCTCCTTATCTGATTTTTTCTTTGCCATAGGTCTTCGTTCTATTTATTATTTCGCAAATGTACATGAAAAACATTAATTATTGCCTTATTTAATCTCTTTTTTCTTAACTTTGCGATTCAATTTTAATGTTTATGGAAAAGTACAGTCAGGTGATATTTGACAAAAATACAGTAGAGTTTGTAACGGTAGCCGCCGAATTTTGTGGCTTTCTGGAACGTGCCCGTGATATGAAACGCTATGACTTTGTAGATACCGCCTTAAAAATACTTCCGTTGCTTTATTTGAAAGCGACTTTGTTGCCTCCGTGTGAGCCGATAGGAGAGGACGAACCCGAAACCTTCGTTACTGAAGAAGATTATGAACTGATACGTAGGGCTATAGCCGGTGTGTTAGGAGCCAAGGATGATTATCTGGAAGTGTTCTTGCCGGATATGGTGTACAGTGACACGCCCATCAAAAAATGTATTTCAGAGGATTTGGCAGATATCTATCAGGATTTGAAGGACTTTATCAGTGTGTTCCAACTGGGACTGAATGAGACGATGAACGATTCTCTAGTGGTCTGCAAGGAACATTTCAGAGAGTTTTGGGGACAACGGCTGGTAAACACTATGCGTGCTTTGCATGATGTGAAGTACAGCCCTGCCGATGATGGCGAGGAGGAAGAAATGGAAGATGAGAATTCATTATTATGAAACAAATAAGGAAAACGATTACTAAAGCCGAGATAGCAGCAATGCCCAAGGTGCTTTTTCCGGGACGCATCTTCGTGATTTATACCGAGAGTGAGGCCGAAAAAGCGGTAGCCTATTTGAAAGATCAACGCATAGTGGGAGTGGATACGGAAACACGCCCTTCTTTTAAACGCGGTACTACCCATAAGGTAGCTTTGTTGCAAATATCTACGCAAGATACCTGTTTCTTGTTTCGCCTGAACCGGATAGGTATGCCTGATTCTCTGCAAGAGTTTTTGATGAGCGATACCTTGAAGATAGGTTTGTCTCTGAAAGACGATTTTAACTCGTTGCGGAAGCGTGAGGATGTGCATCCCGACCGGGGAAACTGGATAGAGTTACAGGACTATGTAGGACGATTCGGCATAGCTGACCGGAGTCTGCAAAAAATCTTCGCCAATTTGTTTGGCCAGAAGATTTCAAAAAGCCAGCGTCTTTCCAATTGGGAGGCGGAGGTGCTCAGCGAGGGACAGAAACTATATGCAGCCACGGATGCGTGGGCTTGTGTGGAAATTTACAATTGCCTGACGGAATTGGAACGTACGGGCGGTTATGAGATAACAGAGGAAGAACCAATAGAAACAACAGTAAATACAAATGGCTTATAAGAAAGTATACCTGAAACCGGGTAAGGAAGAGTCGTTAAAGCGTTTTCATCCGTGGGTATTCTCCGGAGCTATCCAGCGCATTGAGGGAGAACCCGAAGAAGGCGAGATAGTGGATGTGTACACTTCGAAGAAAGAGTTTATAGCTTGCGGGCATTTCCAGATAGGAAGTATTGCCGTGCGCGTGCTCTCTTTCAAGGAAGGTGAGATTGATCATGAATTTTGGAAGCATAAACTGGAAGTGGCATACGATTTGCGCCGCAGTTTGGGTTTGGCCGGTAATCCTGCAAACAATACTTACCGTCTGGTTCATGGCGAAGGAGACAACTTGCCGGGCTTGATTATTGATGTATATGATCATACAGCTGTGATGCAGGCACATTCGGCCGGAATGCATGTTTACCGTATGGAGATAGCCGATGCCTTGTCCGAGGTGATGGGGGATGTAGTCCGGAACATTTATTATAAATCAGAAACCACATTGCCTTTCAAGGCGGATTTGGGACCGGAGAATGGTTTTATCAAGGGGGGAAGCTCCGAAAACATAGCGATGGAATACGGCTTGAAATTCCATGTGGATTGGCTGAAAGGTCAGAAAACAGGCTTTTTTGTGGATCAGCGTGAGAACCGTCATTTGTTGGAGCGTTATGCCAAAGGGCGTAATGTATTGAATATGTTCTGCTATACAGGAGGCTTCTCTTTCTATGCCATGCGTGGAGGCGCGAATCTGGTACATTCGGTAGACAGTTCGGCAAAAGCTATTGATCTTACCAATATGAACGTGGAATTAAATTTTCCGGGTGATACCCGTCATAAGGCGTATGCTGAGGATGCTTTTAAATACCTGGATCGTATGGGGGATCAATATGATTTGATAATTCTTGACCCTCCTGCATTTGCCAAACACAAGGATGCTCTCCGCAATGCATTGCGCGGCTATACGAAATTGAACGCTAAAGCATTTGAGAAAATCAAACCGGGAGGCATTCTGTTTACTTTCTCTTGTTCGCAGGTGGTGGATAAGGTGAATTTCCGTAATGCGGTATTTACAGCTGCCGCACAAAGCGGACGTAGTGTGCGTATTCTGCATCAATTGACCCAGCCGGGAGATCATCCCGTAAATATTTACCATCCTGAAGGAGAGTATTTGAAAGGGCTGGTGCTGTATGTGGAATAATTTGATTGGTTTGTATAATCATATATAGTACAAAGGCGTTTTTACAGAATTTGAAACTGTAAAAGCGTCTTTAAAATTTAAATGATGTTAATTGAAAGCAAATAATTGTAGTGTTATTATGTTTGATAACATAAAACTACTTATCTTTGCACTGTGTTTTTCATGGTATTAGATTTAAGGTTAATGAAGATTGGGTGTCTGGGATAGATACCCTTCTTTTTTTATATATGATATAGGCCGTTTTTTAGGCTTCTTCTTCCTGAAAAAGAGATTTGCTCTGTTTTTTCTTCCACTTCTTACATTTTCTCTTTTGGGGTGACAGCCCTCTGTTGGTTCTTCTTCAATGCTGGCGGCATAGTTTGTTCTGCCTGGGTTTAAAGCTTTATATACGCTCTCCTAAGTCTTTTCGGGCTGATGATTAAGGGGATTTGTACGGTTATGTAGTACAGACTCCGGCAGTGGACTGTACAGTCGCCTATAGTAGACTGTATAGTCTATTCCAATCGTCTGTACAGTCCACTGCCGGAGTCTGTATTAGGTGGCTGGAAGAAAAAGCTTAATGTAACAGAAGAAAATGCTTAGATGGCGGGTTATAACATCTTGGTAATTATAGTGTTGGTATAAACATGAAAGTAGTATAAATGGGTTGCCTCAATCATGAAGCTCACGGTGGCGCGTTATATAGAAACAGGAGGTGCTGAAGTAATTTCTGATATATTTTAACTGTGCCAGTACAGGATATAATTTTCGTGGCCGCAGATGGAACTTTTGTTGGTAGTGTGGGTTGATGAACCATAATTGTCTGTCGGTTATTTCGTATCCATACTTTTCAGCAAGTTGTTCAAAGGTGTCTATGGTCATGCGGCAGCGTTTGATGTCTGATAATTCTTCAATACATGATGGTGTTTCATGGAAACATCTGAGCAGAAACCGATAGAGTATACCGGGACATAAATGAATGAAAGGGAGAGAGGAGACGAACCGGTTGTGGCAAATTTGCTGATGTCCGCCAAATGGCATTTGCCAAGACGGGAATCCCCAGAATATGATGCCTCTCTTAGCTAGAAGAGGAGAGAGGCAACGGAAGAATTCTTCTTTGTTACTGATGTGTTCAATAACATCGTGTATCAGGATGAGTTGGTAACGGGAAGCTGAGGAAAAGTTGAAGAAATCCGTTGTGGTGAATTCTCCTTTGTAGCCGGAGGCGGTGAAGAAGGTTTCTGCCTGGTGTATGCGACTGGCTGCACGGTCTATTCCTGTTACCTTGCAGCCTAGTTCGGCAAAGGGAAGCAGGTTGCCTCCTTCTCCGCAACCTATTTCCAGTATGTGGGTGGAAGGGCTGAGGGAGATAAATTGTTTCACATAGTCTATATAGAAACTACGGGACGTATTCGCCAGCTCGTTAAAATAACATTGTCTGTCTTTATGTCTTTTTTGCATGGTTGTTTTTTTATCTTATAGATACAAGGATGGACAAAAGACTGCATGAAGTTTCCTTAATAATTCCAGCGCACCCCCAATTGCAGGTTGAAATGGAGCGGGTGTTTGTCACGTATGGTGTTTTTAAAGCTGCCGTCCTTGAAATAAAAAGCTGCTCCGGGCTCTATGAAAGCACCTAGGGTGGGATTTATATTATATTGTATTCCCAATGCGGCGTGTATGGAGAATTGGAACGGTTTTATTTTCAGATTCTCTGTACTGGAATAGATTTTCTCTTTCTGAACGATGAAATCTTGTTCCAGTTTACCCGAAACGGATTTGTCTATTGTGCCTCCTCCTGTGGCATAAAAGGAAAAGGTGCGGGTGGTATAAAGCCGGCGGTCTAATTTCACGGACAAGCCTATGTAGTGGAGCTTTTGTCGTTTAACCCACTTGGAATCTTCTCCTATGGAACTTTCGGACGACAGATAGGTGTATTGCAGTCCCGCGCTGACCCCCCAGTGCCTGCTTATAGATTTACGGAGCGAAAGCTCAATGCTGACGGGGAGATTATAATGGGTATATTCTGTCATGGGCCGTCCCGTGTTGTCATTTGCTATTTGTAGTAGAGCTTCGTAAGCTTGTGCATCGGGAAAGTCCGATGGATATTCCTGCAAATAGTCTTTGAAGTCACTCCAATACATAATTTCATCCTTATGAGAACTCCCTATGTCTCCCCGGGAAAAAGTTTTGTTTATGAAGCCGGTACTTGCTCCGTTATTGCCGGCAGATATGGCAAGTGCCAAAGTATATCCGGAACGCTTATACGGTAATGCAAAGTGCTTGTGTCCGGAAGGGCGCTTGTGTACAGATTCTGTATCCCGGATTGTATCTTGTACCGGGGGCATACATTCTGTTTCTATATTATTTGCCGTATCGGTGTGGATACTTGTTTGGATTGGCGGCCTTGTCAAGGAAGCTGTCTTTGATTTGATCCTGTCCTGTAACAGTTTGTTTTCAGGCATAATGGAAAGGCTGCCTGTAATGCTTCTTGGCTGGTATGCCGGTAAGGATACAACAGGTGAGGATGCTTTATGTTTTTCTGTCTGTAAAAAATAAAAAGTAGTGGCAAAAGGTATGAATATCAAGAAGAAAACGGCTGCTATACGCATCGTTTTCATCCTTCTTCTCTTATGTAGATAGGGAGTGAAAAATTCCGTTTGAAAATGATTCCAATCATTTCCTGGGAGTGGCTTTTCGTATTCGTTAACCCGTTGTTTCAAGTGGTCTATCCACGGTTCTTCTTCCTGTTTCATAATGATTGTCGAGTTAAGTATTCTTTAATTTTCTGAGCAAGTATACATTTGGCGCGGTACAGTTGTGAGGAGGATGAATGTTCGTTAATGCCTAATGTCTTCGCAATCTCCTTATGAGGCATTTCCTCGAATACGGCCAAGTTCAGTATGGTGCGATAGCCTGTCGGTAATTCAGCTATGAATTTCATCAGGGTTTCAATAGGAATTGAAATCATATCTTCTTCGTCCACAGGTTGCATATTTTCTTCCAGGTCATCTACAGAAAGGAAAGAGCTGTTTTTCTGTTTGCGGAGATGGTGCAAGGAGGTGGTTACCATGATACGGGTGATCCAGGATCTGAATCCATGCAGGTCGGTGGCATGTAGCTGGCCGATGGCGGAAAACACTTTGACGAATCCATCGTGCATGACGTCCAGTGCCGAATCTTCGCCTACATAGCGATAGCACACTCCATACATTTGGCGGGAGAAGAGCCTGTATATGGTTTCCAAAGCTTCCCGCTTTCCGGCTTTACATCCCTCTATTAGTTCTGTGTCATTCATTCTTCTTTTGTCATGTTATTATATGAAGATACAGGAGAGGGTAAAAGACTGCATGGAAACAGAAGTTTTTCTGAAAATAAATGTAAAAAGAAGATAATTGTCTGCATTTGTTAGGTTAAAACAAAACAGATGAAAAATATGAGAATACAACTTTATGCAACACTGGCTTGCTTTCTTTTAACTTTGGTCACAACTTACGGGCAGGGCTGAAAACCTTATGTGGAAGCAGGGATGAATGATTGTATGGCGAACGTTTCATTGTTTATAATCCGTACTGCATATGGTCCGGAAGCGGAAAAGATAAATCTGCTTGCAGGATTGTTGCAGGAGGCAGGATTACAAGGCGAGATTAAGGTTGCCTGTGGAGTGGAAGCACTAGGTTGTTTGTTTGGGCTTAAGCACTATCAGTCAGTTATTTATGGATTTTCTATCAGCGGGGCAGACAGGAATATCAGCCTGTCAATACGCTGGATGGTAAAAAGATGGTTTTGAAAGAGAGGAAGCGACAGGGTAAAAATTGGTTGAAATGGTTGAAAAGTTGGTCATCCTTTGAAAAAGGGAAGGCCGGCTTTTCTTATTTTCCATCGGAGGATTTACATTTGTGGTATTTAAAACCTATAAAATGAATGATATGAAAGGAAAACAGGGTATGGTTTGTATGGGCTTGTTGCTGGTGCTCTCTTCTTGTCACACCGGTAAGCAAATCACAGCTTCTGGATTACAGCGGAAGGATTTTCAAACAGAAGTGAATGGACAGCATACCGATTTATTTACATTGAGCAACAAGCAGGGAATGGAGGTCTGTATCACAAACTATGGGGCACGGGTGGTTTCTATCCTTGTCCCCGACAGAAATGGAAAACGGGAGGATGTGGTGTGCGGATTTTCCACGATTACTGAATATATGGAGCAACGGCAGAATTTTGGTTCTACGGTGGGGCGTTATATAGGACGTATTCTGAATGCGCGTTTCACGCTGGATGGAGTAGAGTATAAGCTGGTCCCTAACAATGGGAAGTCCGGGCATATATCACATGGAGGGAATCCCGGCTTTGCCGATAGAATATGGAAAGTGGAGCAGGCAGATACACATAGGGTCCGTCTGTCTTATCTTTCTCCTGATGGAGAAAATGGTTTCCCCGGAAACCTGAAAGTGACGTTGGTCTATAGTCTTGGTGAGGATGATAATGCGTTGGATTTGACATACGAGGCAACTACGGATGCACCCACGGTACTTAATCTTTCCCATCATTCTTTTTTTAATATTTCGGGAAATTTTACGAAAAGCGTGGAGGACCAGCAACTTTGGGTAGACGCAGATCGTTTTACTCCATACGATGATAAGAAATGTGTTACAGGAGAATATCTTCAGGTGGCCGGTACTCCCCTTGATTTTCGTATGCCGCATGCTATCGGAGAATGTATAGATGCGGATCATCCCCAATTGAAGGTGGTAAACGGATATGATCATACTTGGGAATTGAATACGAAAGGAGATGATACAAGGCCGGCTGCCTGGGTGTATGATCCAGCAAGCGGGCGTAAGATGGAGATCTTCACCACCGAGCCGGGAATGCAAATTTATACCGGTAATGGACTGAAAGGAAAAATGACAGGTAAAAGGGGAATAGCTTATCCTTTCCGTTCGGCGGTATGTTTCGAAACGATGCATTTTCAAGATAGCCCCAACCAGCCCGGATTTCCTAGTACTGTACTCCGTCCGGGAGAGGTCTTTCGTAGTCATACGGTTTATAAGTTTGAATAATTGGTGCATCCGTCAACTGGCTGATGTGCCAATTAGCGGTGCTATATATGCCCATACGGTTATTGGTATATTGGTAAATTGACATGTCAGCAAATTTTTTTTTCATTTTGATGTAACGTTTCCCTACCTCTATGTGTCATACTGGTGAACATGGAACAAAATAGATTTGAAATAGAGGCAAAACGAATGCGGCCGGCTTTGTTAAGAATGGCTATCCGTTATTTGGAAAACTCCGACGAGGCAGAAGATGCAGTGCAAGATGCACTGTTGAAACTTTGGTTTCTTCGTGACCGTCTGGACCAATACCGCAGCGTGGATGCATTGGCTATTGTTATAACCAAGCATTTGTGCATCAACCGTCTGCGAGGCACTCGGATAGAGAAAGTCGATTTGGAGCAGGGCATCAGCATTGGTGGAGGTGAAAATCCTGAAATGAAACTGGTAGAGGAAGAGAATATGCAGGAGATACTGGAAGTAATAGGTACTTTGCCTGACTTGCAACAGTCTATTCTCCGCATGAAGCACCTGGAAGGTTTCGAAGTAGAGGAGATAGCCCGTCTCACAGGAAGTACGCCGGTGGCGGTACGAACCAATTTGTCG
>ERZ825896.1530-NODE-1530-length-25324-cov-5.973802_pt1 | contig 25324 bp, 22 predicted proteins | sample MGYA00519858_ERZ825896 | MGnify/ENA primary metagenome ERZ825896 (study PRJEB31778, sample SAMEA3449214) | human gut metagenome | biome: human gut; feature: human-associated habitat; material: faeces | place: United Kingdom | collected 2010/2012 ...
CAGTCGAAGAATTTGCGTATGTGCAATATAACCATGTACGTCCGCATTCTTATAACAATTACAAAACGCCTTATGAGGCACGACACGGGGTTACATAACCCCTGTGGCAGAAATTAGGTCATAGTGTTACAAAAAGCTTGACCACAACAAAATTCACCCTGGTAGAGGGAAGAATAGATCGTATAAAAGACTATTCCGTCGTGGTGAGAAATATGTGGCCCTTGGACTTACTTTAGTTTCGAGTGGTTTTAATCTTTATAAATATCATTATAAAAAGCAGCAACAAATGAATGCGGCATAAAAAACAAATCGATACCAGCTATGCTTATTAAGTGCATCATTTTTTATAAAAAATTGCCAACTTTTAAAAATAAATACCTGAATAGGCAAATCCTTCTTTAGGGCAGACAATTCAGATAGACAGAGTAAGGGATGATTATAAAGAAGCACTTCAAAATCCTGCGGAGGAGAATGCATTTAAGTAGCTTCGTCTTAATATGTGGGTTTCAAGTCTGACAAGATTTATCTTTGAGCAGATATATGATCTTGAAAATGAACCGATTGATATGGACGCACTGCTTGGTAGGAAGTGCTATGAAGGGTTGGATCTATCCAGTACCGGTGATATTACAACACTGGTTTTAGTATTCCCGCCAAGATATAAGAATGAGAATTATATCTTAGTTCCATACTTCTGGATCCCGGAGGATACAATTTCGATTCGTGTAAGAAGGGCCAGCGTTCCGTATGATGTTTGGCATCAGCAGGGATATCTACTTGCAAAAGAAATGTTGTGAATTATGACTTTATTGAAAAGTTCATAGAGGACCTGGGCACCAAGTATCACATTTTAGAAATTGCAGTGGTTAGATGGAATGCGACAATGCTTGCCCAGCACTTTATGGATGATGGATTTACAATGGTTCCTTTTGACCAAGGTTACAAAGATATGTTACCGGCTACAAAGGAGTTTAGTAAGCTATTATTTGAAGGAAAGATTGTTCATGGTGGTAATCCGGTTCTTCGCTGGATGAGTGGGAATGTAGTAGAAACTGATGCAGCAGAAAATATCAAAGTTACAAAGGCAAAGTCGCTGGAGAAGATTGATGGTATTGTTACAGCGATTATGGCTCTGGATAGGGTTGTCCGTAATCAGGGTGGGACTGGAAGTTTGTATGACGAAAGAGAAATTTTAGTATTTTGACTTGACAAACACTATGCAACAGGTGTATTATAACCTGAAATTTTCAAAATGGAGGTAGCCATATGGCAGAAAAATATTCCAAATTATTATTTGATAGTTCGAAAATCCCAGAATGGATTAATATTTGGTGTGAACATAATCTTGAAGGGAATTTTAATATAGAATGTACTGATAGCAAACAGAGAATAGCATATGTCATTAATAACGCTGGCAAAGAGATAAAGATTGATTTTATTAAGGCCAACGGGGGCGCACTTACAATTTTTCCAGGAGTTGGGAAGAATCAGGATATTTCAGAATTAATTGCAGAAGATGTTTTTGGCAGGATTAGTTCAGATATCGACAAATCACCATATGCAAATGGATTTAGTATGAAGATGTCAGAAGAAGATTTTCACATTCTTATTGACTTGCTAGGGGAGTATGATGATATAACAAATGAAAGCCATTTTATTCAATCTGAGCCAGGAAAACCAAAGTATGAGCTGTATAGATTTAAATCTGCCTTGAATGATGCGGTAGTTATAAAATATTATAATAACACAAATCGTATTCAAATTCAGGGAAAACCGTTGTATTTGTTTAATGAAATAACTTCAATGATTTGTGAGGATGAACATAATGCAGAATCGGTAGTTGATGCACATATTGAGCTTTGCAACTTAAATGTTAGTAGAAATGAATTAGATGAAGAATTATGTGCAATACTAGGTGAGGATGCATATAATTACATGACAATATCTCATCGAGCTATGTTAAATAGCTCAATTGTATTGAGCAAGATTAGAATTAATGGGTTAGATGATTATTCTTATATCATTCAACAGGCGTTGAGAACATATGAAGGATTTACCCTTAAGATGATGGACGAAAAGGGGTGTGTATTACCTCCGCGAAAGCAGATTGGGGAATTTTTTACTCGCGCAACAGCAGAGGATCCGTTTACAATGAAAACAAAATATACAGATACTTTAGATAAGAAGTATATTGACATTTTTGAAAAAATGTATAATTTTTATCATAGTAAGAGACATCCACATATGCATTCATCGGCATTTGATACAACGACAACTCTTGTGGGTTCTTATGATGATGCATTGGAAAAATTGAATGAAATAATTCATGATATTAAGGTCAGCTATTCACATTTTTTAGCGTAGTTGTAAGGAGGTGATTGGATGAATAGTTTTAATATAGTTTATGAGCGGCATGGTAAGTATTCAGCTATTGTGTATCCAATTTCATACCAAAACCCTATTGAAGATATTCAGTTAATTTCACATGAATTAATGGAACATATCCCAGCAGGTAGTTATGTACTATTTGATTTACTTCTGTCCAATGGAGATAATTTCAATCGATTTGCAGAAGTAATGTTTAATGGAGTGGAAATAAGTTGTAGAGAAATTAGTGTTATAACAGTTCCGACTTCAGAAATGCAAAGCTTAAATTCATATTATCGAGGAAAAACTAAAGAGTTGAGTAAAAGCGTATTGTCAAACAGAGAAAAGTATAAATATGCGACAGCAAAGTAGTTTAGAAAGCACCCCAAATTTGAGGTGCTTAGACTGTAGACAAAGTCCACGACCAATGTCGTGGATTTTTCTCGTATTAAGCACTGAAAAGTTAGATTTATTTTGTGTAGAAAAGCATATGCTTTTATGGTAAAATGTACTATACATATTATATGAGGGAGGATGTTTTAATACGAACACCAGATGATGCAGTTTCTATGGGTATAATCAGATAAGGGGAGCGTATATTGAAGTTATTTCTTATGACAAATTGGTAAGAGATGCCGATGTTTGATGAAGAAATGTGTATGTTTTAATCCAAGACGCAGAGTTGCAGGATTAGATGGATTATAAGTATATTTAGATGAAGAGTTTAAGAGTACAAGGAGATATGATTTGAATGGTGGATGCAAGTGTGAAAGATAAATCAATTGAGAAAAGAGAGGAACTAACAGAAACTGGGGGGTATATTTCGAAATTGGTTTTGAATAATGCGAATGAAATACATGTAAATGAGAATGATATTGTTGTGTTTGTAGGTCCTAATAACGCTGGAAAAAGCCAAGCTTTGAAAGATATTTATGAATTGTGTGAGACTAAAAAGCCCACTGTTGTTGTCAAAGATATTGAGATTGTCAAACATGGTGGTAAAATAACGGAGTTGTTGGATAGAATTGCTACGGTTGGCGATCTAGGTTTCTATAAGTCATATACCGTCTTGGGGCATAAATTTACAAACAGTTCCATTATTGACTACGAAAGCGATAAATACTATGGCGCTGTACGACCTGTATTTGTCGCATATTTGAATACATTAAATCGCCTTACAATTTGTAATCCGGCACCATTGATAGCGCGAAAGGCGGCTAGAAGTCATCCTATTCATTATGCGGCATTTGATAGAAAATATAGAGAATGGTTGGGGGAAAATTTTAAGAAGGCATTTGGAAAGGAATTAATACCTCATATATTAAATGGCGAAAATATTCCATTATGTATTGGAGATGCGGTAAAATTTGAGAAAAATTTTATTGATGAGCAAGTGCGGCAAGAGGAATATGCAGATGTGTTAGATACATATAAGCAGGTACAAGATCAAGGAGATGGTATAAAAAGTTTTACTGGTATTTTGCTATATTTAATGTTGGATCATTATTGTACTTTTTTAATAGATGAACCAGAATCTTTTTTACATCCGCCACAGGCAAATATTATGGGACGTATAATTGGAGAAATTTTGAAGGAAAAACAACAAGTATTTATTTCTACTCACAGTGAGGAGATTATCAAAGGATTACTAGATGTTTGTCCGGAAAGAGTAAAAATTATTAGAATTACAAGAAGAGATGATATAAATGAATTTTATTGTTTGGAAAATGCTAGATTTAGTCAAATTTGGAATGACCCATTACTTAAGTATTCAAATATCATGACGAGTTTATTTCATAAAGATGTAGTATTGTGTGAAAGTGATTCTGATTGTAAGTTGTATTCAATTATTGAGAATCATATAAAGCAGTCGGAAGGCAAGTATTCAGAGACATTATTCATTCATTGTAGCGGAAAACATAGAATGGCTAAAATTGTTACAGCACTTCGAGCATTAAATATTAATGTTAAACTTGTTCCTGATATAGATGTAATTAATGATAAAACAGTATTTAAAGGGATTATAGAGGCATTTGGTATAGAATGGACAACAATTGAAAGTGACTATAATAATATTGTTTCTAATTTGCATAGTTCAAAAGAAAAAATTGATAGAAATAATGCAAAAGCAATTATAGAAGAGGTACTAGAAGGGAAAACCAGCCAATTTTTAAGTGGAAAAGAGTTGAAGGAAATTCGTTCTGCGATCAGTACTGTTTCCAAATGGGATGATATTAAAAAGGCTGGAGTAGCAGCATTGCCAGCGGGTAATGCTACTATTTCGTATAAAAATATGGAGAAAGTGTTAGAAGCTACTGGTATCTACATTGTTCCAGTCGGGGAACTTGAATGCTTTGTGAAAGAAGTTGGGGGACACGGACCAGAATGGGTAAATAGTGTTCTTGAAATATATCCAGATTTAGATGATAGTGTTTATGATGAAATAAAGAAATTTATTAGACGAGTTTGTTTATAAAGTAAATAGGATTAAACTTTTGCATTAGGAGACAAGTTAAAACATATGTATAACTAATATTAAAAAATGAGAAGCAGTACATACTTTTGAATGAAACTAATTGCAAAATAAAATTATAATATCTATAATATAAAGAAGATGCATAAAGGAGAAAAACATAATGGCGAATAGTGATGAGTTAATTACAAGCGTTGGTAAAAATTCCAACGATACAGCAGCTCTTGTATGGTCTGTTGCTGATGACCTTGTAGGAGCATATAAACCTCATGAATATGGTCTTGTTATTCTGCCGATGACAGTAATCAAGCGTTTCCATGATTGTTTGCTGCCAACACATCAGGCAGTTCTTGATACATACAAGAAAGTAGAAAAGCTGGCTGTAAAAGATGGTTTCCTGCGTAAAGCGTCAGGCTATCAGTTTTACAATACAAGTCCATTTACGTTCAAGACATTGATTGCTGACCCTGAAAATATCGTAGATAATTTCAAGGCGTATCTGAATGGATTTTCTGATAATATTCAGGATATTCTTGCACGTATGGATTTTGATTCTCAGATTAAGCACATGGAAGAAGCTGGTCTTCTGTATCAGGTAATCTCTGATTTCTGTACAGATAAGGGCGATTTCTCGCCTGAGAAAATCAGTGCCGTTGACATGGGCTATGTGTTTGAAAATCTTGTTCGTAGATTCTCTGAATCATATAACGAAGAAGCTGGAGCACATTTCACAAGCCGTGACATCATCTATCTGATGAGTGACCTTCTTGTAGCTGGTGATGAATCAGCATTTACAGGAGATGGTATCTCAAAGACCGTCTATGATATGACAATGGGAACATCTCAGATGCTTACCTGCATGGAAGAAAGATTGAAGCAGATGGATGCAGATGCAGACGTTACTGTATTCGGTCAGGAGTTCAATCCGTTTACATTCGGTATTGCAAAGGCTGATATGCTTATCCGTGGCGGTGACCCTAATAATATGCAGTTCGGTGATACCTTGTCTGATGACAAGTTCAGCGGATATAAGTTTGATTATATTATCAGCAATCCACCATTCGGTATTCCGTGGAAACGTGAGGAAAAAGAGGTCACAGCGGAATTTAAGAAAGGTACTGCCGGAAGATTTGCACCGGGACTGCCAGCAAAGGGTGATGGACAGCTTCTGTTCATGCTGAACGGTCTTGCAAAGCTGAAAGATGATGGTCAGATGGCAATTATCCAGAACGGTTCATCTTTGTTCAATGGTGATGCTGGTTCCGGTCCTTCTGAGATTCGTAGATATTTAATCGAGAATGATTGGCTGGATGCGATTGTACAGTTGCCAAACAATGCTTTTTACAATACAGGCATTGCAACGTATATCTGGATTGTCATGAAGAATAAGCCTGTGACACATCAGGGCAAAGTACAGCTGATTGATGCATCCGCTTGTTGTTCAGCAAGACGTAAGAATATCGGTTCAAAGAGCGTAGATATTACAAAGGTTTGTCGTGATTTGATTATTGAAGCGTATGGTGCTTATGTAGATGGTACATACAATGGCGTAGATGAAAATGATAATGCAATCATTGTAAAGAGTAAGGTTATGGATGCCATTGACCTTGGCTATAACAAGATTGTAGTGGAGACACCACAGCTGGATGAAGATGGCAATGTTGTCATGAAGAAAAAGAAACCAGTAGCCGATACATCAAAGCGTGATACAGAGAATGTACCGCTTGCAGAAGATATTGATGCTTACTTTGAACGTGAGGTCATTCCGTACAATCCGCAGGCTTGGATTGATAAAGCCAAAACAAAAGTAGGATATGAGATTCCGTTCACCAGAACATTCTATGAATATAAGCAGATTGAACCGTCAGATGTGATTGCAGCACGTATTGAAGAACATGAAAAGAGCTTGATGGCGAAATTGCATGATTTGTTCGGGGGTGAATGATTATGACAATGATGAAATCTAGTAATACAGAATGGCTTGGAGATATTCCGGCAGAATGGGATGTTGCTCAGATTGGCAATTATTATGAACTCAGAAACGAAAAAGTAAGCGATTATGATTTTGAACCGCTGTCTGTAACAATGAAGGGGATTGTTCCACAATTGGCAACAGCTGCAAAATCAGATGACCATAGTAATCGTAAACTTGTAAAGAAAGGTGATTTTGTAATCAATAGTCGTTCTGATAGAAGAGGTTCATGCGGAATTTCTCCTTTGGATGGTTCAGTTTCTTTGATTAACACTGTAATGGAACCTAGAGGAGAAATGAATCCACAATATTATAATTGGCTGTTTCATACAGAACAGTTTGCGGATGAGTTTTATAAATGGGGACATGGTATTGTTGATGATTTATGGACAACTCGTTGGCAGGAAATGAAGAAGATTTTAATTGTTGCTCCGTCACCAGATGAGCAGCAAGCCATTGCCGATTATTTGGACGAAACTTGTTCCAAAATTGATGAAATCATTGCAGAAGCAAAGGCAAGTATTGATGAATATAAGGAACTGAAACAGTCTGTGATTTTTGAAGCAGTGACAAAAGGTCTTGATAAGAATGTTGAATTTATTGACAGTGGTGACGAATGGCTGGGAAAATATCCACAGTCATATAATATAGGGCAGTTGAGTATGCTTTCTAATATTGTAAGAGGTGGCTCACCTAGACCTGCTGGAGACCCTAGATATTACGGTGGAAATATTTCATTTATGCGTATTGCTGACATTACAAAAGATGATAATATCTATGTAAATAGTTGTGAGAATACGATTACAGAAGAAGGATTGACACGAACACGTATGATTCCACCAAACACATTATTATTGACAAATAGTGGAGCAACTCTTGGTGTGCCTAAAATAAATACATTTGAAACTGCGTTTAATGATGGGATTGCTGCATTTCTTGATTTGGATGAAAGATTAAATATTGTTTATGTGTATTTTTTCTTGAAAGCACGAACAAGTTATTTTTTGGAATGTGCATCAATGGGAATGGGACAACCAAATTTGAATACAGATATTATTGGAAGAACAAAAATCGTTTTTCCAACATTAGTCGAACAACAGAAGGTTATTTCATATCTTGAGGATAGATGTGGAAAATTAAATTCCCTCATCTCTGAAAAAGAATCTCTTATCAAAGACCTTGAATCATATAAAAAATCACTGATTTATGAAGTGGTAACAGGAAAAAGAAGGGTGGTATAAGCTATGGCTGAAAATGAAAAACAGTTTGAATCCAATATCGAAGCTTTTCTTATCTCACCTGCTGGTGGATATGAAAAGGCAACAGATGCTGGATATACCTCATCTTCTGGTATGGCGTTGGATATTCATACATTGGTTGGGTTTGTGAAAGCAACCCAGCCGATTATGTGGCAGCGTTTTGAAAAGCAGTGCAACTCTGACCCATACAAGAAGTTTTATAAATGTTTTGAAGATGCCGTACAGATGGATGGCTTGCTGTCTGTCATGCGACATGGATTTAAACATCGTGGAATGGATTTTAAGGTTTGCTATTTCAAGCCAGAATCCACTCTGAATGATGTTGCTGTAAAAAGATATGAGCAGAATGTGTGTCAGTGTATCAGACAGTGGCACTATTCAGAGCAGAACAACAATTCAGTTGATATGATGCTTGCAATCAACGGTATTCCAGTGGTTGCGATTGAATTAAAGAATCAGCTGACAGGTCAGACGGTAGACAATGCAAAATTGCAGTGGCAGTATGACCGTGACCAGAGGGAACCTGCATTTTGGCTGAATCATCGTATCCTGGCATATTTTGCAGTAGACCTTTACGAAGCATGGATGACTACAGAGTTGAAAGGTACAGATACATATTTCTTGCCATTCAATCAGGGTTCCAACGGTGCCGGAAATGATGGTGGTGCAGGTAATCCGCAGGCAGAAGATGATAACTATGTGACATCTTATATCTGGGAAAACGTATTACAGAAAGACAGCTTGCTGGATATTATCCAGAAGTTCATCAGCTTTGAGGTGAAGACCGAAAAGAAAGATGGAAAGAATGTCACAAAGAAGCGTCTGATTTTCCCTAGATTTCATCAGCTGGATGTAGTACGTAAGCTGATTGCTGATGTGCGTGAGAATGGTTCAGGGAACAATTATCTGATTCAGCACTCAGCTGGTTCAGGCAAGTCAAATTCTATTGCATGGACGGCGTATCGTCTGGCATCCTTGCATAATGATGATAATGAGCCTGTATTTACATCGGTTGTTATCGTAACTGACAGACGTAATCTGGATGCACAGTTACAGGAAACAATCACAGGATTTGACCATACACTCGGTAGTGTATGTGCGATTGATGAAAAGAAATCCTCTAAGGATTTAAGGGATGCTCTGAATGCCGGAAAGAGAATTATTGTAACAACATTGCAGAAATTCCCAGTTATTTATGAAGAAGTGGATGATACAACAGATCAGAGATTTGCGATTATCGTAGATGAAGCACATTCTTCGCAGACTGGTTCCTCTGCAATGAAATTGAAGGCTGCACTTGCGGATGTATCGGATGCTCTGAAAGAGTATGCGGAACTGGAAGGAAAAGCCGAAGATGAATTGTTAGATGACAATGACCGTCTGGTGCGTGAAATGATTTCGCATGGAAAGCATAAGAATCTTTCATTCTTTGCGTTTACAGCAACACCAAAGGGTGCAACATTGGAGATGTTCGGTACAGAATGGAATGATGGTTCTTATCATCCATTCCATGTATATTCGATGCGTCAGGCAATCGAAGAAGGATTCATTCTGGATGTTCTTCAAAACTATACAACGTATAGAACGTGCTATCAGATTGCGAAGAACACAAAGGATAATCCTGATGTTCCGCAGTCAAAGGCATTGAAGACAATCAAGAAATACGAAGAGCTGCATCCGTATAACATTCAGCAGAAATCAGCGATTATTGTTGAAACATTCCGTAATGTAACGAAGCAGAAAATCAAGGGAAAAGGAAAGATGATGGTTGTAACATCATCGAGACTTGCTGCTGTTCGTTATTATCATGAGATTAAGAACTATTTGGAATCAAATGGTTATCATGATGTGGAAATCTTGGCTGCGTTCTCTGGTTCTATCAAAGACCCGGATGACCAGAAGGATGTTGAATGGACAGAAAGCAAGCTGAACGGTGTGAATGAATCACAGACAAAACAGGTATTTCATGATGAAGGAAATATTCTGATTGTGGCTGAGAAATATCAGACTGGATTTGATGAACCATTACTTCATACAATGATTGTCGATAAGAAATTGCGTGGTGTAAAAGCTGTTCAGACACTGAGCAGATTGAACCGTACACATCCTGATAAACAAGATACATTCATCATTGATTTTGTGAATTCAAAAGAAGATATTTTGAAAGCATTCCAGCCGTTCTATCAGGAAACATCATTGTCTCAGGAAATCAATACTGATTTGATTTACAAGACACAAAAGATGCTACGTGCTTTTAAAATCTATGATAATGCTGACATCGAAAAAGTAACAAAAATTTACTTTGATGAGGATAAACGTAAAGCCAATAGGATTCAGGCGGCAATTACAAATATATTGTTACCGACTCAGCAGAAGTACAATGCGCTAAATCAAGAACAAAGATATCAGTTTCGTAAACTTTGTAGAACATTCGTAAAATGGTATGGATATATTACTCAGATTGTACGTATGTTTGATAAAGCGATGCATGATGAATATATCTTTTGCTCTTATTTGGCGAAGGTTATACCAGCCGATCCAACGACACCATTTGACCTTGGTGATAGAGTTAAGCTTGAGTATTACAATCTTGAGAAAACTTATCAAGGTTCTATTGGTCTTGTGAAAGAAGAACATGGTGTTTATAAATCAGCCAAATTGAAAAAACCAGTAAAAATGACGGAAACAATGAGTCCATTAGAACAGGTTATCGAGAAAATAAACCAGCAGTACATAGGCGATTTTACCGATGGTGATAGGGTTGTAATTACTACGTTGCACCAGAAGCTGAAGAACAACAAAAAGCTGATAAAAGCAGCAAAGACAGATGGGCGTCAGATTTTTGAAAATAATATTTTTCCACAGTTATTTGATGATGTAGCGCAGGAAGCGTATGTTGAAAGTACAGAAACATATACGAAATTGTTCGAGGATGCTGGAAAATATCGTGCCATCATGAGTGCATTAGCGCAGGCAATGTTTGATGAAATGAAGAATGTAACGGATTAAACGGTGTTGATGTAGAAGGGCAATTATTATAGTTGTGATATTTTAAAAATCTGGTTGAATAATTCAACTGGGTTAGGGAAAAGGAAGGAGTCTAGAAAATGCCAACAACAATAGAGGTAAATAAACAGAGTGTAGAGGCTTTGCTTGGTAGTGGGAGGGAAAAACCATTTGTTATTCCAGAATACCAGCGTCCCTATGCTTGGACAGATGAGCAAGTCGAAACACTCTTTGAAGATTTATGGGAGTTTACAACTACTAGCGGAGGTACGGAACATAAAGGTTCGTATTTCCTTGGTAGTGTTGTTGCCTATGAAAATGAAGATGGTGAGCAGGAAATAATAGATGGGCAGCAGCGAATTACTTCTTTGTTTTTACTGTTAAGAGCTATCTATACAAAGCTAGTTATTACTCCTGCATCAGAACGTACTGCAGAAGCAAATAATTTCATAGGTAAAATTGAGCCAGCAATCTGGCGCACAAATAAATTAACTGGAACAGTTGATTACAAAAATATTCTTCTTACATCACGTGTTGTGAATAATGAAGGTAATGAGATTTTGCATAGTATTCTTGAAACAGGAAAAGCAGATGAAAATGCAAAGGACAATTACTCTAAGAATTATAGACATTTTCAGGAGATGTTTGATAAGCACTCAACGGAAAATCCATTGATGGTGTATCAGTTCATCTATGCATTATTGAATCAAGCTATTCTTTTACCAATAACCGCAGATACACAGGATACAGCATTGACTATTTTTTCAACATTGAATGATAGAGGGCTACCTCTTTCTGATGCGGATATCTTTAAAGCAAAGATTTATAATCAGCTTGAAGCAAATGATAAGAAAACATTTATTGAACGTTGGAAAGACCTCGATGAACAAGCCACAGAAGCGAATGAAAGCATCCAGCAGTTGTTTTATTATAATATGTTTTATCTTCGCGCTTTGGAAGGGGACACAAAGACAACTACTCCTGGTTTAAGAAAATATTATGCTGCTAATAAATTTAAGCGTCTATTTCAAACGAATTTGTTGGACAATCTGTTTGTAATTCTTGACTTATGGAAAGTAATTAACAGAGGTGAAGAGCTTGAAGATGAAGTTTGGTCTTCAAACATAAAGATTAAACAGACATTAGATACGCTCACATCATATCCGAATGAGTTTTGGAAATATCCAGTTGTAATCTATTATATTAGTTATCGCGAGGAAGTAAATTTTGAGGCTAAATTTGGATTATTCTTGAATAAGTTACTTGCTGAGCTTATGACGAAGTATATTTTAGCTCCTACTATCAATGCAGTTAAGCCGGATATTTTAAAGTTGAACTCTGCAATTGTTGCATCAAGTACGCCTGAGTTCGATTTTAAGGAATTGGATGCAAGTCAGCTTGAAGTACGTATTCAGAATCCTAATCGTAATGTGGTTCGTATGCTGTTGAAGACACTTGCTTATGAACAGCAAGATACATTGCTCCCAGACAAATGGGAAATTGAGCATATATTCCCTCAGAAGTGGCAGACAAACTATTTTCCTGATGTGCCAGATAGTATTATCAAGGAGAAGATTGAGCATATTGGAAACAAACTTCCATTTGAGAAGAGGTTAAACATAGTTGCTGGTAACGGATACTTTGGAAAAAAGAAAAAGGCATACTCTGCTTCTAAGATTACAATTACAAATGTGATGGGGACAGTCAATATTCAAGATTGGGATATGGATTCTATTATGAAGCGTGACATCCGCATCTCAGATGAAATTATTAAAATTTTGAATAGATGGAATAATGAATATTTGAACATACCTGTTGAAGTAAGCGAAGCAGAGGAGCCTTCTGAAGAAGATTTAGCTCGAATTGAAGAATTCAAGAAAAAAGGCTGGATATAAGGAGGAATCCTATTTGAAAAAGAAAAAAGGCGAAGTAACCATCCGTTCCAGCGCAGCGGAATATTTAACCTATACTGCCTCTGTTGGTAACGAACAGGACAGCATTGAGATGCGCTATGAAGAGGAGAATATATGGCTGACGCAGAAGATGATGGCCACACTGTATGATGTGGATGTTCGTACAATCAATGAGCATATTAAGAAGATTTATTCCGACTCAGAGCTTGAGGAGGATTCAACTATCCGGAAATTCCGGATAGTTCAAACTGAAGGTTCTCGTCAAGTGACTCGTGATACAAAGCACTATAATCTTCAAATGATTATCGCAGTCGGCTTTAAAGTGAATAATGAGCGAGCAGTGCAGTTTCGCAAGTGGGCCAATGGTATCGTGAAGGACTACACCATCAAAGGCTGGGCCATGGATGATGAGCGTCTGAAAAATGGTGGCTCCGTGCTTACAGTAGAATACTTCGACCGTTTGCTTGAGCATATTCGAGAAATCCGTCTGTCCGTGCGTAGGTTTTACCAGAAGATAACCGACATTTATGCAACAGCACTTGATTATGACCGAACCGCCAAAACAACTAAGCAGTTCTTTGCCAAGGTACAAAATAAAATGCATTATGCAGTTCACGGACATACAGCAGCGGAGTTGATTTACGAGCGAGCCGATGCAGAAAAGTCACATATGGGATTAACCACTTGGGCAGCAGCATCGGAAGGTAAAGTAGTAAAAAGTGATGTAAATATTGGAAAAAATTATCTTTCAGAACAGGAAATGCGTTCGCTTGAGCGTATTGTATCTGCTTATCTGGATTTGGCAGAGGATCGTGCAGAGCGTCATATTCCAATGATGATGGAGGGCTGGTCAAAGCGTCTGGATTTATTTCTGATGGCAGATGACAGAGATGTTCTTCAGGATGCAGGCAAAATCATAGCAGAGATTGCAAAGGCAAAAGCTGAGACCGAATTTGAAAAATACCGTGTTATTCAGGACAGATTGTTTGTGTCTGACTTTGATAAGTATATGTTGGAATTAGAAGAGAATGCAAAGAAGTAGCGATATTTTTTGTCAAAGTCCATATTGGTTCGTTTAGGTGCGTAATTTTGTTATGTCAATAAATTATATGCAAGTTGAAACATAGCTTGGCGGATGGCATGAAGCATATATGGAGCGTTTGACTAAAGAAGATGTGAATTACCTTTTGCATAGATAACGGAGGGTATTAAGTACATAAGAATTGCAGGTGATTTTTGTAGTAGGATTGTGCCATTTATGCTATACTAAAGTATAAATGTATCAAAGCGATTAAAACATGAAAATATTTTGAAGAAATGAGGAACAATATGTCTGAAGAATCAAAACCGCATGTTGTGAAGTCACATGACATCGGATTGGATTCCGATTATGTGAGTTGGGTTCATGATGTGAAGCAGCGTTATGTGTCTGCACAGATAAAATCAGCGGTCAAAGTAAATACAGAGCAGCTTTTCTTTAACTGGCAGTTGGGGCGGGATTTGGTTGAGAGAAAAGCAGAGGAGAAATGGGGAAAAGGAATTGTGGAGCAGCTTAGTCTTGATCTGCAGAATGAATTCCCCAAAGCGAAAGGATTTTCAGCAAGAAATCTTTGGAATATGAAAAAATGGTATCTATTCTATTCCGGAAATGAGAACTTTTCAGAACTTGCACATCGTATAGAGGAAAGTCTCGATATGAAAAGCCTAAAACTGCAGCAGGTTGGCATGGAAATTGACGAAAAGCAAAAACTGCACCAACTTGGTGCAGAAATGGAATTTCCTTCTGTTTTTGGATTTGTGCCGTGGAGACATCATGTAGAAATAGTTACGAAGTGCAAAACGATAGAAGAGGCTTTGTTCTATGTCAGAAAAACGATAGAGGAGAGTTGGAGCAGAAGTGTCCTGATTGATAATATAAAGGCTCATTTATATCAATCTTCAGGTAATGCCTTGACGAATTTTGCTGAAAAACTTCCGACAATACAGGGAAAACTGGCACAGGAGATTGTCAAGGATACTTATGACTTTGGATTTGTTTCATTACCGGCAGGATATGATGAAAAAGAATTAGAGGATGCTTTGGAACAGAACATAACATGATTTTTGCTGGAACTTGGCTCTGGTTTTGCCTTTATAGGACGTCAGAAAGAGATTATTGTAGCAGGAAAAACCAGAAAGATTGATATGCTTTTTTATCATATAAAACTTCGATGCTATGTTGTCGTTGAGTTAAAAGCGGTATCGTTTGAACCGGAATTTGCCGGAAAACTGAATTTTTATGTGAATGCAGTAAATCAGTTAATGAAAACGGATGATGACAATCCGACGATAGGACTGCTTATATGCAAGGATAAGGATCAAACGGAGGTACAATGGGCGTTTCAGGGAATTGAAACTCCTATGGGAGTTGCAACTTATGATAACATTCGGATGAATGAGATTAAGTCTCAGCTGCCATCGGAGGAAGCTATTCAGAAACGCCTGGAACAGGCAGAAGAGGAATACCTGCTGAAATTGCAGGAAAAGTTTAAGTAGATTAGATACAACGGCATCGTTATAAAGGAGTCACTAATGTCGCTAAGTGGCTCTTTTTTTAATGCGATAAATCGCACTAATATACTGCGAAACATGTATGAAAGAGTAAATATCTACTGTGCAGGACTGAATTCCACCGACCCGTGGGGCAGTGGAATTTAAAATTTCATTTTAGGTTTGAAAATGTAAGCTAAAAAATAATAGAAAAGAAAAACATTATATGCTACAATATTTATGCAAATAAGGTTGCAGCAGGTCTTGGTTCGATTCCAAGCATCTCCTCATTTATTATGACATTATTGAACATTGTTACCTCTGGTATTTGTTATGATGCTATTAGGAATTTTATTTCTGGTTTAAAAGGAGGACACATTATGAGTAATTACATTGAGTATAATGATACAGTTGCATTTCACCCAGGATATTATATTAAAGAAATCGTGGATGAAAGTGGGTTGACACAGAAAGATTTTGCGAAGAAATTAGGTACTACGCCGAAGAATTTAAGTTTGCTGATTCGTGGGGAACAAAGCTTATCTATTGATATTGCAATGAAGCTTTCAAGAATGCTTGGTACTAGCGTAAATTGTTGGCTTAATTTGCAGAATTCTTATGATGCAGTCATCAAAGAAATGGTTTGAAGGATTTAGTTTTTTTATCTGTAATGCATGGGAATTAATGCTAAAGGCTCATATGATTAATAAATTTGGTAAGGATAGTATTTATTATAAGGATAATAGAAATAGAACTATCACATTGGAAAATTGTCTTCAAAAGGTGATTACGAATGAAAAGGCACCAATCAGAAAAAATTTGGCAAAGATTATCGAATTGAGAAATACAAGTACTCATTTTGTCACAGAAGAATATGAGATGATTTATATTCCGTTGTTTCAAGCTTGTATCTTGAATTTTGTTGAAAAGATGCAGGAATTTCATAGTATAGATATGACGGAAGTAATACCACAGAATTTCCTTACACTTGCTGTGAGCATGAAAGCACTTGATGAAAATGTAATAAGAGCAAAATATCCAGAGGAAATTGCAAATAAGATGCTTACAATAGATGAACAATTAAGACCAATGATTGAGGATAATAATCAGGGATTTGCTATTAAAATTGAGCATTTGCATTTTATTACAAAAGATAAAAATCAAGCCACTTCGTTTGTACATATTGATAAGAACGCAGAAACTGGAGTTAAGATTATTAGAGAATTGAAAGATCCTAACAATACCCACAAATACACAATGAAGACGGCGCTAAAAGAAATTAATCGTAGATTGCAGTCGGCAGGTATTGATATTGAAATTAATCAATATATTTTCGGGTTATTTACAAAGGTATATGGAATTAAAGAGAATGAGAGGTACTGCTATGTACATAAACAATATGCACAACCATCATATACATATTCAATGCAAGCTATTGAATTAATTGTGGGGGAGATTTTGAAAGACCCTAAAAATATAGTGGAAAATTTAAAAAAGGCAAAAAAATAAGCTGACCCCAGGGGCAAAGGAATTCTTGGTTTACACCTACTCCCATTCGGGAACCCAGCCTGATCCATCACGAGTTAGCTTATTTATAGTATAGCATATGGAAAAAATAAGTCAATATTCTAAAGAAATTATTTTTAATATTACACCCCCACAAACTTGATAAAAACTCTCACCTGCACCTATTGATTTTTACCCCAAAATTCAGTAATATAAAAGAGGTTAGACAAGACTAACCAAAATGTGAATAAATCATGTGGACTCCTCGTATTAGGTTGTGAATCCTGAACGCATCCTATGCAGAATTGAATGAAATTCTTGCGGGGAGTACTATTATTTTGTGGAAAAGGAGATAGTGTTACGATGAATTTTTTGGAAATTGAAAAAGTAGTTGGACGTGAGATTTTGGATTCGAGAGGCAATCCGACGGTGGAAGCAGAGGTAACTTTGGTAGACGGAACCGTGGGAAGAGGTACTGCTCCAAGTGGTGCGTCTACAGGTGAGTTTGAGGCACTGGAACTGAGAGACGGCGACAAGGACCGTTATCTTGGCAAGGGTGTTGAAAAAGCTGTCAACAACATCAATACTGTGATTAATGAGGTCCTTACTGGTTTAGATGCGTCTGATATTTATGCTATTGACAAGGCGATGATTGATGCAGATGGTACGAAAGATAAATCAAAGCTTGGTGCCAATGCGATTTTGGCTGTGTCAATTGCAACAGCAAGAGCGGCATCGATTGCGCTAGATATTCCGTTGTACCGCTTTTTGGGTGGCATTTCAGGCAACCGTCTTCCGGTACCTATGATGAATATTTTAAATGGTGGCGCTCACGCAGATTCAGCTGTTGATACGCAGGAATTTATGATTATGCCGGTTGGCGCGCCATCGTTTAAAGAAGCGCTTCGCTGGTGTGCAGAGGTTTTCCATAAGTTGAAATCTCTGATTAAAGATATGGGAGATGTAACAGCGGTTGGTGATGAAGGTGGATTTGCACCAAACAAACTTACTTCCGATGAAGAAGCCATTGAGAAAATTCTGGAGGCTGTTAAGGCTGCCGGATTTGAACCGGGAAAAGATTTTATGATTGCTATGGATGCAGCTTCTTCCGAATGGAAATCGGAAAAAGGAATTGGTTATTATAAGCAGCCAAAATCCGGTAAAGAATTTACTTCGGATGAGCTGATTGCACATTGGGAATCTCTCATTGACAAGTATCCGATTATTTCTATTGAAGATGGTTTGGATGAAGAAGATTGGGAAGGCTGGAAGAAGATGACTGAGAAGATTGGTCATAAGGTTCAGCTTGTAGGAGATGACCTTTTTGTTACAAATACAGAGAGACTTTCCAAGGGTATTAAAATGGGAGCAGGTAACTCCATTTTGATCAAATTAAACCAGATTGGTTCGGTATCAGAAACATTGGAGGCTATTAAGATGGCGCACAATGCAGGATATACAGCCATTTCTTCCCACCGCTCCGGTGAGACAGCAGACACAACTATCGCGGACCTTGCGGTAGCACTGAATACATGTCAGATTAAGACAGGTGCTCCTTCGAGATCCGAGCGTGTAGCGAAATACAACCAGCTTCTCCGCATTGAGGAAGAATTAGGTGCCAGTGCAGTGTACCCTGGTATGGATGCATTTCATGTAGGTAAATAATAGAATAAAAAACAGACGATGAAAAAGATTTCCGGTACATGAATGTATGTGCCGGAAATTTTTGTACGTTAAAATCGAAAAGAAGGGTGGATGGTTTTGGTGCAAAGCTCGACGCAGGATATTGCGAAAACCATATTTTGGTGATATGATTATTGCAGTGTTGTGATAAAATGTTGGCTAAGCGCTGTTAAAGTGCTAGATACTTATGGGTACGGACAAAATAATACAAGGAAGGTGAATCTATGTTATTCATATGTTATCCAAAATGCTCAACCTGCAAAAAGGCAAAAAAGTGGTTGGACGAGCATCATTTAAATTACACAGAGCGTCATATTGTAGAGGAAAATCCATCGTATGATGAACTAAAAGAATGGGTTTCTAAAAGTGGGCTTCCTCTAAAAAAATTCTTTAACACAAGCGGATTGTTGTACAAGGAGATGAAGTTGAAGGATAAACTTCCGACAATGAGCGAAGATAAACAGCTTCAATTGCTGGCAACCAATGGAATGCTTGTCAAACGTCCGCTGGTTATTGGGGATGAAGCAATTCTTGTTGGTTTTAAGAAAAATGAGTGGAGTGAAAAATTGGAATGAAAATATAAGTGAGGGGGAATAGTATATGGAGAAAATATATATATGGATAATTGCATTAATGGTGATTTCTGCGTTAGTAACCATTATTAAGCCGAGGATAAAAGGGAAAATGGGTGAAGCAACGGTAAGTATGTTGTTGAAAAAGCTGGACAAAAATAAGTATCAGGTAGTTAATGATGTTTTGTTGAGTGCAGAGGGTGGAAATACACATACAACACAGATTGATCATGTGGTTGTTTCAATTTACGGTATATTTTCAATTGAAACCAAGAATTATAAAGGACAGATTTATGGTTCGGAGTCTTCGGCAAAGTGGACACAGAACATTTACGGTCACAAATATTCATTTATGAATCCCATATATCAGAATTATGCGCATGTAAAGGCGTTAAATGCCTTGCTTCAAAGTCATGGTTATGAAAATATTCCGGTTTTCTCAATTGTGACTTTTCCCGGGGATGCTGTGCTAAAAATAAAGACAACAAAATCGCAGGTTGTGAAGTGGGGAGCAGTTACAAAGACGGTCAAAAAACTTTCTGTTCAATCGGTTCTTTCGAGAGAGGATATGGATAAGATTCTGGCAATACTTAAAAATTATATGAGTACCAGAACGGATGCGCGTAAACACGTGAATGAAATAAACGAAGCAAAATATGTTAAGAAGCAGAAAGAGAAATCAGGAATGTGCCCGAAATGTGCGGGCGCGTTAGTTTTACGCAAGGGCAAATATGGCAAGTTTTATGGATGCAGTAATTACCCGAAATGCAGATATACGGCACCGGTAAAATAAGATACTTTTCAAAAATAGATAAAACAAAGAGGACTTGACAAACAAAAATCTTTCTGATATGTTGTAATGATTTAGCAAAGATGTTAAATGGGAAGGTATGGGGATAAAAGGAGGAAAAATATGTATCATTTTCAGTATGTATCAAAAAAAGAGCTTAAACCGGCAAAAAAACAGCTTATGGAACTAATACACAAGGTGCAGGATGAAGTTCGAGATAGTTTTACCTTTCAGTATAAATTTGTTGGGAGTGTACAAAGAAATATGGTAACGTGTGATGTAAAGAGTAATGCCGGTTTTGATTTTGATGTTAATATCATGGTAAATGACGATGACAAGGATTTCGAGGCAGAAGAAATTAAAAACATACTTATGTGTGCATTCAATAAGTATGCTAGAAAGTACGGATATGATTCCTGCGAGGATAGCACTAGAGTTTTTACAATTAAAGTGAAAGATAGAAAAAATTCTAGGATTCGTCATAGTTGTGACTTTGCAATTGTGAATGATTATGGTAACAATCAGCAGGAGTACATACGTTACAATAAGAAAAGAAAAAATTATACGTGGGAAGAACAAACAAAAGGATTTTATTGTCTCCCTGAAAAGATAGAATTTTGTAAAGATAATCAATTATGGCAGGAAGTTAGAGAGATATATCTGGATAAGAAGAATTATAATATGGACAGTAACAAGAAATCTAGGTCGATATTTGCGGAAACAATTCATGAAGTCTGCCATAGAAATGGATTTTATGATTAGCACAATAAAGGAGAGGAGAAAGTGATGAGGACGGAGACAGTAACATTAACGAATATGTGTATGGTTTACGATGATGCGGGAAATGTTTTGGTTCAGGACAAAGTGGATAAAAAGTGGTCAGGACTTACATTTCCGGGCGGACATATTGAGAAGGGCGAATCGTTTGTGGATTCAGTTATTCGTGAAGTTTTTGAGGAGACTGGGCTTACGATAGAAAAGCCGAGAATCTGTGGCACAAAAGACTGGCTGCGGGATGACGGTTCAAGGTATCTTGTTGTTTTTTATAAGACGAATCAATTCAGCGGTGAACTCAAATCCTCGCATGAAGGGGAAGTAAAGTGGATGCCGTTAGAAGAGATGAAAAAGGGAAAACTTGCAAACGGAATGGACGATATGCTTCGCGTATTTTTGGAAGAAGATATCAATGAATTCCATTACCGCAGAGAAGATGGTGTCTGGAAATATGAGCTGAAATAATGGAGGGTGTATTATGCAAATTGAGACGGAGCGTTTAATTCTTCGTGAGATGAACGAAGAAGATTTTGATGACTTATATTGTGTGCTTGCGGATTCGGATATTATGCAGCATTATCCTTATACTTTTGATGAAAAAAGAGTCCGTGGATGGATTGAAAAAAATCAGGAGCGGTACCAGATTTTTGGCTTCGGATTGTGGGCTGTATGCCTAAAAGAAAATGGAAAAATGATTGGTGACTGCGGGCTCACACTGCAACCGATTGGAAATACGATTAAGCCGGAAATTGGTTACCATATTCAAAAAACATATCAGAGAAAAGGATATGCAAAAGAAGCAGCAATTGCTGTAAGAGACTGGGCTTTTACACATACACCGTTTCAGACGATTTATTCTTATATGAAAAGCACAAATCTCCCATCGATGCAGACGGCACAGGCGTATGGATGTCAACGGGTTGATGAATTTGTGGATGCGGAAAAAGAAAAAACGACTGTGTTTGCCCTCTCGAAAAAAACATGGCTTGAAAAGTATAAAATGAGGCAGGAAAAAGGGGCGCCTCTTTATCAGTATTTTCCATGCCAAAAAGAGAAAACGGCGATTGAACAAATTGAAAATCTTCGACAGGGAAACCTGCCTTTTCAAATAACGTCTGTGAAAAATACATTTGATGGTATTTGCGTGGAATATGATTTGCAGTCTGCGTATGCCGGATTTCCATGTGTGAAGTCGCTTACCTTTGGCGGAAAGACGGATGCTGTTTGCAAGCGGGTGCTCTGGAATCTTTGCAAAGAGAAGCAGATTGACTGTTATCAGCTGACATCGGAGGCAGAACAGGGAAGAAAGCAGTTAAAGGATGAGGATTTTAAAATTAATGACGAGGAAGAAGTAGATTTGCTGATTCGGCTTGTTGAGCGGATTTGCCGCAGTCAGGAGAAAATTGATGAGCGTTGTGAACGCTTTCAAGTTATGATTTCGATGGGAAATGTGGACGCCGGAATTATTGAAGAGATTCTTTCGGTTGTTGCTGACCAGCTGACAGATACCTATTTTTTGAAAATTTCCATGAATCAGTTGTGTAATAGAATGCAGAGAGAAGTGCAGAGAGTTTCACTTCCAAAACAGGTAGAGAAGTTGATTGAAGATGTAAGTCAGATGGTGGAACGCGTAAATCAATCGCTGCAGGAATTGACTGAGTCTGTGCCGGACGCTGCGGAAAAGGGCTGGATTCACAAAAATGATGTAGAGCGTATTACAAAATCAATTGAGAGCGCCAAAAAGATTTTGCAAATTGTCAATCAAATTGAGTGGTATGCAGACGATACGCATTGATTAGAAGGTATCACATGAAAAATAATACACAAAAGATACTAAAAACTAATAGTAATTTTATAGAATGTTCGTTGTATAATTCCCACAAAGTATTAGAATGAAGTTAGAGAGTTTTGAGAGGAATGAAAGGAGTCATTCTATGAAGAGAAAAAGTCAAAAGGCGATGGCACTTCTCACGGTAACAGCACTTAGTATTTCGAGTGTTTTTACAATGCCTGCAAGTGCTAAATCAGCGAAACCAAAGTTAAGCAAGAAGCGTATTACCATGTGGGCTGGGACTAAAAAAAAAGTAACAATTAAAAATGCAAAAGCAGTAAAAAAAGTGGTGTGGAAAAGTGGCAAAAAATCGGTTGTTATCCTGAAGAAAAAGACGAAAAAGTCAGTTCAGTTAGTTGCCAAAAAAGCAGGGAAAGCTACGGTGACAGCGAAGGTAAAAGCAGGATGGAAAATGTATAAACTTTCGTGCAAAGTTACGGTTAAGAAAAAGACAGGAACTACCGTTGTTCCACCGGTGAATACACAAGAACCTGCGGTAGTAAATCCGGGGGATTCTTCCTCTGTGGTAAAAACTGCGGAGCCTGTGAAAGAGCCGACAGAAGAGCCAACAAGGAAGCCGGCAGTGACAGCAACTGCAAGTCCAACGGCGACCCCGACTGCGGTGCCAACGCAAAAGCCGACGGCGACCCCAACTGCGGTGCCAACGCAGAAGCCGACAGCGACTCCGACTACAGAGCCGACAAAGAACCCAACGGCAACTCCGACTACGGCACCAACGCAGAAGCCGACTGCGACCCCAACTGCGGTGCCAACGCAGAAGCCGACTGCGACTCCGACTACAGAGCCGACAAAGAACCCAACGGCAACTCCGACTCAGACACCAACGGCTGCACCGACCCAGAAGCCGGCGACGGAGAAAGTGACGCTTGCAATTGACAATACGTTTATTAATTCTTCTGCGTATTCGAGTGTGTGGAATGGAACGGTTTATAACCTGCTTCCACTGATTACGGCATCCGGACACAAAGTATCGGATTTTACACAGGTAAATGTTACAATCAACCTTTTGGATGCAAACAAAAATATTATTGAAAATACAGGTGGCGCATCGATTAAGTTGTCAGTTAAAAACAGCGACTGGGCTGGTTTTGTTGATGCCAATGGTATGCAGAGCGGTAAGGAGCAGGGCTTACAGTTAGATGCTTACCCGAGCGGACAGACGGCACTTTATTTGGTTGTTCAGAATTCTACAGAGGCGGTGAAATACATTCAGATTACATCTGTTGTTATGGAGAACAAAGGGAAAAAAGATGCGACGGAGGCAATTGAATCGTATCAATCGCTTGCGTCTCTCGGTGAGAAATATGGTTTCAAATTTGGAACAAATATCAATGAGGCGGCACTGAAAAATACTGAGCTTACCAAACTCATTAAGTATCATTTTAACAGTACGACGTTCAGTAATGAAATGAAGGCGTATTCGCTTTTGAGCCAGTCTGCTTCACAAAATGCATATGTGGATGAAAATTCACCGGCAGTTATGAACTTTACAAAGGCAGATTCGATGGTTGCGTATGCGGTTGAAAACGGATTATCCATTCGCGGTCATGTGCTGACCTGGGATGCCGATATGTGCGATTGGTTTTTCCGCGAAGGCTATAAGACGGATGGTGCTTATGTCAGCGCAGACGTCATGAAAAATCGTCTGAAGATGTATATTGATGAAGTAATGACGCATTTTGAAGAAAAATATCCGGGCGCGATTTACTGCTGGGATGTTGTTAATGAAGCGGTTGCCGACAATGCGGGTGAATTTGCGGATGATGATGTGCGTCATGTACGGCAGGTTCGCGGTGGCAAGACGAATCTTTTCTACGATTACATTGGCAGTGATTATGTGGAGCTTGCGTTCCGGTATGCATATGAGACAAGAGCAAAATTACAGGCGGCAAACAGTAAGACAAATATTAAGTTGTTCTACAATGATTACAACACGTTTGCAACCTACGGCGCAAATAAGAGAGATGCCATTATTCAACTGGTAAAGAGCGTCAACAGTTTTGCATCCGATGGAAATGGCGGTTACCTGAAGCTCTGCGATGGAATTGGTATGCAGAGTTACATCGGTGGCTATGGACAGCAGAGTGGATGTATGAACGACAATGACATTACCTTAGTGAAAAATGCGATTGAGAAATTTGCAGAAAATAATGTTGAAGTTCACGTAACAGAACTTGCCGTCCGCAATTACGATAATGATGCAGAGCCGGAGCATGCAGCCTTTTACAAGAAACTCGTGCAGACATATGTGGATATTAACAAGGTGGCACAGGCAGCAGGAAAGACCGGACCGATTACGAGCCTTTCCATTTGGGGCTTGTTTGACGCACCATATCTGTCAACGGCAGATTACAGCTACAAAATGAACGGACCATACTGTGGTCTGTTTACGGAATTGTATCAGCCAAAACAATCCTTTAAGGAAGTTTATGAGGTATTGGCGGCAGAGTAAAATATAAACAAAATCTTAGTACAGTTTGTGAAGAATAGTTGATGCCAGTGTATTTGGTATTCGAGTAATTCAGCAGAAAAGCTTTGCGACTCGTGGGCACTCCCGTTTGTTGAGTACGTAGCGGTATGGGCACTGGTGGTATCAGTGCCCATACCGCTACGTACTCAACAAACGGG
>ERZ825896.1531-NODE-1531-length-25321-cov-25.082047_pt1 | contig 25321 bp, 34 predicted proteins | sample MGYA00519858_ERZ825896 | MGnify/ENA primary metagenome ERZ825896 (study PRJEB31778, sample SAMEA3449214) | human gut metagenome | biome: human gut; feature: human-associated habitat; material: faeces | place: United Kingdom | collected 2010/2012 ...
CGGGAGATTTTAAGTCTCCTGTGTCTACCATTCCACCACACCGGCGGATCAGGCAATACTTAGATTACCACATCAGGCCCTCTATGTCAACACCTTTTCCGAAAAAACATTTCGTTTTGATTTACATTGATATTGCAAACGTTGGATTCGCTCCGGCGGTGCAATAATTTACGAAAGGTCGGTATTGCAAAATGCGTATCAAAGTCTATGGAAAATCCCATCTGGAAGGTGTTGCCAAGAAAACCGGCAACCCCTACAACTTCAATCAGGTCCACTATCTGGGCAAGGCCCGCAACGTGGAAGGCCAGGCAGCGCAGACGCTTGCGCTTGACCCGTTCGATTACCCCATTGACCGTATTGAGGTCGGCCGCGAGTATGACGTGGAGTTCGACAATCGCGGCTATGTGGTCGGCTTTGTGCCCGTGAAGTAAGTCTCTCCTTTCCCTTTTCTGTTCCCCTCTGTGCATCGCCCGCCCGCGAGGGCGGGCCGTTGCAGGGGGGGTCAGTATTACCCCCCTGCAACTTCTGTATCTTGTAGCACATTGTTAAACTTTTTCACAAGTCTGTGAGGTGCTTTATGGCTTCCGCGCAGTCCCGTAAATGGTTGATAACCATCAATAACCCATTGGAGCATGGTTTTGACCATGATCGTATTAAAGCGGCGTTATACGACATTCCATCGGTGGTTTACTGGTGTATGTGTGATGAACAGGGTGACGAATGTGAGACGCTGCATACCCATGTGTTCTTTGTTTGCTCTGGCCCTGTGCGTCATACTTCGGTAGACGCCCGCTTTCCCTCTTTCCACCGTGATATCGCCCGCGGTAAATCCTCTGAAAATCGCGCTTACGTCTTAAAGGACGGCGAAAAGTTCAACAAGCAGGAGGATGGTTCCTACTCCTACAAGGATACCGGCGGCCATCTCCACGAAGGTATCAACTTTTCCGATACCTTTGAGGAAGGCGGCGAATTGCCCGACGAAAGGCAGGGCAAAAGCCGCGATGCTGATAAAATCGTTGAACTAATCAAGTCCGGCGCTACCAATGAGGAAATTGTTGATGCTGTTGCATCTTCGTACCGTGACCTCGAAAAGATAGAGCGTGTCCGTTCCATGTATCGGGATGCCCAGTTCAAAGACAGCTGGCGCGATCTGGAAGTGACCTACATATTCGGCAAAACCGGCAGCGGTAAAACTCGTTCCGTCATGGACAAGTATGGTTATTCCAACTGCTACCGTGTCACTGACTACAAGCATCCGTTTGATACCTATGACGGTCAGGACGTAATAATCTTCGAGGAATTTCGCGGCGGTCTAAAGCATGGCGATATGCTGAACTATCTGGACGGCTATCCCTTGTTGCTCCCGTGCCGCTATTTTAACCGTCAGGCGTGTTATACCAAAGTGTTCATCATAACCAATATCCCGCCAGATGAACAGTACATGAACATTGACCGTGAATCGCGGCAAGCCTTTTTCCGGCGTATTCATAAGGTCGTGCGTTATGATGCCTATGGCCGCATTTATGAATATCTCGGTGTCGATGCCTATTTGAAGAATCGTGATTCTGACGAGGAATTCGTCAACGTTGAATTTTGAGGTGTGTTATGAACAGAGTTAGTATTTCTTTCGGTCAGTTCCTGTCTTTCGCAGATGAGTTTGCGGAACATCTGGACGCTCTCAACGTTCCGGAGGATGTTGCCGCCGATATTCCGGTTATCTTCGAGATGGACGAGGACGGTAACGGCAAGGTCTCTATCAGTATCCCCTTGTGCTATTCGAGAGGTGGTCGCCGTGTGCAGTGACACTTACAAGCTGAAAGACCTGCTGGACGGTCTCCAGACTGTCAAAGATCAGTTGGAAATGATGGGCTATCCCTACCCCGTTTGTGCCGATTGGCCCGTGACCATCATCAACCGCAAAGGTGAGCCGCGTTTCAGCGTGTCGATGCCCACCATGCGTGTATAAGGAAAGCGCCCTTCGGGGCGCTTCCCTTAGAACTATCCTTTGAATATGCACTTTCAATTTTACGCTTACCTGTACCGCTGTTTTCGTCGCTGGTGGTACAGGCTCAAGAGGAAAAAGTACATGGCTATGAAGCATTTTGACCATTTCAAATGGTGCGTCATTGGCGGCTTTGCCTATGCGCTGGGCCGTTTCCTGTTCAACTATCTGAAAGATTTTATGTGAAGTATTTCGATGATTTTCATCCGTATTCCGTATTCTACTGGTATGAGGTGCATGTATGATTCAGTTTCTTATTACCGCCGCCATTGTGCTGGTGTTCGTGTTCATCCTCGTCTTGCTCGGTTCCGGTATGCTCTGGGTTGTGGTCAAGGTTCTGCGTTCCCTGTTCCCCCAGCGCTTCAAGTCTGGCAGAAAGCGCGAAAAGGACGAGGTATGACATATGAGCCTTGCTGCCTGTTTAACCATCTCCGTGGTCTGTATCGCTTTGTGGGTTCTCTGCGTTCTTTTTTCAGATCAGCGGATTTTTTGAAATAAAACTAAATCCCCCGCCTGTGGCGAGGGATTAGGGATTACATATTCTTGGCCTTGTCCAGTTCTTTCCGGAACGCCTGAGCAGCGGCTTTGATTTTCTTCAGCTGCTTTTCCTCGTCGCGGCTAATTTTGCCGTCGTCTTTCATAGCGGCCATTTCGCAGGAGCGTTCAAACGTGGATACTATGGCCTGCATGTTCAGTATTTGGGCGTGTATATAGGTGTTCATAATTTCTCCCCTTTGTCCGTTTTTTCTGCCATTTTATTCTGTTTTTAGGAGGTTGTCAATCAATGAAGCGCATTTTTGTATTTTTGGTTGCTTTTCTTTTGTGCTTTTCTGTGATTACGACCGCCTATGCTGCTGTCGTTCCTTTTGATAATACACAATGGCTTGAGCTGCCGTCTGGCTTTGGTGGTGGCTCTCATGTGTACCCGCAGAGTACTGTTGTGTCTTACTCTACGTTGCAGTCTATCCGCAGCCAAGTGAATACGTGGCTTGCACAAGGTCGGTATGCCGGATTTCGTGGTACGGCTGTGCTTGCATATAATGGCGTTTACTATATTCAGCTCGTACAGAATGGTGTTTCGTATCGCCTTTGTAACAATACTGGTGGCCTATATCGCACTGAGAGCCAGTACGACGATACGTCTACGACTACTGTTCCGTCTACTACTGCGCCTACCACAAGTAAAACTGAGACTACGGAAAAGGATACTACTACCGTTTATGACCCAACTTCTCCCAGCGATTCCAGGACGGAGTTGGATGCTTTGAATCGCTTGATTGACTTTACGTTTTCCCAGATTAAGGCCATTAACGGCTTGAGACGCACCAATCTTAACCAGTACAATTTGATGATTAAAATGCGTAGTCTGATGTGGAATATGATTGATGGTATCAACGATATGTTGGATTTGGCTCAGGATCAGGTTGACTTGCTTACTGCGTATTTTCCTCGTCTGGATGATATTTATAATCAGTTGATTTCTGTTCAGTCTGCTTCGTGGGCGTCACTTGATATGGAATCGCGTGTTTTTTCGGCTGTCTCCTCCATCGATTCCCGCCTTGACAGCGTCATCAGCAACGGCGCAGTGCAGGTCAATACCAGTTCTATCGACGCTCGGTTGGACAAGCTGATTTCTATGTATAGCAAAGTGAACTCCGTTGTGCTGGATACCGCTGCCGTCAATGGCGGTCAGATCAAGTCCGCTGTCGGCGGCGAACTGATGGACGTAATGTTTTGGGGCAACGCAAAACGCCAGAATCCGTATCTGCTTACTTCTCCCCTCAATTACTCCCTGTCCGGTGCTCCTGTCTCCCTTGGCGCTCCGGAACTGCGTTCTATCCCGCTTGGCGCTTCCATCCCCGCGTATATCTCCGGCGACCCTGTGCTTGCCGCAGGCGTCTGGAAGTCCGGCAGTACCTACTATCTGTCGGATACCTACAATGCCGTTACCGGCGAGTATGTGCAGCGTATCAAGTCTATCGTCTTTGATGGTTCGGAAAATTGGGTCCGCTCCATCCGTGCGAATGATGCTTCGTTGTTCTCTGTCTCTTGTATCCCTGATAATACCTTGTCTATGCCCATGTGGTCAAGTCGGTATGGCTTTAAGACGTACACCAGCGCTTTTGATTTGGCTGATGATAGCACGAAAACGGTAACTTCCGGCTATTTCTCGCACTACGGCAAGTATGTCCGCTTTATGGACAGCTCCACCAGCCTTGACGGTTGGAAAAAATGGTTGTCTATTAAGTACAAGGCCGGTGAGCCGCTGGAAGTCTGGTATGCTCTGGCAGGTGAAAGCGTCACCACGTATCTGGATTTGCGGCCCACTATCGCTATTCCCGAAGGTGACAGTTCCATTTCCGCTGACCGGCTCCGCGTCACGGCGGTGTATGAGACTTACGATAGCTATACGCAGCAGGCAGATATTATCAACGCCATCAATAATATCCCGCCCTACGATGATTCCGCCGTTGTAGCTGCTATCGTAAATCTTGAATCTACACTTTCAAAACCTTCTGCAACTGTGACTGCTGATTTAACGGAGGTAACGTCTCGGCTTGATACGCTGATTGAAAACTCTGCGTCCAAAGTCGAGAATACTACCATCAATATCACGAGTGACAACAATGCTTTCAACGTGTTCTATATCACGGATGATAGCGGTGAAAATCAGCCCGTTACGGAGTTCGCCGGTGATCTCGCTGGTGCAAGCGGCAAGTTTCTGTCAATGCTCTATCGTCTGGTGTTTTCGGATGCTCTGAATAATGCAGATAGTGACCTCGGCAGCTTCGAGGACTTTTTTACCAGCACTGAACCGCCGCAGGAGGATACCGTTACGCAATCTGCAAATGGTATCAGTGAGGAGGTAAACGTATGGTCGACTTTCTAATCACCAAACTGATTTCCATGTTCAGCGGTCTTGGCGAGTTCTTCAAGCTCTGGCGTGATATGTTCGATTGCCTGCCGCTGGTCTGCAAGCTGCTGATTTACTTCTCTTTTGGCGGTATCCTGCTGCTGTGTCTGCTTCGCATGTTGGTCAATAGGGGGTGACGGTGCATGTTCTTCTCGTTTGTCCGTGAGTGCTTTTCGTGGCTTCCTACGCCGTTGTACGTGTTGGTCAATGCGGCCATTACCATCTTTTTGGTTATCGTGGCCGTGCAGGTTCTCAAGCTGGTGCTTGATATTGTCGAGTTCCTCGCAAAGGTTCTCGGTGGAGTTTTTGCAAAGGTGGTGCAACTGTTCCTATGAGCGATTTAATGAGTTCTATCAAGATGCTGCTGGAAAACGGCTGGAAGTTCTTCACACAAACGGACGTGCCTGGCACTGGTATTTCCTTCGCCGTGCTCGTCGTCGGTCTGGCCCTCGTCCCCATCTGCTTCCGGTTTTTGTCCCTTATACTGGGCCACAATATCGGTGAAGCTGACTTCTCCACCTTTGACCGGTTGCATCTGCCCGCTACGTATTCTTCTGTCGGTTCTTCTCGCTATCGTATCAGCGAGGGCCGTTCTCTGGATGTGAGGTGATAACAATGGATTTTGAAAATACACTTTCAACCGCTGAAATGCTGGGTGATGCAGCGGATACCGCTGCGGATACCGCTGCGGGTGATACCACGAAAACTGATACCGGTTCTCCGGTCATTATCATGCAGGGTGATTCTTCGCCGTCCGTGCAGCAGTCCACTACGCTTGACCCGCCTACGCTGGCTTCCTCCGGTCTGCCCGCCGTAGTCCGTTCTGTGTTTGGTGACTATCACCAGCGTACCCAGACTACCACTACTGTGGCGGATGACGGTTCCACCACTGCGTCTATCGAGCCTGTTCACGGTCTCGCAGGTCTTGATTGGTATTGGCTTACCGGCGTGTTCCTGTTCACCGTTGTTCTGTGGAGTTTCTTCCGCTTTCTTGGGGTGGTGTTCAAACGATGAATGAAATGATTGAATTTTGTACCGCTATCCTCGGTGCTATCTGTGATTTTCTCGTCGAGCCGCCTATTTTCTACCTGTTTAGTCTAATCTGCTTCGCCGTTATCGTTGGTATCGTGCGCAGCTTACTTAGAAATCACTAAAGAAAGGAGCGTGTCTGTATGCCTATTGCTCTCACTGCCGAAGCTGGTGGGACTGCTGTGACTGTCAGTTCTCTGCTGACTTCTATCGGTTCTGTTTTCACCTCCGCCATTGGCTGGGTCGCCGACGTGGCTACGACCATCGCCGGTCAGCCCATTCTCCTGATCTCCTGCGTGGCTATCCCCCTGTGTGGTCTGGGTGTCGGCATGTTCAAGCGGCTGCTGTCCGCTCGTGCCTGACAATAAAAAAGAGGGGGTGTGCGTGCGCTCGCCGCACACCCCCTCTTGAATCTACACTTTCAAAAAGTAGGTGTATCTATGAAATCAAAACCTGTTGCGCTTTCCCTCTACTTTGGAATCCCCGGCGCTGGTAAATCTACCTTTGCCGCTTACCTTGCCAAAAAGGATATGAAGAAGGGCCGGAAAGTCTGGTCTAACTTCGGCATCACCGGCGCTATGAAGTGCGAGAAATCCGATTTTGGCAAATATATGATGACCGATGGCCGCTTGATTATCGATGAAGCCGGTTTGGAATATGATAATCGCAAGATGGCCATGACCAACGATGAGATTTACTTTTTCAAATATCATCGTCATTACCAGTTGGACGTGGACTTTTTCAGTCAGGGTCTTGATGTAGATATCAAGATTCGGAAGCTGGCCCGTCATATCTACCTTATCAAACCGTCCTTGCTCCCGTTCTTCATCAAACGCAAAGAGATAGGCCGCAAGGTTGGTATCAATGACATGACCAAAGAAATCTGTGATGAGTATTTCTTTGTTCCGTTCTTCGCCGGTGGTACAAAACTCATCTTCTGCCCACCTCTCTGGAAACTTTTCAACACGCTTTCTCGTAAGCCGCTGCCGGAAAAGGAATGGGATATCTGGTAATAAAAAAGCCGTCCTTTCGGGCGGCTTTTTGTTTTTGCTGCTTGTCAGCTTTTTTGAGATTCTGGCAGATAGACAAGGTCGATGCTTTCATACCAGTAGCGCTTTTCGCCGAAAATGACATTGTCACCATCTTCGCTGTAGCGTTCGTCACTGGCGTCATTGATGATTTCGCCACCAGCACAGTAAATTGCTTCGTCTATCGTCATGGAATGATTTGATACGATTTCGCAAATTGTGGTATTGGTGTCATTGTCAATAAGTAGTTTCATGTCGTTCCATCCTTTCCGCCGCCATCTGGCGGCTGTCCCGTGTGGTCGTTATATCACGCCACGCCTATTTGTGGCGAGGGGTATACCCCTGTATACCCCCTGCCCCCATCGTGCGAGTTTTTACCCACGGTAAAAACCTATCCGCAAATCACATACCCGTTACGCTGGAGCCACGCCGCCGCTTGATGTTCTTGGGCGAACGTCCGGCTCTTGCGCTTCTGCCGGTCGCGTCCGGCTATCGTCTGCCCGCTGGCCGCCTGCACCAGATACCGCACCTTGCCGTGCTTGGTGACAACGTTGTAATACACGGCCTGTCCCTGCTGGTTGATGCCCTTCATGCTTTCATCCTTTCTTTGTCATACGTCTATCGCAACGCTGTGATATGCCCAGTATTGCCCGTTCCGCTTGACGATTTTGTGCCATGCGGTGAATCTTTGACCTGTGCAGTCATAAGGTGATGGATAGGCTTGTATCTCGATGAAATCTCTAAAGAAACTTTCTGCGCCGGGGCCGTCGGTCGTAGAATCTTCCAGATTGTCGAAGACCTCGGGAATGCTGACTATTTCGATGTACCCGTCTATGCCGTAGTCCTTTATGATTCGGCGTTCACACGTAAATCCCATCCCGACATAGACAACAGGCTTTCTGCTTGCGTACTGTCTCAAGTTCCGTTTTAGTTCCGCGACGTAGCTTTCAACGCGTTTACCCCCGTCTTTGGATAGTATTCGCAGGAGTTCGTAGCCGATACGGTAGTCTCTCTCGTTGTTGATTTTGTTCATCTCAATTTCCCTTTCTCCCCGTGTAGCCGATAGGTCAGCCGAATTTTTGAATCTACACTTTCAATTTTCCGCTTCCGGCGCTGCGTCAAACCAGACTTTGACGGAGATACTCTTGCATGTCGGATGTGTGAATTGATACGCTTCAATCCATTTCGGGATATCCTTTAGCGTTAGTTCCTGCCGGTGCTTCGTCAGATTGTCGGCGCTCCCGCCGAAATAGCACCGGAATGACATTTGATAAGTCTTGTTCTTCGCCGCCATCAGTCCGCCACCTCCATTTTCTCCATGCAGTCCCCGCAGATCAGGTTGACCGCCTTTGTTGCCCGGACGCTGTTCCCGCAGCACGGGCAAACATATTTCCGTGTGCTGCTCCGCTTCGGCGTTGCTGGCGTGTCCGTGTCCCCCGCTCCGCTGCTGCCCGCCTTGCCGCCGGTGCTGGCCGGTGGCGTCCATCCGCCGCCGCGATTCATCCGGATTTCCGTCCAGCCCTGCTTGATGATGTAGTCTATAAGCTCCTCGCTCGGCTCCGTGATAGTCCAGCCGTATGTGGGATGATGTTCTATCACCAGCCCCCGCCGCTGCGCTTCGTCGCGGAAATGTTTGTTGTGGTAGGTGTTCCCTCTGCTGCAATCCTGCACACCATGCGCCAAATTGTATAGGTGTACTGCCTCGTGCATCATCGTAGCCACCACGTTCTCGATGGGCCGTTCCAGCGTTTCCGCTCCGATGTTCAGTTCGTGCCGCCGTTCATCTCCTCTGCTTTTCCAGATCTTCGATACTGTGACGTGTCCGTAGGCTCTCGGTGTGCTCTGGATGGTGATAATAGGCTCTTCCAGCTCCCCGCCAAACCAATCGTTGTTAAGTGCGCGGAAAATCTTCTCGAGGTATCCTGCTGTTCTGCTTGTCTTGATGGTCTCTTTCATGTCTTTTCTCCTTTTCTGTTGTTGCGCTCCCGCCCATCCCCGCGCCGCAGGCGCGTGTAGATTTGCTTCTTAGATTTGAGCCTGAGCTGCTATGCGATTGAGCGGAATTGCTTTTTTTGTCCGGTATGATATGTTGCGCCCTCGCGGTCGGCGGGAACTCAAGGGCGCTGTCGAATAACTTCCTCCGCTATTCGATTTGCCCCTTGAGTTTTCGCCGTCGCCGCGAGACAGGGCGCATCATATCAGGACGGAAAAAGCATTTTCCGCTATCGCATCTGTGATGCGATACCCTGCTGAAAAGAATTTTCCGCCGTCCCCCGCAAGGCGGAAAATTGTTTTCTGATAATCCCTCGTCCCCCGTCCTTCGTCTCGCCGCAGTTCGATAAGCCCGTAGCCCTTCCGTGCGCTGCCGTCTGATGGAGGGAGCCGGAGACCGTGGCTCCGGCGTGGGAACCTCGTGGTTCCCGCCCCGCGCAGCGCAAAGCTGGCATCACAAGAAAAGTGTCCATATTTACCGGAAATTACAATCTTGCAAATATTCGAAATATGCGCTAAAATGAGTAAAACAAAACGCCATGGGATAAAATCCCACGGCGTTTGTTGCATATTTAGCCAATTTGAACCTACACTTTCAAAAGGAGGAAATCAAGAAAATGTTCCGTCATTTAGATTGGTCGGATAGGCTCCGTATTGAATCCCTCTATAACTCCGGTTATACCTGCCTGTGCATAGCAAAATATCTCGGCTTTTCTCCATCCTCTATCTATCGTGAAGTAAAGCATGGTCTCTATGAACACCTTGGCGCAGAAACAACAAAAAGGCCCTACCACTATTCCGCTCAGATCGCGCAGGATTACGCCGACTATCAGGCTACCTCTAAAGGCTCTGAAATCAAGCTCGGTAAGAACTTCGCCTACGCAAAGGAAGTCGCAGCACAAATCAAACAAGGCGTTTCTATCGACACTATTGTAAACGGCAAAAAGAAAAAAGGGCAGTGGACTGTTAGTACCACTACCCTTTATCGTTATGTCGATCTCGGCTATATCCCTAACGTTACCAATAAACTGCTCCCAGAGAAAAGCTATCGTAAAAAGCGCCATCCCCATACTGTCAAGGCAGCCAAGGCCCCTAAAGGTCTCCCCATCGACCGCCGCCCGCAGGACATAGACGCAAGAACGGCGTTCGGTCATTGGGAGTTTGATAGCGTCATTGGCAAGGCCAATGGAAAAAAGCAATCAATACTCACATTGACCGAACGCAAAACCCGCTATGAAATCATCTTCCGTGCGCAAGCCAAAACCAGCGCTGCAACTGTCGCCGCCCTGAATAAAATCATCAGGAAATTTCCCGAAGGCACGTTCCAGACCATCACCGTGGATAACGGTTCGGAGTTCCAAGATTGTTACGGTATGGAGCATGACAAGCTGGGCAACAAGCGTCTCACTATTTACTATGCGCATCCGTATTGTTCATGGGAGCGTGGCACTAACGAACGCAATAACCGGATCGTCCGCCGCTTCTTCCCGAAAGGCCGGAGTATGGCAAAGCTCACGCAGAAAGACTGTGACAAAGCTGCCAACGCTATCAACACCATGCCCCGTAAAATTCTGAACTGGTATACCGCACAAGAACTCTTTGAACAGGAAATCGCAAATATCACGAATCCCCCACAAGTTGATTTATAAGAAACTTTTCGCATTAGCATTGACAATCTTCACGAAAAAACATTTCGTGGGTTTTCTGCCTTTTCCGTGTATAATAGGGCAGAGAGACACGAAGGGTGGTGGGACAGTGGACGATAGATCCCTGATGGACAGGATCGCCTCCGGCGACGAAGCGGCCTTACAGACGCTGCTGCGCCGCCATGGGCCGCTGCTGCGGTATATCATTGCGCCCATCCTGCCGGATGCGCGGGACAGGGAGGAATGCTTTGCCGACGTGTCGGTGCGGCTGTGGCAGACGGCGGGCAGCTTCGACGCGTCCAAGGGGACGCTGCGCGGATGGCTGACAGTGCTGGCGCGCAACTGTGCGCTCAACCGCGCCCGCGGCCTACGGACGGAGACGGCGCTGACAGACGATATGCCCCACGGCGCGGGCAGCGCCGAGGATGCCCTGCTGCGGCAGGAGCGCTCCCGGTTGCTGGTCAGGGCAGTCAAGAGCCTGACCGACGGGGAACAGACGTTGTTCTACCGGAAATATTACTACTGCCAGTCCACCGCACAGATGGCTGCCGAGCTGGGACTGACGGAGCGAGGCGTGGAGGGGCGGCTGTACCGCCTGCGGCAAAAGCTGCGGGAGCTGTTGGGAGGTGACTTCTGTGAGTGACGATCTGCGATTTGACGCGCTGCTGACAGAGAGCGCCGACACCCTGCCGCCGCCTGCGGATGTCAGCCCGTGGCGCAGTGCCATGAGCTGCGTGGTGTGGGGCATCGCCCTGAAGACGCTGACGCTGCAGCTTCTGTATCTGGACTACATCCTGCCCACGCTGGGCTGCATCCTGCTGGTGCTGGGCTTCCGCACACTGCGGCAGGAGAATCGGGCGCTGCGGTGGGCCTACGGCCTGTCCATTGCCGCCGCCGTCATGCGCAGCACCGCCATGGTGCTGGCGGCGCTGCCGGTGGAGGAGGGGTTGACGCTTGCCTATGCGGATATGGCGCTGATGCAGGCGACGCTGATCGCCCTGTGGCGGGGCATGGTGGGCGTCTCCCACGCCGCCGGTGCGGAGAAGCCGTCCGCACCCGCCGCCGGGGTGCTGGCTGCCTTTTACGCGGTACTGATGGCGCTGGCCATGATCGGTCTGGAGGGCTGGCTGCTGGTGCTGCCGGTGCTGGCGGTGTACCTTGTGATCCTGCGGAATCTGGTGAAGCTCTCCCGCTCGCTGGAGGACACCGGCTACGCCATTCACGCCGCACCGGTGCGCCTTTCGATGACGACGGTGCTGTGGGGGTATCTGGGCGTGACGCTGGCGGCGGTGATACTGGCTATGCTGCTGGGCCAGCGGTACCCCATGGACTGGCAGGTGCGTCAGGATGCGCCGCAGGACGAGACGATCCGGGCGGAGCTGCTGGCGCTGGGCATGCCGCAGAATGTGCTGGACGACCTGACGGCCGAGGAGGTGGCCGGTCTGACGGGCGCAAGCGAGGTGCTTACACAGACCGACACGCGGTACGACGGCGACAAATATCGGGTGGTGACCACCGGTGTCTGGGACGAGGATACGCCCAATACCTGGCAGTACCAGAGCGCGGAGAAGCAGGAGGACGGCACGTACCGCTATACCTACCACGTCTACGACGTGGAGAAGGTCTGCACCATGATCCACGTGGCGGTGGTGCTGCCCCAGGACGGCTATCAGCGGGTGGTGCTCCTGCACCACATCGCGGCGCGGCCCGAGGGGCTGGCTCTGACGGAGAGCGTGGAGCTCTGGCCGATGTGGCGTGACGATGAAAACTGGACCCGGGGCAATATCATCGGCGGCCGCGTGCTGTGCGGCCGGCGGGGACAGACGTACACGGCGGACTTCGCCGCGCTGGACAGCGGCAGCTACACCAGCCAGAGCTTCTTCGGAAGCAGCCAGCGCAGCACCATCACTGCGGAGTGGTCGCGCCTGCGGGGCGCGGAGGATCTGCGGGCCTACGTGCTGTACGACGCGGAGACGCTGACGCCGGAATGGGAGTATCTGGAGAGCTGGTGCAACTACGCGCAGTCCGGCGGCGCGGTGTATCCGTTCCGCAGTGCGCTGGCCCGATGGCACAGCTGGGGACTGACCGACGGCGATACGCTGATCCAGTCGGCGCTGCAGGAATGGGCCGACGACGTGGAATAAAAAAGAGGAGACGCACAGTGTCTCCTCTTTTTTCTCGTGTTTATGGCTGATAGTGATGGGCGTCCTGCAAGACCATATCCTTGACCTTCATCAGCCGGGTGGTATTGCCGCGCTCGTTCTCGTCCAGCTTCATCGTAATATAGCGGATGTTCTTCTCCGTCTCCGGGATCATCACATATTCCAGCGCATTGACACGGCGGCGGGTCTTTTCAATGTCCTGTGCCAGCAGCTGCATGGATTTCTCCACCTGCGCCAGCTCCAGCATATCGGCGAACACCGCCTGCATCTTCTCCAGCGCCGCGTCCAGCTCGCCGCTGGTCTGGGCGAAGCCGTAGGGCAGGAGGGAACCCTCACCGCCCTCGGTGTGGAACGTGAACACCGGCACGTTGACGCTCATGATGTTCCGGGCGTCCACATCCAGCGACACGGAGCGCTGGGGCCGCAGCAGCGACTGCTCCAGCATCTCCGGCCCCATGACAGCGGAGGCCACGGTGAAGGCGTCGTTGGCCTCCTTCAGGCCCTGCTCCACCTTGGCGCGGAGCTGTCGGTTGCGGCGGACGATCTCCAGAAACTGCTTCATCAGCTCGTCCCGCTTGTCCTTCAGCAGCTTGTGGCCGCGGCGGGCCGTTTTGAGACGGCCCTTCAGCCGCGTCAGCTCCATGCGGGTGGGATTGACAGTCTTTCCGGCCATAGGCGGTCACTCCTTCTCCGGCAGGTACTTGTCCAGCATCTCCGGCTTGATGCGCTTGAGCTCGCTTCTGGGCAGCATCCGCAGCAGCTCCCAGCCAAGATCCAGCGTCTCCGCAATGGAGCGGTTCTCGTCAAAGCCCTGGGAAACGTAGCGCTTCTCGAACTCGTCGGCGAACTTGGCGTACAGCAGGTCCGTGGGGCTCAAGGCGGCCTCGCCCAGAATGGTCATCAGCTCCTTGGCCTCCTTGCCGCTGGCGTAGGCGGCGAACAGCTGGTTCATGGTGGGGGCGTGATCCTCACGGGTTTTGCCTGCGCCCACGCCCTTGTCCTTCAGACGGGAAAGGGAGGGCAGCACGTCTACCGGCGGCAGGATGTTTTTGCGGTACAGGTCGCGGCTGAGGATGATCTGGCCCTCGGTGATATAGCCGGTCAGGTCGGGGATGGGGTGGGTCTTGTCGTCCTCCGGCATGGTCAGGATGGGGATCATGGTGATGGAGCCCTTGCAGCCCAGTTTCCGCCCGGCCCGCTCGTACATGCTGGCAAGGTCGGTGTAGAGGTAGCCGGGGTAGCCGCGGCGGCCGGGAACCTCCTTCTTGGCGGCGGACACCTCGCGCAGCGCCTCGGCGTAGTTGGTGATGTCCGTCAGGATCACCAGCACGTGCATGTCCTGCTCGAACGCCAGATATTCAGCGGCGGTCAGGGCCATGCGGGGCGTGGCGATACGCTCCACGGCGGGGTCGTTGGCCAGGTTGGTGAACAGCACGGTGCGCTCGATGGCGCCGGTGCGCTTGAACTCGCGGACGAAGAACTCCGACTCCTCAAAGGTGATGCCGATGGCGGCGAACACCACGGCGAAGTTGGAGCTGTCGTCCAGCACCTTGGCCTGACGGGCGATCTGGGCTGCCAGATTGGCGTGAGGCAGGCCGGAGCCGGAGAAAATGGGCAGCTTCTGGCCGCGGACCAGAGTGTTCAGACCGTCGATGGTGCTGATGCCGGTCTGGATAAACTCGTTGGGGTAGTCGCGGGCGGCGGGATTCATGGGCAGGCCGTTGATGTCCATGTATTTATCGGCCAGCAGGGCAGGGCCGCCGTCGATAGGCTCGCCCATGCCGTTGAACACGCGGCCCAGCATGTCCACAGACACGCCCAGCTGCAGAGGATGGCCCAGAAAACGGATCTTGGCGTCCCGCAGGTTGATGCCGGCGGAGGAGTCGAACAGCTGCACCACGGCGCGGTCGCCGTTGACCTCCAGCACCTTGCAGCGGCGGACCTCACCGCTGCGGAGCTGGATCTCTGCCAGCTCGTCATAGGTGACGCCCTCCACGTTCTCCACCACCATCAGGGGGCCGGAGACCTCGTGGATGGTACGGTATTCCTTCATCATGCGTCCTCACCTGCTTTCTCGATCAGGGCGGCGATCTCACTGTCCATCTCGTCGTGTACCTGCTGATAGTTGGCGGCGTACTCCTCTGCGGTGGCGTACTTGGCCCAGCCCAGCCGCTCCCGTGCGGGAATGGCGAACAGGGCGGGCAGCTCCACGTTCTTGGCGATGGCATCGCGGCACAGGTCCTCATAGTGCAGGATCAGCGCCAGCAGCCGCAGCTGACGGTCGAAGCTGGAGTAGGAGTCCACATCCATGAAGGCGTTCTGCTGCAGGAAGTCCTCCCGCAGCATGCGGGCGATCTCCAACGTCAGCTGGTCCCTGGGGGACAGGGAGTCCTTGCCCACCAGCTGGACGATCTCATTGAGCTCGTTCTCCTCCTGCAGAAGGTGCATGGCGCGGTTGCGGTCCTTCATGAACTCAGGCCCCAGATGTTCATCGAACCAGGGGGCCACCGCGTCCAGATACAGAGAGTAGGAGTTCAGCCAGTTGATGGCGGGGAAGTGGCGGCGGTAGGCCAGAGAGGCGTCCAGCGACCAGAACACCTTGACGATACGCATGGTGGCCTGTGCCACCGGCTCGGAGAGGTCGCCGCCCGGAGGCGACACCGCACCCACGGCAGTGAGGGAGCCGGTGCGTTCCTCCGTGCCCATGCAGCGGACCACGCCGGCCCGCTCATAGAACTGGGCCAGACGGGAAGCCAGATACGCGGGGTAGCCCTCCTCACCGGGCATCTCCTCCAGACGGCCGGACATCTCGCGCAGGGCCTCAGCCCAGCGGGAGGTGGAGTCGGCGATGACGGCCACGTCGTAGCCCATGTCCCGGAAGTACTCGGCGATGGTGATGCCGGTGTAGACCGACGCCTCACGGGCGGCCACGGGCATATCGGAGGTGTTGGCGATCAGCACCGTCCGCTTCATCAGGCTTTCGCCGGTGCGGGGGTCCGTCAGCTCGGGGAACTCGCGGAGCACGTCGGTCATCTCGTTGCCCCGCTCGCCGCAGCCGATGTAGACCACGATGTCCACGTCCGCCCACTTGGCCAGCTGGTGCTGCACCACGGTCTTGCCGGAGCCGAAGGGCCCGGGCACGGCGGCAGTGCCGCCCTTGGCGATGGGGAACATCGTGTCGATGACCCGCTGGCCCGACTGCAAAGGCGTCTCCGGCGGGAATTTCTTCTTGTAGGGACGGCCCACGCGGACCGGCCACTTCTGCACCATGGTCAGCTCACGCTCTGCACCGTCAGCGGTGCGGATGCGGGCGATGGGCCGGGTGATGTTGTACTGCCCCGCCTCCGCCAGCCACGACACCGTGCCGCTGACGCCGTTGGGGACCATGATCTTGTGCAGCACCGACTCCGTCTCCGGCACGGTGCCCAGCACATCGCCGCCTGCCACGGCATCGCCGACGGCGGCGGTGGGAGTAAAGGACCACAGCTTTTCGCGGTCCAGCGGCGGCACCTGGATGCCGCGGGTGATGTTGGCACCCACGCGGCGGACGATCTCCTCCAACGGGCGCTGGATGCCGTCGTAGATGTTCTCGATGAGGCCCGGGCCCAGCTCCACGCTGAGGGGCGCGCCGGTGGTGACCACTTCTGCGCCGGGGCCAAGGCCGGACGTCTCCTCGTATACCTGAATGGAGGCGCGGTCGCCGGTCATATTCAGGATCTCTCCGATCAGATGCTGGGGGCCTACGCGCACTACGTCCGCCATACTGGCATCCGCCATGCCGTCGGCCACCACCAGCGGACCGGAGACTTTGATGATCTTACCCATTCTTCTGCTCCTTTCAGGAAATATCCGCGCCTACGGCGCGTTCCACGGCTGCATGCAGCGCACGGTCCGCAAGGCCCAGCGCCCCGCCCTTGCCGGGGATGAGGATGACAGCGGGCAGCATGTCATTCTGATAGCGGGCGATCTCCGCCGCCATGCTCTGGGCCAGCTGCTCCGTCACGTAGATGACGGCGTAGCTCTCCTGCGCCAGACGGTGCAGGGTTTTCCGCGCCGTCTCTGCGTCATCGGCGAAGAACACGTCCAGCCCCAGAGCCCGAAAGCCCAGGACGCTGTCGCGGTCACCCAATACAGCGATCTTATACATATGTGTCACGCAGCCTTTCCCGTATGGCGTCGGCGCTGAGCCCCGCCAGCCGTCCGGCCATGACGATGCGCACGGCCGTCCACTCCGCCTCCTTGGCGATGAGGTAGCCCAGCGCCACCTCCACGCCGAAGGGCACCCGTCTGGCGCCTGCGGCAGTGCGCAGCACCGCATTGTCACAGGCCTTTTCGAAGTCCGTCAGGCTGCCGCCCTTGACGGCAGCCTCACCCAGCTCCGCGGCCTCACGGAGAGCGGTGCTGCGGAACAGGGCGGCGGGCTCGGACGCACCGGCGCGGATGGCGTCGGGGGTCACGCTGCCGCCCTCGAACAGCACCTCCTGCAAAAAGCCGGGGTCCATGTGCATCCGCTCTGCCCGTACCAGCGCACGCAGGTTGGCGGCGTCGATCATGGCGCGGACGTAGGTCTGGAGGTAGACGCAGCGGCTTTCCTCCGCCAGCTGCCGCAGCTTCTGGAAGCAGGCACGGTCCAGCAGACAGTCGCTGCGCTGGGCGCTGCCGGTCTCCGCCAGCAGAGCGGCGGCCTTTCCGGCGGCCTCTGCCATATCGCGGGGCAGGAACTGCCAGTTCCCGCTGTCGGCGTATTTGCGCTGGAGCTCCGAAACGGGGATGGTGCCCGCGTCCATCAGCAGGCGCTCCGCCCCCTCCGGCGCTTTCAGCAATACCTTGATGTTGTGGTAATCATACTTGATGCGGAACACGTCCAGCAGCTGCTTTTCCGGCATGAACCGCTCCAGCTCGGCGAACACCGCCTCCCGCTGCCGCTTCAGGCTGCTCTGCAGCGAGGCCTCGTCACGGATGGGGGCGTACCCCAGATCGCTCAGCAGCTGGGAGCAGTTCTCCACCGACGGGGATTGCAGCAGCTGTTCCAGCCGCTGGGAGGTCAGCAGGTCCTTCTCCAGACTCCGGATGCGGGCGGAGAGGAACAGGTAGTCCGTGTCCTTTCTGGGTTTTGTCAAAGGGACGCCCCCTCTCAGTCAAATAGCAGCCTGGCCACGGCGGAGGACTCCTCCTGCCGCAGCTGGCGGAGCTTTTCGGTGAAGCTGCAGTTCAGCTCCACGCGGCCCCGCCGCAGCACCAGTCCGCCGCCGGTCTCGCGGGTCTCCTCCGACAGACGGAAGGCGGCGCCGGCCTTTCTGGCGTTGGCGGCCTTCACCACTGCGGGACCCACGGCCTCGCGGTCCTTGGCGGACAGCAGCAGCTCCTCGTCGCCGCTGCCATTCTCGGCGGCCAGCGCGGCCAGCAGGTCAATGTACTCCGCCTGCGGCAGACTTGACAGCCGCTGGGCGGCGCCTGCGAAGGCTTCATCGATCAGCTGCTGCTTGGCGGCCAGCACTTTTTGGCGGCAGGCCAGCTGGCTGCTGCCGTTGAGGTGCTCCAGATGCTCCGCCGCCTGAGCCTCCGCCCGCTGGCGGCTGTCGCGGGCCACAGCGTCCGCCTGGGCCCGGCAGTCCCGCAGGATGGCGGCGGCGTTCTCGGCGGCGCTGGCGGTCAGCGCATCGCACTCCGCCCTGGTATCCGCCTCCATGCGGGCCACGATCTTTTCCAGTCCGTTCATAACGGTACCCACCTTACTTCAGGATGTTCAGGGAGATCATGATGGTGGCCACCAGAGACAAAATGGCGTAGAACTCCACGATGCCGCAGTAGATGATGCCCTTGGTGGCGGCCTCGGGACGCTTGGCCACGATGTTGACGGAGGCGGCGGCCACGCGGCCCTGGAAAATGGCGCTGAGCCAGCCGCCCAGCATGATGGGCAGGCAGGCGGCGAAGAAGGACAGGCCCTGGGTCAGGGTGATGTCCACGGCGCTGCCGCTGAGTACGCCCACCTGGCCCAGCACCAGGAACAGGGCCACAAAGCCGTACAGGCCCTGAGTACCGGGCAGCACCTGCAAAATCAGGCACTTGGTGGACTTGTCGGGGTCCTCGCTGGTGAGGCCGGCGGCGGCTTCACCCACCATACCGGTGCCCTTAGCGGAGCCGATGCAGCACAGGCCGGCGGTCAGCGCCGCACCCAGGATGGCGAAACCCAGTCCGCCGATGGATTCAAGAATACTCATTGTACGTGTTCCTCCTTTATGATCTCTACATGATTGGCCTGCATGCGCAGGGGACGGAAGGCCTTGCCGCCGTCCTTATAAAAACGTCCGAAGAATTCCAGAAATTGCAGGCGCATATCGTGGACATAGCAGCCCAGCAGATTCAGCGCCAGGTTCAGCGCGTTGCCCACCAGCGCGATGATGACGAACAGCACGATGTTTCCGGTAGTGGCGCCCAGCATGTTGAACACCTGGGCCAGCACCGCGCCGGACAGCATCAGCGCCATCAGCCGCACGTAGGACAGGATATCGCTGAAAAAGCCGGTGACGCCGTTATACACGGCGGCCACCACGCCTGTGACCTTGCCGAAGCCCTTCTTGCCGCGGCCCGCGCCGTACAGCAGCATCAGTCCGCCGACGCACAGCACCACCGGCACGCCGCCGACGCTGCCCACGCCCAGAATGGCCATGGCCCCGCCGGCCAGGATGATCCACCACGTGATCTCATCAAAGAGCGCGTCCGGGAAATGCCCGTTCCTGCATTTCTCCACCACGCTGACGGTCATGCCGGTGAACACCTGAATGCCGCCCAGCACCAGCGAGCCCACCATGATGGCCATGGTGTCGTTCAGCGGGTCGAACAGTGCCGGCATGGTGAAGGTGCTGGCGGGATCGATGAGCTTGCACAGCTGGGGAATGAAATCCCCGAAGAAGCCGCCGGTCAGCGCACCGAAGATGAACGTCATGATGCCGCACCAGAAGATCATCTCCATAAAGCTGCGATCATCGGGCCGCTTTTTCTTCAGGAACAGCAGGGAGCCGACGATCATCAGCAGGCCGTAGCCCATGTCCGCCATCATCATGCCAAAGAAGAAGATGAAGAACGGCGCCATCACGGGGTTGGGGTCCACGCCGTCGTAGGCGGGCATGGAGTACTGCTCCGTGATGCAGTTCATGGAGCGGGTCAGGATATTGCCCTTCAGCGCCACCGGCACGTCGGGGATCTCCTCCGGCGTGGGGTCGCTGAGGTCGTAGGCACAGTCCAGCGTGTCCAGCCACGCCGTCAGCTGCGGCAGCTTCTCCGCCGGCACCCAGCCGTCAAAGGCCACGATGCAGCCATCGGTCATCAGCCGTTTCCGGTTCTCCTCCCGCATGAGACGGGAGTTCAGCCGGTCGCTGCACAGCTGCATGTCGGGGAGCTTCCCGCCTAAGCCGGCCAGCTCCTGCAGGGCGGCGTCCTTTTCCGCGGCGGTCTGACGCAGACTGTCCGCCAGCGCCGTCAGGTTTTCCTCCGGCGTACCATGGCGGCCCTTGAGCTGCCCGCCGGAGAAACCGAAGCTGCGCAGCAGCTCCAGCGCCTGAGCCGTCACGGCCTTGTGGGTCAGCAGCAGGATGCCCTGCTGCTGCCGGTCGGCGTACAGCAGGTATGCCTCCGATTCCGGCACCTGTTGGCTCAGCGTGCCCTGTATCTCCTCCCATACGGCGAAGGGGGGCAGCGTGCCGGTGGTGATGTCGCACCACCGCGTCTCCGTCAGCTCCAGCGGGATATCCAGGCTCCGCCAGGGTGTCAGGGCGGCCTGCTCGCTGCGGAGCTGGGTCTCCTTGGCGGTGAGGCGGTTCACGTCCGCCGCCAGTTCATTGATGTGCTGGGCCGTTTCCAGCTCTGATGCCAGCGCCGCTTCATCCAGATATTCCCGCTCGGAGATGCGGGGACGCGGTGTCAGCAGACCCGTTTTCTGGGGCGGCGCGGTGCGGCGCAGGATGTCTATGGCCGATTGCAGCTGCCGTTGGCGGGCCAGCAGGTCCGCTGCCGCAGTATCGCACCGGCGCAGAGTGTCGGGAAGCGCCTGTATATCCGGCTCGCTGATCTCCAGACAGCCCATGTGCTGGAGACGGCGGAGTATGGCATCGTGGTCACGCTCCAGCGCCAGCACCTGCAAATGCTTCATTTTGACAATGGCCATCTACCGCTTCACCACCTTTTCCAGCAGGTAGTCCACGGCGTCGTCCATCCGCGCCATAGCCGCGGCACGCAGGGCCTCGCAGTCCTTCTCGGTGCGATCCAGCATGGCCTGCCGATCCGCCTCGGCCTGGGCTTCCGCCTGACGCAGGGCGTCGGCCGCGGCGCGGCGCGCCGCCTCCTGGGCTTGGGATACCAGCGCGGCGCCGTCCTTTTCCGCCTGCCGCACCGTCTCCGCCGCCGCGCTTTGCGCCGCAGCCTTCTGCGCCAGCAGACGGCTCTCCTCCGCCTGAAGACTCTCTATTTTTTCACGGTACAGTTCACTCACCGCCTTTCTCGGAATATGCAGGCAGGGGAAGCCCCTGCGGCCTCCCCTGTTGACTATCCGGTATACCGCAGGGATGGCCCTCTGCGTTATTTGCATCAGGATATCATAAAAGCAGGTTTCTCACAACGGTCAAGCCGTAGAAATTGTCCATCGTATTTTTGTGAATTTCGTCAATGGCGTTGCTTTGCCTAAAAAAATAGCATAATAGGAAACTCTTATCCTCCGCGGGCAGCGGATGTCAAATTCCAGTGGCATTTTCCCCATATCTATGGTATAGTATCCTTGTTATGGTAAACGTTCCGACAACAAATGGGATAATTGCGACAATATATAACGAAAAGTATTTGAAAATAACACGTGAGGTGTGGTTATGACATACGTAACATCATTCCTGCTGGGACTGGTACAGGGCGTGGCGGAGTTCCTGCCCATCTCCAGCTCCGGCCATCTGGCTATCGCACAGAACCTGCTGGGCCTGGAGGGCGCGGGCAGCGTGCCGGAATTTTTCGACGTACTGCTCCATCTGGGTACGCTGATCGCGGTGTTCGCCGCCTATTGGAAGGACATCTGCGACATGGTGGTGGAGTTCTTCCGCGGCATCGGCGACCTTGCCCATCGCTCCACACCGTCGCCGGTACCGCCGGCGCGGCGGCTGATCCTGCTCATCATCGTGGGCACACTGCCGCTGTTCGCGGTACTGCCCATCCGCAAAAGTGTGCAGGGGCTTGCCGATAATATGGTATTCGTGGGCGCAGCGCTGATCGTCACCGGTTTTCTGCTGTTCCTGTGCGATCGGGCCCGCAAGGGCCGCAAGACCGAGCGCAGCGCCACGTGGCTGGACGCCCTGCTGGTGGGCGTGGGCCAGGCGGTGGCCACGCTGCCCGGCGTGTCCCGTTCCGGCATGACCATCACCGCCGGCTGCTTCGTGGGCTACGAGCGCAGGTTCGCCGTGCGGTTCTCGTTTCTGCTGAGCATTCCTGCGGTGCTGGGCGCCAACATCCTGTCCTTGAGCGATGCGGTGAAGGTCGGCATCAACACGGCGGAGGTTCCCATGTACCTGCTGGGCGTTGTTACCGCCGCCGTATCGGGGTATCTGTGCATCCGCCTGTTGAAATACGTGGCGGACAAGGGCCGCTTCGGCGCGTTTGCCTACTACTGCTGGGCGGTGGGTATCCTGACGCTGGTGCTGCAGGCCGTCAAGTGAGATGAAGTGAGGAAAACTATGGCATCGACGCAAAAGAAGACCACAAAAAAGAAAAAGGCGCCGCCCAAGCCGGAGCCGCCCGCCTATAACGGACTGGCGCGGCTCATCGGCGGCGTGGTCTGCCTGCTGCTGGCACTGTGCGTACTGGTCAGCTATTTTCAGGTGGACGCCCTGCTCCTGACGTTTATCGCCAAGGTGCTGAAGGGCACGCTGGGGTACGGGTATTTTCTGGCGGCGCCGGCGCTGCTGGCCGTGGCGGTGATCCAGCTGCGGCATCAGGGCCGCCCCGTGATCCTGCGCACCACCTGCACCCTGCTGGTGCCGTTGCTGTCGGGAATGCTGTGCCACCTGCTGCTGTGCCGCACGGCCTATGAGCTGGGCAGCGGCCTGCTGCCCCAGCTGTGGAAGGACGGACAGACCCTGACCTGCGGCGGCGTGGTGGCCGGCGGCCTGGCACTGGGCAGCGAGGCCCTGCTGAGCAAGGTGGTGTCTGTGGTGGTGTTCGTGGTGCTGCTGGTGGCGGCGCTGCTGGGCGCACTGCACATGACGCCGCAGCAGGCCGTGGATAAAATGAAGGAGTACCGCAGCAGCCGCTGGGAGGACGAGGAGGACGAGGACGATCTGGAGGGCTTCGAGCCTGCGGCTCCGCGGAAAGCGCCTGTACCGGAGAAGCCTGTGAAAGAGAAGCCCGCCAAAAAGCGGGTGAACATCGACATCCCGCTGGACGGCGAATCCTCCGCCATGGAGAGCGGCGAGAAGAAGGACTTCTTCCCCCGCCGCAGTGCCGCCGTCCGGACGCCGGACGAGGTGCTGGACCGCGCCGCTGCCGCGCCCGCCGTCCCCGCCGCACCGGCAGCCCCTGCGGCATCGACAGCTCCTGCCGCTCCCGCAGTACAGGAGGCCGCGGCGGTGAAGGAGCCGGTGTCCGAGAAGAAAAAGAAGGCTCAGGTCCAGCAGGAGGTGGAATCTGCCGCCCAGGAAGTGGGGCAGGCCATCGAGCAGGAGCTGGCCCAGGGCGAGGAGATCTACCGCTACCCGCCCATCACCCTGCTGGAGGAGAATCACACCGACAACTGCACCGAGGTGGGCGCGGAGCTGCGCAACAACTCCCGCCGTCTGGCGGACGCCCTGCGTTCCTTCGGCGTGGACGCCACCGCGGGCGACGTGGTTCACGGACCCAGTGTCACCCGCTACGAGTTCACTCTGGAGCAGGGTGTGAAGCTCAGCAAGATCACCAACCTGTCCGACGATATCGCTCTGGCGCTGGGCGCCAGCGGCGTCCGTGTGGCGCCGGTGCCCAACAAGATCTCCGTGGTGGGCATCGAGGTGCCCAACCGCACCGTTACCGCCGTCCGTATCCGCGATGTTATCGAGTCCCGGGAGTTTACCCGCCACCCGTCCCCCGTGGCCTTCGCCGTGGGCAAGGACATTGGCGGCAGCAGCATCGTGGGCAATATTGCCCGCCTGCCCCACGTGCTGATCGCCGGTACCACCGGCTCCGGTAAGTCCGTGTGTACCAACTCCCTGATCGTCAGCATTCTCTACAAGTCTACCCCCGACGAGGTGCGCTTCATCATGGTGGATCCCAAGATGGTGGAGCTGGCGCCTTACAACGGCATCCCCCACCTGCTGATCCCTGTGGTCACGGACCCCAAGAAGGCCGCGGGCGCTTTGCAGTGGGCGGTGTTCGAGATGATGAAGCGCTACAAGATGTTCTCCGAAAAGGGCGTCAAGGACCTGGCGGGCTACAACGCCCTGTCCGAGACGGACGAGGACGTGAAGAAGCTGCCCACTGTGGTGGTGGTCATCGATGAGCTGGCCGATTTGATGCTGGTGGCTGCCAAGGAGGTGGAGGAGTCCATCTGCCGCGTGGCCCAGATGGGCCGTGCCGCCGGCATGCATCTGGTGGTGGCCACCCAGCGTCCCTCCGCCGATGTCATCACCGGCCTGATGAAGGCCAATATCCCGTCGCGCATTGCCTTTGCGGTCTCGTCCGCCATGGAATCGCGCATCATTCTCGACACGCCGGGCGCGGAAAAGCTCGTCGGCAAGGGCGATATGCTCTATGCACCGCTGGGACAGGGAAAGCCGAAGCGCGTGCAGGGCTGCTTCATCACCGACGACGAGGTGCAGGAGGTCGCAAGCTTCATCAAGCGTACGAATGCGGCGGACTATTCCGACGAGGTGATGGCGGAGATTGACAAGAAAGCTGCCGAGAGTGGGAAAAACAGCGGCGCTTCGAATGCGGGCGCTGCACCCGACGCGCCGGACGACGGCGACGAAATGCTTCCGGCTGCGGTCGAGGTGATTCTGGAGACCGGGCAGGCGTCCGTGTCCATGCTGCAGCGCCGTCTCAAGCTCGGCTACGCAAGAGCTGCGCGCATCATGGACGAGATGGAAGAGCGCGGCATTGTCGGGCACTTCGAAGGCTCGAAGCCGCGGCAGCTGCTGATCACAAAAGAGCAGTGGCAGACCATGCAGTCCGGGCAGCAGATGACAATTCCGGAGGAGGACTACAACCCGCCCGTCGAGGAGGAGATTTTGTAATTTTTGAAATTCCGCGAAGGCTCGCGTAATTTATCCATTGTGCAAGAACCGGAACACCCGGCTCAAACACAAAAGGTCGTTTCGAACAGAATCGGTCCGCAGAATGCGCCGCAGATTTTCTGTCAGACAAGCAAAAGACGCAGGGAACCCTGCCAGGTTTCCGAGGATTTTTGCGCAGTATGGCGGGAAAGCTGCAAGCAGGCGGCGGGCTGGGCGATGCGACCGAAAAATAATGAGGCATTGCATCCGGACACATTTTGCCGGAGCGAGAGCTGGAGGTACTTATGAAAAACGAAAAACACACATCCG
>ERZ825896.1541-NODE-1541-length-25193-cov-8.925770_pt1 | contig 25193 bp, 20 predicted proteins | sample MGYA00519858_ERZ825896 | MGnify/ENA primary metagenome ERZ825896 (study PRJEB31778, sample SAMEA3449214) | human gut metagenome | biome: human gut; feature: human-associated habitat; material: faeces | place: United Kingdom | collected 2010/2012 ...
TGGGGCACACGTTCTTGACCATCTGGCCGCCGACGGAGCCGGCTTCGCGGGAGGTCAGGTCGCCGTTGTAGCCGTTCTTGAGGTTGACGCCGACTTCAGAGGCGGCTTCCATCTTGAACTTGTCCATTGCGTCGCGGGCTTCCGGGACGTTGATGTTGGAAGAATTACGGTTCGTCATGTTGTTGCATCTCCTTGTTTGTTTTCGGGAAATCATCTCTCGATTTCCTTCACCCGTAGTTTTTCCGCCTCCGCGCCCATTATGAATGCCAATTCGCGGCGGGAATTCCATGGAATTTTTTGATCTGATAAAAATGCCGGGCCATCTGCTTAGGATGGTCCGGCTTTTATTTTGCGCTATTCCGCCAGGGCGTATTTGGTTTTGATGCGGTCGAGTTTTTGGAGCAGGGGTTCGGCGGTGAGCCAGAGGAAGAGGAAGGTGGCGAGGGCGCGGACGAGGTCGATGGGGATGCCGGTGACGTAATAGCTCAGGATAATTTTCCAGTTGATCGTGTTGGACCACAGGAGGGCAGACGCGGGATTCATGATGCCGCCGTAGAGGACGGTGGAGGCGATGGCGCCGAAGATGCAGAGGCTCAGACGCGAGCGGCGAAGGACGCCTTTGCGGTACAGGATGCCGGCCAGCCAGCCGATGATGCCCATGGCAAACATCTGCCACGGCGTCCACGGCCCCTGGGAAAAGAGCATATTGGACACCAGCATGGTCATCGCGCCAACCAAGAATCCCGTTTCGCCGCCAAAAGCCACGCCTGCGAGAATCGTCATCGCAACGACCGGCTTAAACTCCGGCAGCATGAAGAACGCAGCGCGTCCTGCCACATTCAGCGCAACGAGCACGGCGATGAGCACCAGTTCCCGCGCCTGCGGCTTGCGCCCCTCGAAAATCAGGAAGAAGGGCAGCATACATTCCAGCAAAATGAGCAGCGAAATGAAGTAATACTTCCGTCCCTCAAAGTAGTAGTTGCCAATAAACAGCGTGAACGGAATGAGCAGGAGGATCAGGAGCGTCGCAAAGATCGTCCGCTTTTTCAGCTTGCGCTTTTCTACAGGCGTCTGGATGAGGTAATCCGGACGTTCGGCCTTTCGGCCAATAGATAGCGCGAACACAAGAAGCGCACCGAGCAGGATGGCATATTGCCTGAGCTGGTCGCCCGCCAGCGCCGTCATGCCGTTCGCGTCGATGAGCTTTGTGAGGTCTGTCACACCAATGGCCTGAATGATGCAGAACAGCAGCACCGCGCCGGACACGGCAGCGAGGACTTTGCGCCAGACGGGCAGCTTCTTCGCGGCTGTTTTTTCCGTCTTCGGTTCGGGCAGCGTGCGTTCGTATTTCGGCAATTCCGGTTCTGCGTCAGCCACGCCGCCGCAGGCTGCGATCACATTCTCCGGCGTGACGGCTTCGGGCAGGATATCGCGGGCGATGCGGTTCGCAGCGGTCGTGTAGAAGCTGTTGCCGCTGAAAAACGTGCGCGGCTCGGCTTCGGTGACGATGCTGCCGTCGAAGAACAGGGCGCAGCGGTCGGCGTATTTTGCGCAAAATTCAATGTCGTGGCTGACCATTAAAATCGCCACGCCAGACGCTTGGAGCGTGCGGAGAATCTGCCCGAACGTCTGCTTGAACTCCGCGTCCAGACCCTTTGTCGGCTCGTCGAGGAGCAGAATGTCGGGGTTCAGCAAAAGAATTTTCGCCAGCGCGGCACGCTGCTGTTCGCCGCCGGAGAGGTCATACGGATGGCGGTCCAGCAGCTCCGCCAGCTTGCAGAGGGAAACGACTTGTGCAAGCCGCTCGGTTTTTCGTTCGGATTTTGGTAAGATCTCCAATAAATCTTCGCGGACGGTGGCTTTCACGAAAAGCGCCTGCGGATTCTGGGGCAGCATCCCGACGCTGCCGGTGATGGCAAGCTCGCCGCGATAAGCTTTTTTCAGGCTCGCCAGCAGCTTGAGCGTGGTGGTTTTGCCCGTGCCGTTGCCGCCGAGGAGGGCGAGGAATTCGCCCTTGTGCAGGTCCAGCGACAGGCCTTTGACCACGTCGGGCAGGTCTTTGTCGTATTTGAACCAGAGTTCCTGCGCCAAGACAACGGTTTCCGTGTCCGGCGCGTTTTTTGCTTCTTCTGGAACGGATCGCAGTTCATGCGATTTTGCATAGTCCAGCAGCCAGTTCCGGCCGTCGCAGACGGAGATGGGGCAAGTCGCTTTGGAATCCGACGCTGCCCAGATGCGCATGGCGGCGGGCATGGCGAGGAACATCGCGTTCCCACTGGATTTTAATTCCGCGCCCACTTCGGCGGGCGTGCCGGTGCAAAGGAGCTTGCCGCCGTCCATGACCGCGACACGCGACGCAAAGGAGAAGGCTTCTTCCAGACGGTGTTCGGTCAGGAGGATCGTCGTGCCAAGTTCGCGGTTGATCTTGCCGAGGGTGGCAAGGAAGTCGGATGCGGCAATGGGGTCAAGCTGGCTCGTCGGCTCGTCGAGAATCAAAACTTTCGGCTGGAGCACCATCACGGACGCGAGGTTTAAGAGCTGCTTTTGCCCGCCGGACAGCTCTGTGACCGGCTTATAAAACCATGTCTGAATCCCGAAAAACGATGCCATTTCCGCAACGCGGCGGCGAATCGTCGGCGTATCGTAGCCGAGGGATTCCAAGCCGAACGCCAGCTCGTGCCAGACCTTGTCGGTCGCGATCTGATTCTCCGGACTTTGCTGCACAAAGCCGATTGTTTCCGCCTGTTCGCGCTGGTCAAGGGAATCAAGATTTCTGCCCTCAAACAGAATTTCTCCGGAACGTCTGCCATGCGGCGCGAGGACGGTTTTGAGCTGCCGGAGCAGCGTTGATTTTCCGCACCCGGAAGGGCCGCAGAGGACCAGAAACTCGCCGGGTTGGACGGACAGCGTCAGGTCAGAGAGTGCGTGCTTCTCCTGCTCCGGATATGCGAAGGTCAGATTTCGGATCGTAAAGACTTCCACTGCCTGTCCTCCTTTCGGTCGAGAATCACGGGGGTAAGAACGAGCGCGAGATAAACGAGCATAAAACTCACGGTCATCGGCGTCCATGCAGCAGCTTTCACAGTTGGATAGTAGCGGAAGTACGTTCCACCCGCCATCCAGCCGGAAATGAGATATGCACCACAGAAGATCAGCCACGCAAGCGCGGCTTTGTCGCGGTCGTCGAAGCGATAGATGGAGAACGCCGTGCGGCCGGGCAGGCCGTAGCCGCGGGAACGCATGGAATCCGCAGTTTCAATCGCGTTCTCAAGTGACCACGTTACCATGATGGAAAAGATTTTGACGGCGTTCCCGACTCTTTGAAACACGCTGCCGTTTTTCGTATCTCTGCCGATGCACGCCTGCGCCTCGGAGACGACCTGCATCTGCGCCTTGAACTTCGGGATAAAGCGCAGCGCCATGGAGAGAACAAGAGACAGCGCCGGGATCACGCGCCCGAACAGGTACACGAACTTATCTGACGTCATCACCTCGTTGTAGCTGGAAAACCAGAGAACAACGCTTGCCAGCATGACGGCCGCGGCCGCGCCGTAAAGCATGGATTCGAGCGTCAGGGGGTTGCCGGAGGGCAGATAGGTCAGGATCGTCGCGCCCTCATGGTTAAAGGCCGGGTTGACGAGCGCAGCAAACACCGCCATGGGCAAAAGTCCCATGACGGCGAAGCGCGCCGCCTTCCGGCCTTTGAGATAAATATCATAGGTCAGTGCACCGGTCAGGGAGATCAGCAGGTAGACCGGGTGCATGAGGCACATGGAGAACAGGAGGACAAGCGCAAAATACAGAAAATTGATCGTCGGATGATAGCCGGAAAAGGCGTCTTTGTTTCTCATTCGCTGCCTGTTGCGTAGCCGCCGCCCACGTCGTAGCCGAGGTCGCAGGTATAGACCCATTCGATGACGTCGCCGTCTTTGAGCTGATAGCGGCTGCAGCCGTAATTCGGGAACCAGCCGTTGACCTTGTACATCCAGCCGGAGAGGTTGCCGACGTCAAACTCATAGAGGTTATGGATGCCCTCGATGTAGGCGGAATTGTAGATCGGTGTGTTGGAGAACTCCATGTGGATCTTCTGCTGCTTGCAGGTGCGCTGCAGGACATTGAAGACGCTCTCGCCCTCGTAGAAGGTGACGGTCATGGGCTGCAGGATCCAGCCGTCGGCCGGGACCAGCTCCACCTTTTCCGGGTCGCAGAGGTCCAGATTGTCAAGGATGGTGGCGCAGGAGATGGAGAGCGTGCAGGTGTATGCTGCGTCGCCGATCTCCACGTCCTCCGGCTCGACGGGGATGGGTTTGCCCTCCGGGACGGGGTCGGTCTGGTACTTGTCCTTGCCCGTGCCGGTGTCGATCATCATGCCGCCCACTTCTTCATATTCGCCGGTTGCGCTTGCCTGGATTTCCTCCGGCGAAACGTATTCCGGCTGTTCGGTATCAGGCTGCGCGGGTTCGTCTGTCTGCGGGTCGTCAGACGGCTCCGGTGTCGTTTCAGCGGGTGTCTCTGCCGGCTCCGTCTCAACGTTATCCGGCGTGTCTGCCGCCGCTGCGTCCTGCTCCGGTGTTTCTGCCGGAGCCGCGACGGTCGGCTGCTCCGCCGGGGCTTTGGGCTGCGGCATGTTCCGGTCGCCAAAGACGAAGGCCGCGGCAAGCGCGAGGACGATCAGCGCCGGGATGATAATTTTGAGTTTATTTTTCTTCCAGAAAGTCATGTCAGATCAGCTCCGCAGCGGTCAGCATATTGTAGAGCATCTGCGCGATCTCGCAGCGCAGGATGGCCTTGGTGGGTTCGATATTGAGGTCGCTCTGGTCGAGGATCCCCGCCGAATAGCAGAACGCGAGGGGTTCTTTTGCCCAACTGGCAACGCCCCGGTAATCGCCGAACTGGGCGAGCATGTCTTTGGTCGCGGCGGCGGACATAGCGGTATCGAGGCCGCAGAGCTTCGCGGCTCTTGCGACCATAGCCGCGGCCTCCTGCCGGGTGATGGTGCCGTCTGGGTTAAACTTGCCGCTGCCAACGCCGTTGACGATGCCGCTGCTGTTGGCCGTGCCGATGTAACCGGCGTACCATTTGGAGCTGGGAACGTCGGTAAAGGCTTTCGTGTCCTTGGCTGCCAGACCGAGGGCTCTTGTGACGATGGCGGCAAATTCCGCGCGGGTCATGGTCTTGTTGGGCAGGAAGGTCCCTTTTCCCATGCCGTTGATGATGCCGCGGGAGGCGAGTTCTTCAATCGCGGCTTTGTTCGCGTGGTTCTTGATGTCCGTGAACGTTGTGCCGGGGGCGGTCACGCCGGGGACCTTGACGGAGGCGTCGGCATTGCCCTTGCTGACGTTCGAGGCGGGTTTCGAGGTGTTCTTGGTCACGTCACCCATGCGGTAGAGGGTGTTTTTGCCGTTTTCGGCGCGGTCGATGGCGACGAGGGCGTAGAAGCCCTGTTCGGCGGACATCTGGTTGTTGCCGTCCGAGCCGTCGAGGACGTGGTAGAAGCCGCCGTTCGACTGGCGGAAGGAGAGAAGATTTTCTGTCAGGGTGTGGCCGCTTTTCACGAAACGGCTGTCATCCAGAGAAATCCCCAGCTCACAGAGGGCGACGACGACCTGCGCAGCGGACTCTACGTTGGTCGTTCCCCACGATGCGTAGCCGCCCTTGCTGTCCTGGTTTTTGGAGAGCCAGGTGAGGGCCTTGTCAGTGGCGGACTGGACGGATTTCTGGTCCTGATATTTGGCGAGGGCCTGCAGGGCCATTGCCGTCATGTCGGGGTCGGAATTTCCGGTGCCGGTGAGGTTCCAGCCGCCGTCAGCAAGCTGGTTATTCAGGATCTCGTTGACGTAGAGCTGGCGCGTGGCCTGGGTTTTGGCGGCGGGGTTTTTCGGGATGTCGTAGCTGCCGGAATCGAGGGCGATGAGCGCCCAGATGGGGCCGTTGAGACCCTGCCAGATCGTTTTTTCGAAATCGCCCAGCGGGGTCAGGAGGTTATAGCCCGCGACGTTCGCCGGGTCGCGGCCGATGGCGGTCAGGGCGAGGATGACGCGGGAATATTCGGTGTATTTCCGCTCGTGCAGCACGCCGGCGCAGTCTTTGACGTACTTCTCGACGCGTGCGTAGTAATCGTCAAAGTAATTCGCGGGGACCGGATAGCCGGAACGGGCCAGGCCGATGACGGCCCACTCGCCGCCGATGGAGCCGACCTCCGGCGCTTTGACGGCGGAGAGCATGTAGGCGGCGCTGCCCTGCAGTTCGCTCTGGACGCCGGAGGCGGCCAGGGCCGGGGCGGCCAGCGAGGCGAGGACGCAGAGCGTCAGGACGAGGGCGGCGAATTTACGGATTTTCTTCATCATGGATCCCTCCTGAGGTGCGGCGGGGCCGCGGCATAAAAAAACGCCGGTCTGTTCGAAAACAGACCGGCGCCCTGCTCCGGATCGGTCGATAGAGTCATCGTGCTATCGGCAAAGGTCTCCCCTCCTCCGCGGGCAAAAGCGCAGACAGGCGCGCTGCGGGCGAAGACAGCGATTCTTCTGACTTGGACTATGGACTTGCGTCCGCGTTCGTCCCCTACCTTCTCACGGGCGGGCCCGCAATGGCGGCCTTTCAGCCAGGCAGCCGGGCGGCCAGCGCTGTCTGACGCTGGGGCGGCGGCTGATTCGGGGAAAAACTCATCCTCACAGCTCCGGGCGAGTAGGTTCGTTGTTCTTTCGCTGGAAGCTTTTTACGACTCCAGCTACACGTCTTCGGATGGGAAAACCGGGTATATTTGGTTCTTATTATACAGGATGCGCGGGGAAAGTCAAGAGCTGTCCACCTCATCAGTCAGCCTTGCGGCTGACAGCTTCCCCTCATAGGGGAAGCTGTTTTATGGGGAAAGCCCCCGGGCGGATGCCCGGGGGCTTTCATGCATTGTCCAATCTGCCGCTCTGGATGGCGCGTTTTTCATATGCCGCCGGTCTGATTCAGTTCCAGACGCTCGCCGTCCGGGCCGCGGAACAGGATCCAGCTTGCGCCGCCGGGGAAGCAGGCCGGGCAGGTCGTGACTCTGTCTGTCTCAAACACGACACCGCGGGCAAGCAGCTCCCGGTGCGCCTGCGCGAGATCTGTGACAGCCAGAGCGATATGATCCACACAGCCGTCGGTCCTGCCGGCGGAGGCCGGCTTTTCGATCAGCTCCAGCACGCAGGTCCCGTTCTGCAGGAACGCGATCGGCGTTCCCTGGTTTTCATACCGGAAGATCTGCACAAAGTCCAGCACATCCTGATAAAAGCGGACAGACCGCTCCAGATCGCACACATAGACGCCGATATGCGTCAGATTCAGGTCCATTGGTTTTTCCTCTCTTTTCACATAAACGTCGCGATCGCGTCCGCGCAGAGTCTGCCCTGTTCGTCCGTCAGCTCCGCTTCGGCGAACACGACGGCCCGCCCAGCCTTGCGGATATGCGCGCGGACCGAGACCGCGCCCTCGCGCACCGGGCGCAGGTAATTAAGGGACAAGCTGACTGTAGAGACCGCATTTGTCTTCCGGCAGAAGCGCGTGAGCATTCCCATCGTCATATCCATCATCGTCGCCATCATCCCGCCGTGGAGCGTTCCCTTGGGATTGCACATCCAGCCGCGCACATGGAACGACAGCTCCAGTGTCTGCTCCTCCGCACTGCAGGCGATCAGGGTCGGTGCGAGCATGTCGTTGATGCGGTGCTCACTGCAGGGTGTGTCCGGTCCGCAGAAACCGTCACAGCGGCAGATCTCTCGGAACACGCGCGTCATATAGTCCTGCTCCGGCTCGTTTTCCAGTCTGGAAAGCGCGCCGGTCTGCATCCGTTCAAATGCAGCGTAATTCATAACCGTCTCCTACTTCCCTTTCCGCAGCGATGCCAGGCGGACGGCCATGGCGACTGTCGCGCCGACCATGGGATTGTTGCCCATGCCGATGAAGCCCATCATTTCCACATGCGCCGGGACCGAGGATGAGCCCGCGAAGGTCGCATCGGCGTACATGCGGCTCATGAGATCGGTCTGGCCATAGGAGCTCGGACCGGCAGAGGTATCATCGGGGTTCAGTGTGCGGCCGATGCCGCCTCCGGAGGCGCAGGCAAAATAGCGTTTTCCGTTGTCGCTGCAGTATTTTTTATAGGCGCCGGCCACCGGATGCTGGAAGCGGATCATATGCGTGGCGTTGCCGGAAATGGATACGTCCACCTGCTCATGCGTCATGATGGCGATCCCCTCCCGCGGCTCAAACGCGCCATAGCAGCGCACATCTGCCCGCTCATCGGTGGAATACGGTGTCTCGTCATCAATATACAGCTTATTTTCCGCAAAGTCAAAATGTGTTCTGACATAGGTAAAGCCGTTGATACGGGCGATGCTATCTGCCGCGTCCTTGCCCATGCCGTTGAGAATGACACGGATAGGTGTTTGCCGCGCCTGATTGGCACTGCGGGCAATACCGAGAGCGCCCTCGGCCGCGGCGAACGACTTGTGACCAGCCAGGAAGCAGAAGCACTTGACGTTCTCTGACAAGATCATTGAGGCCAGTTTGCCGTGCCCAAGACCGATCTGCCGCTCGGAGGAGACGGAACCCGGAATGCAGAAGCTCTGCAGGCCTTCGCCAAGGATCAGGGCGATCTCCCCTGCCGTCTTCGCACTGCTTTTCAGCGCCGCAGCCGCGCCCACGAGATAGGCATAGCAGGCATCGTCAAAGCAGATAGGCTGCACGCCGCGCACGATTGAAAAGACGTCGATCCCGGCGTCCGCGCAGATCTTTCCCGCCTCACCCAGAGACGAGATGCCATACATATTTAAAAATGCCTCCACAGCGCCGATGCGCTGGTCGTAATTCTGAAAAAGCGTCATGGTTCACTCCTTTCTCGGATCGATGGTGCTGACGGCTTCCCGGAAGCGGCCATAGCTGCCCGTCGCTTTTTTGAGCGCCTCATTGGCGTCCACGCCGCTTTTCACCGCATCCATCAGCCTGCCGATAGTATCATGTCCATTGTCTTCCTCCTTACAGCAGTGTCCGCGGGTCGGTGATCCGGCCTGTGGCGGCGCTGGCTGCGACGGTGAGCGGCGAGCCGAGGAAGATCCTGCTCTGCTTGCTGCCCATGCGGCCGATAAAGTTGCGGTTGCTCGACGAGATGCAGGTCTCGCCCGCGGCGAGAAGCCCGCTGTGCAGCCCCACGCACGCACCGCAGGTCGGCGCAAGGATCACCGCGCCCGCGTCGGCGAGCGTGCGGAGATAGCCCGCTTCATCGGCCTGCTTCCAGATGGCGCACGACGCCGGAGAGACCAGCATCCGTACGCCCTTGGCGATCTTCTTCCCCTTGAGCAGCTGTGCGGCCTGCCGGATGTCGTTCAAGCGCCCGCCGGTGCAGGAGCCGAGATAGGCCTGATGAATGGGCTCTCGGACGGTTTTGGCCTCCGTCACCTGATCGACGCCATGCGGACAGGCGACCTGCGGGGCCAGCGCGGAGGCGTCAAAGCGGTGCTCCGCGCAGAATACGGCGTCCGGGTCACTGGCATCGACGGGATAGTTCGTGATGCCGCGCGCGGCGAGATACGCCTTCGTTGTTTCATCCACCGGCATGAGGCCGACCTTTGCTCCCATCTCAACGGCCATATTTGTGATGGCCATGCGCTCGTCCATGGACAGGGCGCGGATCGTCTCGCCGGCATATTCCACGGCCTTGTATGTCGCGCCCGCGTGGCCGATCATACCGATGGTCTTGAGCAAGATGTCCTTGGCCATCACGCCAGCGGGCAGCGCTCCCTGTCATAAAACACGGATGGTCTCCGGCACCTTCAGCCAGGTCTGCCCTGTGACGAGCACGCCAAGCATCTCCGTTGAGCCGATGCCGGTGGCAAATGCGCCGAGTGCACCGCCCATACAGGTATGCGAGTCTGTGCCCAGCACAACGCTGCCGGGACGGACATTGCCCGTCTCCGCCATGACCTGATGGCAGGGTCCGGCAAACTCAAAATACTGCTCTACGCCGTACTGCCTGGCCCAGTCGCGCGTGAATTTGACGATCTCCGCCTGCTGGATGCTCGCGGGCGGGGTGTAGTGGTCGGAGATGATAACGACCTTCTCCGGATCCCAGACCTTGCCGCCCAGCGCCTGGATCTTTTCCGCGATCTGTACGCGCGGGCCGAGGATGTCATCCATCATCGCGCGGTCGACGTTCGCCCAGATGATATCGCCCGCCGAGACGCTTTCCTGCCCGGACGCGCGGGCGAGGATCTTCCCGGATGTTGTTTTTCCCATAAGGTATCCTCCGATCTTCAAAATGCCCGCCCGGTATCTCACCGCCGGGCGGGCAGGGGTTCAGTCCGCCAAGCGGCAGAACGGAACGTACACCAGTCCGTCCATGATCGTTCGGGCTGTGCGGTAAAAAGCAAGCTTGTCCATGACCGGAGTTCCGGCCTCCATATGACTGACGCTCTCGACGTCCATGATCCCGGCCGGATGGCCGATGTGAATGATCGTCCGTGTATCGGCGCTGCGGCGCAGCAGCCGGTGCGGGATGCTGCCGTGGATACGGATGGCTGCTGCTGTGCAGACTGCGCCGGTGCCGGGGTGGGTCTTGTGCATCTTCTGCATGAAAAGAAGCCTTGCCGTAAGGTCAACGTCCGCCTCAAGGATCATTTTGCCGAGCGGCGTAACGCAGCTCGGCGGCGAGCTCACAATGGAGATAAACGGTGCGTATACTTCCTTCATAGTCTGATCGTTCAGCATACCGTATGTCCCTCCCCCAGCTTTTCAATGGCATAGGCCGCCTGTTCTTTGGACACGGCCATGGAGTGGGTAGAGGGCTTTCCTTCAAACGGCACAAAGCCCTTGCCCTTGACCGTATCAAGCACGATCAGCTGCGGCTTGCCGCTGACCGTCTTTGCTTTTTCGATCGCCGCCGCGGCAGCCAGCACGTCATGCCCGTCGACGCGCTGTACATCCCAGCCGAATGCCTCCCACTTGGGCTCGTGCGGAGCGACCGCCTCGATATCGGCGACGAAGCCATCGACCTGCCTCTTGTTGTAATCCAGAAGGACCGTCAGATTATCCAGCTTCTGATGCGGCCAGTCCGGGTCCTGATCATCCAGGCGCATGGCGTCATAGAACAAAACCGCGAGCGCGTCCATGATCGACATGGAGCCGCCGACATGGCCGTTGCCAAACGACGCGATCACCGTCAGCGCAAGCTCGCGCGCCTGCCTGGCCTTTGTTTCAAGAAATTCCCGTTTATCCTCCATAAAATAGTTCCTCCCTGCCCTCCGGCGTCTGCCGGTCAGTTTGTGCCGAGGTAGATCCTCTGTACCTCTTCGTTGGAAATGAGATTTTCGCAGGTGTCGGTCAGCTCGATCTTACCGGTCTGCAGGATGTAGCCGCGCTGCGCAGTTGCCAGCGCGATCCTGGCGTTCTGCTCGACGAAGAGGATCGTCGTGCCCTCGGCGTTGATGCGCTTGATCGACTCGAAGATCTCGCGAATGATGATCGGCGCAAGGCCGAGCCACCAAAGAGCAGCATCGTCACAAACATGACCGACTGCTTGCGTACAAAGGTATCCGGGCTGACGTAGCCGGCCAGATGCGAGAGGATGGAGAGCATCGGCGGCAGATTCAGATAATTGTGTATGATAGCCGTGCCGTAGGCGCCGATGGCGTAGAAGCCTGCGTGGCCCATCGTGATCTGGCCGCTGAAGCCGAACAGGACGTCGATGCCGGAGACAACAATGATATAGAGCATCGCGTAGCTGCCAAGCAGGATCAGGTAGCTCTGATGGAACGCACCCATTATGAGCGGATATAGAATGGCGATTGCCAGCATGGGCAAAATGCCTTTTTTACTGAGTTGACGGATCTGCTTCATGATTTCCTCCTTCCCGCGTCAGACGTCCTGAATAGCGCATTCGTTGAACAGGCCTGTCGGCTTGATGCACAGGAACAGCAGCAGCGCGACGTACGCGATCAGGTTTTTATAGGCCGAGGACACATAGCCGCTGACCAGGATCTCGAGCAGGCCCAGCAGGATACCGCCGACGATGGCACCATACATATTTCCATAGCCGCCGGCGATCGCGCCAGCAAAGCCCTTGTTGCCGAGATTGGCTCCGAGGGAAGAATACACACCGTACATCGGCCCGATGAGGATACCGGCCATTGCGGCCAGCATGGCGGAAACGCCCCAGGTGATGCCGGTCGTCAGGGAAACGTTGATGCCGCAGGATTCCGCGGCCATGGAGTCCATGGAAGACGCGCGCATGGCGGTGCCGAGCTTGGTCTTGTTCATGAACAGGTGCAGCACGACCATGCTGACCATGGACTGGATCAGGCAGAGGATGACCTCCGGCTGTACCGCCAGAAGGCCGAACAGCTTGACGGTCGACACCTTGAACACGGACGGGAAGTTCAGCGTCCAGGTGCCCCAGATCAGCTGGGAGCCATTCTGCAGGATATAGGAAATTGCGATCGTGGCCAGCACAACATAGATCGGCATGACCTTTTTATTGAGCAGGCGGCGGATGACGCCTTTTTCCAGCAGCATGCCGAAGGCAAATGCACAAAGCATCGTCAACAGCAGCGAAAGCCAGTACGGCAGACCGAGGATGGAATAAAACGTCAGGCCGAGGAATGCGCCGAGCGTCAGCATGTCGCCCTGAACGAAGCTCATCAGGCCGGAGGCCTTGTAGATGAGGCCGTAAATGCAGCCGAGCATGACGCCGGAGATACAAAGTGTCAGAAATTTCAGCATGGGTATCCTCCTTCTCTTGGAGTCAAATCATAGGTAAACCGGTTCCAATCGCTTGGATCCGCGGGAAAAGGCGTAAAAAATCCCTCCGGCACACAGATCGCCGGTTGCCGGAGGGAATATGAGGCAAAACGCTTACTTGGCGAAGCTGACGACCTTGCCGTCCTCGTAGATAAACACGTTGAAAGCGTCTACGGAGTAGCTCTCATGCCGGCCGTCGGTGTAGTCGATAGTGCCGCCGATGCCGGTATAGGTCAGCTGGTTCATCGCGTCGCGCAGCGCTGCGGGGTCATTGGAGCCGGCAAGCTTTGCGGCCTGCTGCAGCGTCATCATAGCGTCCCAGACCTCATAAGCCCAGATGGAGGCGGGCAGCTCACCATATTCGTTGTAGTAGCTCTCGAGATAGCTATACATCTGCTCGTTGACGTTCGGCTTGGCCTCTTCCAGAGACGGCCAGGATACGTACAGGGACGGGAAAGCATAGCCGTTCATGGCGTCACCGGCGACCTCCTGCTGCGGGATGGAAAGCTCCTCGCGGCTGATGATCGTACCTTCAAAGCCGTACTGACGCAGCTGCTTGACACAGGTACCCATATAGTCGCCCTCGACTGCAAGGAACACGCAGTCCGGATTCGTGGAGACGATATTGATGCACTGGGCAGAGTAGTCCATCTCGCCGAGGTCAAAGGTCTCAAAGGCAGTGCAGTCATGACCGAGTTCGGTGCTCTGATCGCGGAACTGGGTGGCGTTGGTGATGGAAGCGTCGCCCTGGCTGAAGAGGATCGCCACGCTCTTAGCGCCCAGCGTATCGATCATGTTCAGGCAGGCGGGGATAGTGTTGTCCGTATTGAACGAGCCGCGGAAGCCATATTCAAAGCTTTCGGGATCGAGCAGCGCGCTGGAAATGCCCATAACCATCGTGAACACACCTGCGTCGTTGAGCGTCTTGGACGAAGCAAGCACCTCGCTGGACATCGGGCTGCTGATACAGATGGAGATCTTATCGACCGTCACCAGCTTCGTTGCGACCTTGGCCGCTTCCTCGGTGGAGGAGGTCGTATCGTAGGAAGCCGTTACGATTTGCTTGCCGTTCAGGCCACCCTCTGCATTGATCTTCTTGATGGCGAGGTTGATGGCATTGAGGTAATACGGGGAATAGGTCGCATTCGCGCCGGACAGTGGGAGATAGTAGCCGATGGTGACCGTGTCGCCGTCGGCGGCAGACACGCCATCCTGCGTTGGCTGAGACGTGTCGGCTGCAGGTTCTGCCGCAGCCGGCTGCGCATCGGACTGTGTCTGTGCTGCGCAGCCGACAATGGACAGCAGCATAGCGGCCAATAAGAATGCGAGGATCTTTTTCATTTCTGGTTTCTCCTTGCTTTGAATTATTTTCGCTATTCAAGTTAGAAATTGTTCATTTCTGAGAAAAGTGCTCACGAAATATCCTTTTATTTCCTTTCTCGTGACCTTGTTTTTGATATAATAAACAACTGAAAAACAGAGCGTATTGAAGCTCAGCATGCGGCTGTATCTGCTGGGGATCGCGGCGGCTGCGCTGGTTCTGCTCACCAGCTTTGTTCTGCGTGAAAAAAACCGCGCCGAGCTTCAGCTGCAGCAGCAGAACGACGCCCTTGCCGCCGCGGCGCAGAGCGTCGACGCGGAGCTATCCGGCTGCTGCAGCACCATTGCGCAGTTCATCAACAATCCGGATCTGAAAAAATATGCCTCCGCCACAGAACGTGATCTGCAGGCAGAGGTGGAGCTGACGTACTATATTTATCGACAGAAAACAACCCGGATCTTGTTAACTATTATCTGTACTACCCGGACGCCAATGTCATCCTCTCCGCGCACAGTGCGGCGCGAGCGGCGCAGAACTCCCCCTTTTATGCTGCTGTGCAGGCTTACACCAGCCAGGAAACAGCCATTTACACGCTGGACGTGGATGGACGAATTGGGTTCCTGTTCCCATTTGATTCTCATTTTTATATTGCCTATGAACGTATGCGCAGCGCACCGGCGCTGGTTTTTGCTGAGCTGGATCTGAATACGATCTTCTCTGTCCTGCCTGAATCGCTGCAGTCCGGGCGCAACGCGCTCTATATCATGGATCCGGCCGGTGCTGTCATCTATGAAAACACGTCTAACCGACTGCAGACACTTCTGTCGGACGGCACGCAGCGCTCGGTCCTCTCTGGGCAGGGACAGCATATCTGCCAGTCTGTTTCCTCCCTGACCGGCTGGACGTTCTATCACACAACGCCCGCAGCGACCGGCATGCAGATCTTCTGCAACGCGCTGGTGGCCAGCCTGCCATTTTTGCTCTGCCTACTGGGGCTGGCGGTCCTCGTGTATCTATTCTTCAAGCGACAGGTCATCCAACCGCTACAGGGGATCCTGCAGCAGACACCTGTCGAACTGCCGCAGCAGGCGGAGAACGAGCTTGCGCTCCTGTGCCACGCCCGCGAGCAACTGGTGCAGCAGACCAATTCGCACGCCTCGATGCTCGCGCGGATGCGGCCGGAGATCCTTAACCAGACCTTCTCTCGCCTGCTGCACGGTGACGCATTTGATCCGACGGAGACGCAGGCGCTGCTCTCTGACCTAGGGTGTATCTGAAAACTGGTGATGTGACCGGCAGCGAGGAATTTTCGCGCTGAGCAAGACATTTTTTTGCAGGAATACTGACGTATTTCAAGGAAAAATGACGCAGCGCAGCGTGAAAAGGCCCGCTGTCCGGGTGCGTTGACAGTTTTCAGATACACCCTAGGCTTCCAGTATCAGTTCAACGATCGGATCGTCGTTTTGCTGCTGCGGCTGCCGGAGCAACAGGAACTGCGCAATGAGTTGACGACGCTGCTGCCGCGGTTCGTGCAAAAGATTGGTTGGGACGATGCGCGGACGCATCTGTTGGCCGACGGACCGAACGCATACCTGTTTTTGATCGTCCACCCGGACGAATCCGTCCTCAGTATCAACGAAAGCTGCACGGCCAGCCTGCGCAGCGCGCTTGAAAGAAGCCGGATCTCCGACGTACCGGTCTGCAGCTGCATCTGCTATTCGCTGCTTGACCTGCACTCGGTCGATGACTATCTCACAGAGCAGCTCAGCCGCGTTCCACAGCAGGCAGAGCCGCCGACGGATGCGTCGGCCCCATATCTCCCGGCAGAAAAGAAGACACAGGCACATCTGAAGGCAGTCGCGGAGCAGATCCGCAGCGGCAAACTGACGCTGGCGCAGGAGACAGTGCTGCAGTTCCTGCAGGAGCGTCTCAGCGAGGACCCAGGGCTTTACCGCAATGATCTGATCGCTGCATGGATCCACCAGCTCTTCCTTGTGTTTTCTGTTTCAGAGGCGGAAGCGGCCGGGAGCGAGCTGGCGCAGCGCCTGGGCACGGCGGAGCCGATCCCGGACGCGGACTGCCGGGAGCTGCTGGGGCAGGTCATCCAGCTGTGCAGCGGCTGCTATCTGAAGTCGCAGAACAAGTACATTTTGGCCGCGAAAAAGCTGGTGCAGGAGCAATACAGCGATCCGACGCTCTCGCTCGCCTCGGTCGCAGAGGCACTCGGGATCCATCCGAACTACCTGAGCAAGCTGTTCAAAACCAGCATCAATCTGAATTTTATCGATTATTTACGCAGCTACCGGGTCTAACGATCCCGCGAGCTGCTGGAACGAGGGCTGTCAGTCAACGCAGTGGCGGAACAGACCGGTTTCTCTTCCCCACAGTCATTCATCCGCGTATTCAAAGCAAGCGTCGGCTGCACGCCGGGGCAGTATAGAAAACAGAACAAGTGAGAAAAAGCCCTCCCTGGTTCCACTTGATATGAGAACGCAAGTCGGGGAAGGCATGGGGGTACACCCTGTAGGGGTGGGGCTCTGCTCCGCCCGTGCTTCCGATGAGATCAGTACCAGCGGGCGGAGCAGAGCCCCGTACCTCTAAGCGCCCTTTTCTCCCCTATCTTTTCCCGCGCAAGGGAAAAGATGGGGCCGCCGGAGGCGCGTCGGAAACGGCCTCGACGGAACGAGTCCCCGCTGTTCGCGGAGCCTCTTTTCCTCTGAGCCCGTTTCTTCCTTTCCAAACCGCAAACTGAATTTGCGGTTTGGGTTTTATGGCAAATCTGTGACAACCTCTCAGGCGCTGCGCGCCAGCTCCCCTGAAAGGGGAGCCTTGAGACGGCGTTATTTATAAATAGAATAACGACTCTGGCTGTCATTTCTTGCAACCTGCAAAAAAATATTGTATAATCAAAAAAGATTTTTAGTTACTTTTCCCTTTGGCCGGGAAACCTTCGGAATTACGGTGGCATGATGCCGAGAACAGCTCCGCTGTGACGTGAGGGCCGAAATTCGAATCAGAAGGAGTTTTTGCCATGGCTGTATTTTTTGTCAACGGAACGGAAGTGTCGGTGGAGAAGAACCAGCGGCTGCTGCGCTACCTGCGCGATACGCTGCACCTGACCTCCGTCAAGGACGGCTGTTCCGAGGGCGCCTGCGGCGCCTGCACCGTGCTCATCGACGGCGAGCCCATCCGCGCCTGCACCCCGTTTACCGATTCTCTTGCGGGCCGTCACATCATCACCGTCGAGGGCCTGACCGAAGAAGAACAGAAGCTCTATACCTACGCCTACGGCGAGGCCGGAGCCGTGCAGTGCGGCTTCTGCATCCCGGGCATGGTGCTTTGCACCAAGGCGCTGCTCGATAAAAACCCCGATCCGACCGACGATCAGATCCGCTATGCCCTGCGCAACAACTACTGCCGCTGCACGGGCTATGTAAAGATCTTCGCCGCCGTGCGGCTGGCCGCCAAATGCCGGCGCGAGGGCGTCATCCCCGCGCCGTCGGAGGATGACTGGAAGCTCGGCTCGAGCGTCCACCGCATCGATGTCGAGGAAAAGGTCCTCGGCTACGGCAAATACCCCGACGACTGGTATCTGCCCGACATGTGCTACGGCTCCGCCGTGCGCAGCCAGTATCCGCGCGCGCGCGTCCTCGCCATCGACACGTCGAAGGCCGCGGCGCTGCCCGGCGTCGTCCGCGTCATCACGGCGGCGGATATTCCCGGGGAAAACAAGGTCGGCCATCTCAAGCACGACCAGTATTCGCTCATCCCCATCGGCGGGCTGACGCATTACCTCGGCGACGCGATCGCGCTCGTGGTCGCAGAAACGCCCGAGATCCTCGAAAAGGCGAAAAAGCTCGTCAAAGTGACCTACGAGCCGCTGCCCGCCGTCCATAATCCCCCCGAGGCCTGGGCCGAGGACGCTCCGCGCGTCTTCGACGAGGAAGAATCCAACGTGCAGGCCTACAAGCATATCGCCCGCGGCGACGCCGAGACGGCGATCCAGAACTCCAAATACGTCATCTCCCAGCACTTTGAGACCCCGTGGACCGAGCACGCGTTCCTCGAGCCGGAGTGCGCGGTCTCGTATATGGACAAGGACGGCTATGTCATGGTCCTGTCCACCGACCAGTCGTCCCATACCACGCTGCACGAGTGTAAGCTCCTGCTCGGCACCGACAAGGTCCGCGTGCAGAACCAGCTTGTCGGCGGCGGCTTCGGCGGCAAGGAGGATATGAGCGTGCAGCACCACGCCGCGCTCATGACCTATCTCACCGGCCGCACGGTCAAGGTCAAGCTGACCCGGCCGGAATCGCTGCTCATCCACCCGAAGCGTCATCCCTTCTGGATGGACTTCACCATGGGATGCGACGAAAACGGCATCATCCAGGGCGTCAAGGCCAAGGTCTACTCCGATACCGGCGCGTTCGCCTCCCTCGGCGGCCCGGTGCTCGAGCGTGCCTGTACGCACGCGGCCGGCCCCTACAACTATCAGAATTTCGAGATCGAGGGCACGGCCTACTATACCAACAACCCGCCCGCGGGCGCGTTCCGCGGCTTCGGCGTCACGCAGACGTGCTTCGCTACGGAGACGCTTCTGAACGAGATGGCCGACAAGGTCGGCATCACGCCCTGGGAGATCCGTTACCGCAACGCCATCCGGCCCGGGCAGGAGCTGCCGAACGGCCAGATCGTCGGCTCGGAGACGGGCCTGGTCGAGACGCTCGAGGCGGTCAAGCCGTATTTCGACGAGGCGATGAAGCAGGGCAAGCCTGTCGGCCTGGCCTGCGCGATGAAGAACGCGGGCGTCGGCGTCGGCATCCCCGACTGGGGCCGCTGTAAGCTGATCGTGGAGGACGACGCGAAGGTCCATATCTACGCGGGCGCATCCTGCATCGGCCAGGGCGTCGGCACCGTCCTCGTGCAGATGATCGTCACCAATACGCCGCTGCACCGCGGCGATATCGTCTATGAGCGCTCGAACACCTGGATCGCACCGGACTCCGGCGATACCTCCGGTTCGCGCCAGACGCTCGTCACCGGCGAGGCCTGCCGCCGCGCCTGCGAAAAGCTCGCCGCCGCGCTCGAGGGCCATACGCTGCCCGACCTCGTCGGGCAGGAGTTCTACGGTGAATACCTCGCCAAGACCGACAAGCTCGGCGCGGACGTGCCGCACCCTGTCTCGCACGTGGCCTATGGCTACGCGACGCAGATGTGCATCCTCGATAAGAAGACCGGCAAGGTCGAGCACATGGTCGCCGCGCACGACGTCGGCAAGGCCGTCAACCCCCGGTCGTGCGAGGGGCAGATCGAGGGCGGCGTCGTCATGAGCATGGGCTACGCCCTGCGTGAGCAGTATCCCATCGACGACAACTGCAAGCCGATCGAAAAATACGGCGAGCTCGGCCTCTTCCGCGCGCATGAGATCCCGAAGATCACGCCCATCGTGGTCGATAAGCCGGGCCTCGACGTGGCCTGCGGCGCCATCGGCATCGGCGAGATCACCTCGATCCCCACCGCGCCCGCCATCGCCGACGCCTATTTCCGCTTCGATGGCGAACGCCGCACGAAGCTGCCGCTCGCCAACACGCCGTACGAAAGGAAGGGATGAACCATGGCCATCAAAAAACGTTTCCCCTACAAGGCCGCCTTCGTCGCCTGCAACGGCGGCTGCCGCGCGACGGCCGACTGCCAGTACGGCTGCGTCGGCTGCGAGCTGTGCGTGAACGCGTGCAAATTTGAAGCCATCGCCCTCAACGACTACGGCGTGGCCGAGGTCAACGAGGACAAGTGCATCGCCTGCGGCAAATGCGTGCGCGAATGCCCGCGCGAGCTCATCCGCATCCACGAATGCGCCAACCCCGTCGTCGTCAAATGCTCGAACCGGGATCCCGGCAAGGATGCAAGAAAGATGTGCGAGGTCAGCTGCATCGGCTGCGGCATCTGTCAGAAGCTCTGCCCCGCCGGCGCCATCACCGTGCAGGACAACCTCTCTCACATCGATGAGTCCCTCTGCCTCTCCTGCGGCCAATGCGCCGTCAAATGCCCCCGCCACGCCATCTACGACCTGCGCGGCATCCTGACGGAAAAACGATAGACCGAAATAAACCGCCTCCCCGGTTTGCGGGATGTTCGTAAGACAGTTAAATTTGCAAAAGGCGTGACTTTCGTGGTCACACCTTTTGCTTTAAGAGGATAGCCGCAAAGTGGCGCAAGGGGTGCAGACCCTTGTTCGGAACGAAGTAACGCATAACAGCCCGGACATTCAGGTGCCCGGGCTGTTCAGTCTCACAGAGCGCACATACGGGGCTTGACCCGTATAGAAGTGCGCCCTTGTATCAGTTCGAAAAATTGGAAGTTGTCGCTTTACTTTACTTCTGTTGCGTCTTAATCAAAATGCATTCGGTTACAAGTGCCATCGTTATTAAGGCTCCCACAAAGGTGAAATAACTCAATCCATACACCAACGGCAAAAGAGAAATAACTGCTGTAATAATTGAAAGAACAAACATAGAATTGAAAACTCCATTTTTCTTTAATGAAATCAACGACAGCAACAAGATAACAACAGTAAGTACGGCTGTAATAAGTGGAGCAAAATTTGCATAGCCAAACGGTATTGGACTAAAGTATGAGAATGTTTCTTTTACTCTTTCTGTCGGAGATGGAGCAAAAATACAAACTGCTCCCAGCGGCAATATTTCTAACGCTATTGCTATAGCTGGCAAAACTACTAAACTGATTTTCTTCATGTTCTGTACCTCTTTCGTAAATTCCGATTTTGCAGGTCTGTTCGCTTCCATATTATCACATAACAGGATAAAATACAAGAACAGCCACCGCGGTTCAAACTACGGTGGCTGTTAACTGTCTTACGGACACCCGCCCTTGGGGAGGCGGTTTCCGTATGCCAAAAACCCTGCGATGCGCCGGGACTCATCCGCGCAGCTTATGGCGGAAGAACCAGATCTGGAAGGGGATGGAGACGAGGAAGGTGAGCAGATCGGCGGCGGGCTGGCTCATGGCGACGCCGGAGAGGCCGAGCAGCCCCGGCAGCAGCAGGATGAGCGGCACGTACAAAAGTCCGTTGCGGCAGGAGGCCAGCAGCGTCGCGGCCTGATGGAAGCCGAGGCACTGGTACAGCTGGTTCACATACGTGGAATACGCCATCACCGGCATGACCGCGCACGCGTACAAAAGCGCCTGTCGTCCGATGCGCGTGACCTCCGGATCGTCGCGGAAAAAGTGCATGATCTGCTCCGGGAACAGCGCGATGAGTGCCGCGCCCGCCACGCACACCACTGTCCCGAACAGCGTGGAGAACCAGAACGCCTGCCGCGTGCGCGGCTTGCTGCCCGCGCCGAAGTTATACCCCGCCACGGGCTGGAAGCCCTGCCCGATGCCGATGATCATGGAGCGCACGAGCAGATAGACCTTGTTGGAGATCGTGACGGCCGCGACGGCGGCGTCGGAATAGGCGGCGGCTGCGTTGTTGAGCAGCGCGGAGGACAGACTCGCAAAGCCCTGCCGGCAGATCGTCGGGAAGCCGATGAGCAGGATCTGGCCGTAGTCGCGCGGGCTGCGGCTGACGGCCTGCAGGCGGAGGCGCACGATGCTCCGCCCGTGCAGGAACTGCCACCCGAGGATCAGAAAGCTCACCAGCTGGCTCAGCGCCGTGGCCAGCGCCGCGCCCGCGATGCCCATCTCGAAGACGAAAATGAACAGCGGGTCGAGCCCCACGTTCAGAAGTCCGCCGACGCACATGCCGTACATCGAGAGCGTCGCCTCGCCCTCGGCGCGCAGGACGTTGCTCAGCACGAACGACGCGCACATGACCGGCGCGGCCAGCAGGATGATGCGGGCGTAGCTCTCGGCGTAGGGGAGGATGGTGTCCGTCGATCCCAGCAGCCGCATGAGCGGCCGGAGCGTGCACAGCCCGGCCGCACACAGCGCCAGCCCCACCGCCGCGGCGAAGACGAACGCGCTGCTGCCGATGCGGTCGGCACGGTCATTGTCCTTGCCGCCGAGACTGCGGCTGATGATCGACCCGCAGCCCATGCCGATGCCGAAGCCGAAGGCCTGGATGATGGACATCAGCGAAAACACAACGCCGACGGCCGCGGATGCGCTCGTCGAGAGCTTGGAGACGAAATAGGTGTCGGCGGTATTGTAGAAGACGGAGATCAGCTGCGTGGCGAGCGTCGGCAGGCACAAAGACAGGATCAGCCGCGGGATCGGCGTGTGCAGCATCCGGTCGCGCTGCTGCTCGCTGGTAATGACATGCGCAGGCATGAAAGCCCCTCCTGTTCTGCGTTTTTTACAGTATAGCACGAAAACCGCCGGATTCCAAGCCGGACGGCGAAGCTTCGGATTACTTAAGTTTTTCTTAAAAATCCCCCGCAGGGGTTTCTTTTTCCGGCGGAATCTGTTACCATGTGGCAGCGAAGAAAAATATTATGGTAACAATGAGAAAGGAGAATCGTTGATGACAAAACGCATTCTTTCCCTCTGCCTCGTGCTCGTGCTGCTGCTCGGCGTGCTTGCCGGCTGCAGCAAGAGTGAGACGAAGACAGACGATACAGACCCGGCCGCGCAGACCGACGCCGCGACGGAAACCACGTCGCAGTACGCCTATCAGCCGCAGTATTTTGATCTGCCGGAGGACATCCAGTGGATCGGTACCAGCTGTATTTCGGGCGATACGCTCTACTTTACCGCCAGCGTTCCCGACGGCGGCAAGGAGACCTACACCGATGAGACCGGTGCGGAGGTCTCCTACGATACCTATTCCGAGGTCATCTTCCGCTTTGATCTCGACACCGGCGAGTGTGTGAAGCTCGACAACTATGTCGCCGAGCCCGTCGTGGAGGACCCGGAAGGCGCGAACGGCGTGACGATGGGCCAGGACGGCAGCATGCAGGTGTTCAACAGCAGCACCAACATCCAGACCATGGCCCCCGGCGCGGACGGCACGATCTGGCTCTTCCGCCAGACCAACAGCTACGCGGACGACGGCACGGAGGGCACCTCCATCTCTGAGCTCATCCAGCTCGACGCCCACGGCACGCTGCTGCGCACCATCACCCCGACGGAGGAGGAAGACGCGGACGAGACGGACAGCTGGCGCTATACCTACATCAACACCATCCTCTCCGATGACAAGGGCTATGTCTACACCTACGATTATCAGACCGTCAACGTCTACGGCCCGGACGGCAGCTTCGTCTTCAGCAAGTCCGGCGATGAGCTGAACGGCCAGTTCTGCCAGCTGTCGGAAAGCGAGGTCGGCATTACGGCGTCCTCCGCCGACGGCAAGATGGTCTTCCGTCAGCTCGACCCCGAGACGAAGGACTGGGGCAAGGAGACGCCCATCTCCTCCCGCGCGTGGAATATCTTCCCGGGCAATGACGTCTATACCTACTTCTTCACGAACAACGGCAGCATCTTCGGCGAGCGGAAGGATACCGGCGCGGTCGAGAAGGTCGTCGACTGGCTGGCCTGCGACATTGACAGCAACACCATCAACAACGGCAGCTTCGGCGTCCTTTCCGACGGGCGCATCGTCGCCGTGACCTACGAGGATTCGGCCGACGGTCCCTCGCGGCAGGTCCTCGTTGTCCTGAACCGGGTGGACGCCGCCAGCATCCAGAAGAAGACCGAGCTGACCCTGGCCTGCTTCGGCCTGGACGATAACCTCCGCAGCCAGATCGTCAAATTTAACCGCAGCAGCGCCGATTACCGCATCGTCGTCAAGGACTATTCCGAATACGCGACCGACGACGATTACAACGCGGGCCTCACCAAGCTCAATACCGAGATCATCTCCGGCAGCGTGCCCGATCTCATCGCCAACAACATGCAGATGCCCATCCGGCAGTACGCGGCCAAGGGCCTGCTCGAGGATCTCTGGCCGTACATCGACGCGGACCCCGAGTATTCCCGCGACAAGCTCATGACCAAGCCGCTCGAGTCGCTGCAGACCGACGGCAAGCTCTATCAGCTGCCCATCGACTTCGGCGTCACCACGGCCATCGGCCTCGGCAAGGTCGTGGACGGATACGACACCTGGACGCTGGCCGACGTCAACGACGCGCTCAGCAAGCTGCCCGAGGGCGCGACCGTCTTCAACAAGTATTACACCCAGGCCGAGATGCTGCAGTACTGCGTCGCCATGAACGCTGACAGCTTCATGAACTGGCAGGACGGCACCTGCAATTTCGATTCCGACGAGTTCCGTGCCCTGCTCGAGTTCGTCAAGCCCTTCCCGGCCGAATACGACTGGCAGTCGGACAGCGAGGAGTATGAGAGCGACTATTCCCGCCTGAAAAACGGCAAGCAGCTGCTCTATCCCACGTCGCTCTACAGCTTCGACGATCTGTATTATACCTTTGCCGCTCTCAATAACGATGCCCGCTTCGTCGGCTTCCCGCGCGAAGACGGCTCGACCGGCAACGCCTTCAACTCCGACGCGACCCTCTGCATCACCACCACCTGCAGGGACAAGGCGGGCGCCTGGGCCTTCATCCGCTCAACGCTCGAGGAGGATTTCCAGAAGAGCCTCTGGAATTTCCCGATCCTCAAGTCCGCCTTTGAGGCCAATGCCAAGGAAGCCATGACGCAGGAGTATGAGACCGACGCCGACGGCAACCAGATCCTCGACGAGAACGGCAACCCCATCCCCATCTCCACCGGCGGCATGAGCTACGGCGACGAGCCGATGATCGAGCTCTACGCCGTCACGCAGGAGCAGTACGACGCCGTCATGGCCGTGATCGATTCCACGACCAGCTTCGTCGACGATGACCAGAACGTCCTGAACATCATTTCCGACGAAGCCGCAGGCTATCTTGCCGGCAGCAAGACCGTCGAAGAGGCCTCCAAGCTCATCCAGAGCCGCGTCAGCCTCTACATTCAGGAACAGAAATAAGCCAACCCCAGTACCGCGCGGGCCGAAAAGCCCGCGCGGTTTTTCAGCTCCCCTCTCAGGGAAGCTGGCGCGCAGCGCCTGAGAGGTCGTCACCTATTTCTGAGCACTTCCGGCGGTGCACACCCCCCTGGCTCCCCTTCCAGGGGCCGATTCCCCCTATCAGGGGGAAATGTCCCGAAGGGA
>ERZ825896.1543-NODE-1543-length-25179-cov-37.223929_pt1 | contig 25179 bp, 17 predicted proteins | sample MGYA00519858_ERZ825896 | MGnify/ENA primary metagenome ERZ825896 (study PRJEB31778, sample SAMEA3449214) | human gut metagenome | biome: human gut; feature: human-associated habitat; material: faeces | place: United Kingdom | collected 2010/2012 ...
TCCCTTGACCCTGCAAGGGGCAATTGCCCCTTGACCCCTCCGCGCGATTGAGTTGAGCGCTTTTCCCTTACTTCTTCCGCGTGTTTATCCTCTTTTGGCTTACTCTACAACAATCCCCTCACAATAATCATCATACCGCAGCTTCATCTGCTTCAAATTCGTCATCTTCTCCCCCAGAATCGTCACATTCCGCAAGGTCACATTCGTAATCCGATTATCCTCCCCATACCCCGACAATCTCGATGCCGGCACTTTCCCATCCAGCGTCCGAAGCACCGTCATGCCATCAATCAGCACATCATCAATCGACCCAAACTCATCCTTGACCGTCGACCACGCCGAATTTTGCAGCGTCATCTCAATCAATTCCTTATTATTGCCGTTATCACCCTGCATGAAGGCGTTTTCGACGACGATGTTGCGGTAGACGATGGCGTGCACATACGCATCGTCGCTGTTATGGATGCTGATAACGGGCTTGTGGAAGTTATACAGCACAGTGATGTTCTCAAACAGCACATCGCTGATTTCGGGGTCAAGCGTCCAGCCCTTGTCGGTTTCGTAGCCGATTTCCATCGACTGGGCGAGGTCCGTCCATACCTGCATGTTGCGGAAGGTGATGCCCTTGGTGGAGCCGGAGTAGTTCTTGATGACGAGGCTGTCATCCCATGTGCGGGCGAAGCTGTTCGTCACGGTGTGGTCGGTGCAGGACTGGAAGGTGAAGCCGTCGCCATTTTGACGGCCGGAAATGACCTTGACGTTGTTGATTTCCACATGCTTGGAGGAGTAAGAATTAACGTTCCAGCAGTTGGAATTGGCGACGATAATGCCGTCGATGGTGACATCCTTTGCGTGATTGAGATCAATCGGGACGCGCGCATACGAGCCGGGCTGATTCCACGCATCGTAGTCGCTGCCGTCGATGATGCCGCGCCCGCAGATGCGGACGTTCTTGGCGTTATTGACGGAGATGATGGAATGCAGCACCGCGCCGCCGGAGATGTAGAGTGTCTGCCCGTCTTCCAGCGCGATGGCGTCCATGACCCACTCGCCGGAGGGGATATAGTAGACATTCGGGTCGTCGGGATCAGGGACGTCCGTTTCCAGTGGATTGGCGAAGATGTGCAGCGCCTTGTTGACGTTATCGTTGAAGACAACGGTGTACTGCCCCGGCTCCGTAATCATGAAGGAAACTTTGCCGTCCTTGACTTCGGGCGTAATCCCCCACGACTGCGGAATGACGGCGGCGCTCTCCACTTTGTCCGGCAGACCGGGCATTTCAACCTCAATGCGCACTTTGCCCTCGAAGTCGAAATAGGTCATAGGCGTGGTCGTCGGCTGGGTGTTGGCGTTCCAGATGTGTTCGTGGTTGACCATCACGTCATAGACGAACAGGGCGTTGCCGTTCGCGGTAACTTTCGCCGTCGCGGAGGTCGTCATCGTCTTCGGGCCTTCGTAGAGGGTCAGCAGCGTCGGATTCTCTTCGGCAGTCGCGGGCATCATCCACGCGGTCAGCAGAAGCATCAGCACAAGCATCAGGATGGGGGTGGTTCTCTTCATCGTTCATGTCCTCCTTGTTCGCCGCGGCGTTTCCAGTGTGTGGAAATTGTCCGCATTTGGTTAAGCGCTAAACCTATACCATGATTATAGCAGGAAATTTGGAAATGTGCAATGTGCCTGAAGATAAAAATTTTCAGAAAAAGCCTCTTTTCCCCTATTGACATGTGGCAAATGGTATGTTATAATCATGTCAACGATAGGTTGAGCGTTAAACCTATCCACCCGTCAACATCATAAAGGAGGTATCCCCATGAAGAAGTTCCTTGCTTTCCTGCTTTCCCTGACGATGGTGTTCGCGATGGCAGCCGTTGCGTTCGCTGAAGGCGAAACCTACCTGTGGGACAACTTTGACGACCGTGACCCGAATGCCAAGCCTGAGCTTGCGCCCAACGGCGTGCACCTCTGGTGGGACAACTGGGCGAATCTGCGCGCAAAGAATGAGGACGGCGCGCTGAAGCTCGACATGCGCCCCAAGGCGTATGACCCGGAAGACTACGACAGCGAAGACGACTACTACGCCCATGCCGCCGACTGGATGGCGAACTGGGGCGAAGCCGTTGACATGTGGGGTTTGGACGGCGTCTCCTACTGCAAATACCTGACTATCCGCATCAAGGGCGCGGAAGGCGGCGAAGAGAACAAGCTCATCATGGACTGGCATCCGGAAGACGCCAAGTTCTACGCGGCGCGCTTCTCTGACCTTGTGCTGGCGGACGGCACGCACCCGGTCATCACCACCGAATGGCAGGATCTCGTCATCGACCTCGAAGCGTCCGGCTTCCCGGGCATGACCAACGCCCTGCACATCCGCGCGTTCGCCAAGTGCGTCATCTACCTGGACGAAATCACCTTCTCTGAAGCCGTTGCGCCCATTGACGCTACCAGCTCCGAAACCATTCAGGCTGGTCTGACCGCGCCGGAAACCGGTAAGCCCGGCGACCTGCCGATTAAGGACTATCTGGCTGAACTGAAATAATTCCAAAACGTTCAAAAAGGGGGGACAGTTTCGGCTGTCTCCCCCTTCTTTTACGGATTTTTTTCCAGAAACCGCTTGCGAACAACTTCAAAGACTGGTATACTTTTTATGATGCGCACGCGGACTTCGTCCGTTTTCGTTTCACGTCTGCGGACATGGTTTTCTGCGCATATTGCCATTTCTAAAACACTGCATAAAATGGAGCATCGCATGGTCACACTCAAAGACATTGCCGCCGAAGCAGGCGTAAGCATTACAACCGTTTCCAACGTGGTGCATAACCGCAAAAGCCGCGTTTCCGAAAAGAAGGTTGCAAAAATCTGGGAGATTATCGAGCGCGAACACTACGTTCCCAGCATGTCCGCGCGCTCGCTGGCGAACGACCAGTCCGCCATCATCGCCATGGTCACTTACATCACGCCGCGCACCACCGGCAGCACCGTCAGCGACCCCTTCATGAGCAGCGTCGCCGCCAGCGTCGAGCAGCGCACCCGCGAAGCCGGCTACTACCTGATGCTGCGCTCCGCCGAAAGCGTCGCCGCGCTGGAAGGGCTGATTCACAGCTGGCGGCTCTCCGGGCTGATTATGACGGGGCTGTTTCAGGATTCGTTCTTCGATGCCGTAGCAAAGCTGGGCATTCCCGTCGTCCTCATCGACAGCTATGTGGACGACCCGAACATCTGCTGCGTCGGCTTGGAGGATGAAAAAGGCGGCTACCTCGCCACGAAGCACCTGCTGGAGAACGGCCACCGCGTGATTGCGTTCGCGTCGCCGCCGATTTCCCCCGCGGGCGTTATTGAACTGCGCCTGCAGGGCTATCGCCGCGCCTTGGCGGAATACGGCGTGCCGTACGACCCGGCGCTTGTCTTTACGCAGGAAATTTCCGTGCAGGAGGGCAAGAAGCTGGGGCATCAGCTCAGCACGCGTCCCGAAATCACGGGGATTTTCGCCTCGGCGGATATTCTGGCGGCGGGCATCATGTCCGGGCTGCATGAGTGCGGGGTAAGTGTGCCGCGCGATAAGTCGATTGTGGGCTTTGATGATCATTATATTTCGCAGCTGGCGATTCCGGGGCTGACGACGATTCATCAGGATTCGGAGAAGAAAGGCACTTTGGCGACGGAGATGATTTTGGCACAGCTGCGGAAGGAAGAGATTGCGCAGAAGAAGGTTATTTTGCCGGTGCACCTTGTGGAAAGGGGCAGCGTGAGGAATATAAAAGAATAAGGAAAAAGAGGATAAAAACGCATCTTTCCTTCTTCGTCGATTCCGTGATGAACCAATTCGGAAATAGCATCATACAAAATCATCGGCACAGCGTCAAATGAAAACTTGGCGCTGTGCCGATGCTGTTTATACCCGAGGAGAAAGGACGTACGCATGTTCGGAAATGGCAATTAAGGTTCTTCCCGCTCAGGCACAACCGTAATGCCTTGCTTTTTCGCCCATTTTTCCGCAATGCTTCCCGCTGGCGTATGAATCGTCAGTTGCGGCACGTTTGCAAACGCATCTTCGGCTATGTATTGAACGCTGTCAGGCAGATAGATGTCTCGCAGCTGATCGCATCCAGCAAACGCGCGGCTTCCAATCGTCGTCAATCCATCCGGGCATCGCACACTTACCATCGGCGCATTTAGGAACGCCTCGCTTTCAATGATTTTCAGCATCGCCGGCAGCGCTGTCTGATACTGCACCTTCTTTGACCAGCACGCGTAGAGTACCATTCCATCTGCAGGAAGTGTCAGCGCTGACAAATCCGCCACATCGTCATTTTCTTTCAAACTCCAGCCAATGAAGTATGCGCCATCCTTCATTGGATTCGGCAGTTCAGGAAGCGGTAGCCCTGCGGAAAGCAGATAAAAGCTCACCATGTTGTCCTCTGACATCAGCACAAGCGGCGCCGGATTGCAAAATACGCCTTCTGCGTCGATTTGAGCATTCAAGGACGTATTTTCCGTCATCACTGCAAACGGCCGTTCATGCCCTGCAAATGCATTTTCTGCCACGCTTGTTACACTGCACGGCAATTGCACTTGAAGCAGCGGCGATTCTTTTCCCGCCGGAATTGCGAAGGCATACGCTCCAATGCTTGTAACGCCATCTGGCACTGTAAACTGCTGATTGTCCTTTTTGTATGGATAAGCTATCAATGTTCCATCTGCGCTATACAGGACGCCATCCTGTGCATAATAATGTGTATTCGCCGGATCAACATAAAAGCGTTCCAAATCCACTGCCGAGCGGAAAGCCGCAGGATCAATCTGCCGCATGGATGCGCCAATCTCCAAGTATCTGATTCCCTCATGGATTGCATCAGCATACATTATCTCAAACTGATCCGGAATGTGGAAGTACCGCTGGTTGTTGTTGTAAGAAATCAGTTTCGGTACCTGCCGCCAATTTCCCGTAGCTGGATCGTATTCATCCCAATCGTAATTACCATCCAGCTTATCCCAATTGACAAAATCATCCCACAGCTTGTAGGTATACCCCAAGTAAATATCCAAATTTTTCTCTGGCATAACACTTGGAAATGTAATCTGATTTGTCCATTCTGCATCACTAAACCAGCGAATACAGTCACTGTTTTTAATTCCCATGCTATAAATCCGCGGTTCAACCAGCGTATCGCCAGCTGTACGCGTCTTTACCATATCATCTCGCCCATCCGGGTAGTGAATGCGCAGCGTATAGACTGGTGCATCAATCGCAACACGCGTAGACTCCGTCACGCTCCACGTCGCTTGATTCCGTGGACAGTAAATGGTTCGTTCGCCATAGAAGTTGTCATCAGGGAAGAAAACAAACGCCTCGTCCGAAAGAACATATACGGTTTTCAAATTCGTACATCCCGTCAGCGAATCATTGCCAAAGCACCAAACTGCCCTTGGAATTGTCATTTCCGTCAGCGCCGTACAGTTCGTGAACACATAGTCATCGACTCGCAGCAGCGATTCAGGAAGTGTGATGTTTTGCAGTGATGCGCATCCATAGAATGCTTTTCCGCCAATCTGTTCCAGCTGTGTCGGCAGCTGTACATATTTTAGTGACGTACAATTCTGGAGCAATCCAATCGGCACCATTTTCAGCGATTGCGGAAGATGAACCGTCTCCAGCGAAGGATTATCTGACAGCGCATAGTCCGCAAGGCTTGCATTCTCCGGAATTACCAGCGCTTTCAGCCTTCCATTGTTGTTTATTTGGGTAATTGTTTGTATGCTGGATGGCAGCTGCAATTCTTCCAGCATCGGATTGTTACATATTGCTGTAATTGTTTTTACCCCTGACGGTAATGCGATCTTTTTCAGCATCATGTTTCCGGAAATGGACATAATCGTATCCACAGAACCCGTCAGCGTTAGATTTTCCAGCAAAGGCATTAGTGTAATCTTTATGCGTCCCACATTCAGATGAAGGTTCAGCTGATGAATGGCTGTGCCGTCAAAAGCATTCAGCAGGTATGTTTCAGATTGATTTTTCCCTTCCTGCCGATAAGGATAAACCGTCCCGCCAAACGAAAACACCTCCAGGTTTTTGCAATTTAAGAACGCACTGTTTCCAAGATACAGTTTAGAGCATTGAGAAATTGTAACTTCCTGCAATGCATAACAGTCAGCAAACGAATATTCTCCAAGATAAATTTCATTCGCTATAAGGGTAACAGAAGTCAAGTTAGGATGTTCTTTAAATACATTGTCGGGAATACGAATTGTTTCCCCTTGAATTGTAATTGTTTCGATACCTTTGCTGAATATAGCATACGTCATATCAATATTCTTACCGCTAATATTAACTTTGCGCAGATTTTCTATGTTCGCATTGCCAAATTGCAAATCACCTGACACATGCAGTTCCAACTGCTCAAGCTGCGGATTGTTGTACAAAACCGTATCAAATTTGGTGAGTGTTGACGGGAGATGTAACGTACGCAAAGACGTGCAATCTCCAAATGCCAATTTTCCAATCTGTGTTACACCTTCGGGAATCGTTATTTCCTCCAGCGAATAGCAATGTCGAAAGGCATTCTGACCAATCGTTTGTACTGTATCAGGAATTTCTATTTTCTTTAATGAGTAGCATCTATCAAAGGCACTTGACGCTATGCTTGTTACCCCTGATGGAATCGAAATTTCCTGCAGCGAATAGCACTCAGGAAAATAAGGCGAATCCACCATATTTGCAGGCAAATGCACCCATTGCAACCGATAATTTCGGCTGTTGTTTCCAGTATGCCGCATAGAGTCGGCGAACTGAATACCAATTAGCGATTTTCCGCCACATACACCGCTAGTTCCGTAAAAGCCGTCATCAAAAACAACATACTGCACAGTGGGGCCTGTGCTTGTAACACTGCCCTGATATGCTTTTGTGTAATTCTGATAATCGGGATTTCCAGGTTTAATCAATCTGCAATACAGCGTTGCACCTTGCTGCTCGGCGCCAACAATCTGGTAGGCTTCTTCTTTTTCATTCACAGACGAAATACGAGGTTTGCCAACCCGTTCAGCATATCCTTGATCATCGTCTTCCGGGAGCGTGTATCCAGGTTTTTCTGAAACAGCGTCCCACTGCGCTGTGCAATTGAGTGTTTCTTTGCCCACCACAACAGGTAAACTTTCTGAAACCAACGTACCATCCTCTTTTGTCACTCGCCAGCCGATAAAGACTCTCCCCCTGCATTATAAGCGGTCGCTGCGCTTTTTCAGCGCTTAGTGTTTCATTGATTGCAAAGCGTTTCGTTGCATATAATACACCATCTTCGGAAAAGAAATTCACAGTTGTTGTCCGCCAAGTGCACTCCGACACTCTTTTGAACCCTTCAAAATGATACTCTTTATCTTCCAGTAATTGGATTCCATTTCCCGTCGTTGTAATCGAGCATTTGCCATCGCCGATAAAGGCTGGTACTTTTGCCCCGGCTTTTGGAATTAAACCGATCTTTGCTTCTGGATACACCTTCCAGTACGGTTTCACATCCGAGCAAAGTGCTGTTTGGGGAACCATTGGGTCAAAGCTTTTGCTTACACTCATGCCGATTTTTTCCACAACCGACACGCGCACAAGGTCACAGAATCCCGCGATGGGGGTTATCGTAATTCCGCCCTTGATTATAAATTCCGCCTTACCCTCCATATTGATTTCAAACGACTTTGTGCCTGCTATGCATTCATTGTTCCACTGCCCATTGGCATAAGCAAATTTGCATTTACCGCCTTGATTTTTGAATGTAATGTCCACGCTGCCATCCATTTTGAATTCCCCTGTGATCAACGTGCATACTTGCATTGCATAGGCAGTAAACCACGGGATACGAATCAGTTCTATTTCCGTCGGCTGTTTGTCATCCTCCTCCTCATCCGTTGTAAAGTCTGCCTGCACATCCATGCTTGTATCAAAGTAGAAATCTTTTATTTCGAATGGCTGATAACTCCCGATTTCAAGCCGATATTCATTTACCGAAATGTTAATTGTTACGTTCACTTCAATTCCATCATCCACAAACGTACCCTTGATGACCAGCCCGCTTGCGCCATCACGCGGCACTGCTGATTCCATTACAAAATGCTCATCAAGCACTTCGATATTTGCAATGTCCGCCACCAAATCAGTCTCATGAAGTTCTATTTTTTCCGGCAGACCGTAACACTCCATGATTTCTTCATTCGTCATTGCATCGGAAATCGTTTCTTCCGCGTTCGCACAGATGATGCCTCCCATCAGCAGAAGCATGATCAGCACAATCCAAATTATCAACCAACGTCCTGCGTTTGTCATAGGAAAGCCCTCCTTCGCTCCACCATTCAAAGTCAAGGATTCCGTGCATCATGCACTGCCGTATCGCAGTTATATATGCAATTGGATGCAGTCGGTAATCAAATTGTACCATGTTTTTGCAGTTGCTGTCAAGGGTTCAACTTGCAGAAATGAGTTTTGCAGCTTTTTTGCACATCCTGCCAAATTCCAGCATCATCATCAGCCGCGAGCGCTAAGGCGCTGTCCTTTATCCCAGCGTGATGCTGACCGCGCCATCCGGGCTGACATTCAGTTTCATACACAGCAAGTATCGCTTGTAAAACGCTTCCTTCTCCTTGTCCGTCATCATAATCCACGAGTTTTGCAGCGCCGTCTCCATCATCTCGCGAACGTTGAATGGTTTCGTGCTTTCTCCCGCCAGCTGCTGATTGATTTGCTCCTGAATTGCATTGATCAGCGTACTGGTTTTGATGTTGTACGACGCCGCCGTGCAGAAGTCGTCAATGAAGCAGAACGGGATTTCATGCCGCGCCAAGGTGTCCATGATGGCCATGCCTGTTTTGCCCTTCTCCAGCATAACAAGGAAGCGGACGCTGTCCAGCTGGCGAATCATCGCCCAGTAGTCGCTGTCCGATGAAACAAGGATGACCGCATCCACGCCGGAGGTATACACTTCGCGGCTTGTCCGCACCGCCAGCGCCATATCGCACTGCGATTTGTTCTGGTTCAGCCGCTCGACCTTAATATGTTCCAGCTCAAGGTTCGCTTTTTCATCCACCGCCGTAGAGAGTGTGCGGTCAACCAGCGTTTTCCATTGTGCCGTTGTATACTCGCTGTCAAACAGAATTACCTTGGATATTTTGCCCAGCTGTTCGGTCGGGAGGCTGCTCAGCGCCGCCGCGAGCTTCACGGCATCCGAATTTTCGCAGTCCACCGCAATCAGGCATTTTTTGCACTGCCCCAGCAGCCTGCCCAGATTGCGCATCGTGTGGTTGCCCGCATCACGCACCAGCGACAGGTTTTCAAAGCGGTCTTCGTGGCGCTCATAGAGAATCGTTACGAATTTTTCATCATTATAGAGGATGTTTCCCTTGCTCTCCGGGCTTGTGGCAACGGCATCCCAGTTAATCCAGCAATGGAACGGGTAGCGGCGGGTATCGCTTTTATAGTATTCCCCTGCTTTTTTAATGCCCTCTTTCTTCGTACCGTTCGGCATCAGGAAAATGGGTTTCACATAGTCCCACTTCACCCATTCCGGGAAAAAGCGCGCCACTTGATTGATTCGGTTGCTGATTTCACAATTGATGCTGATAATGTATTCGTCAATATCCGGCTTTGCTTTGTAAATTCTGATGCCGTCCTGTTCCAGCTGCGCCACCGATTCTGATGGAATGAGATTCGGCACGCTGCCAATATTGCGGAAGCTCATGCGAAATTCATTCACAATGGCTGGATAATTGCGTTCCATCGCCGTGCGAATGCGGCACAGATTGCGGATAATGCGCGCCTCTTTGTGCGCATCCAGCTCTTCGTAACTTTTCAGCAGAAATGGTCTCGCATTTTCTTCGCCAAAGTTTTCTTTGTCGATGCCAATGAGGTACGCCATCGGCGACACCAGCGTGTACGTTGAATTCTGGAACTCATTGTAGATGATTTTTTTGTCAAACGCCGATGGCTTTTGCTGATTTTCCGGATTCTCATCGTCTATTTCAAGTGCTTGAACGAGTTTTGATAAATCAGCGAGATTATTGGAGGTGATTGTTTTACGCGCTTTCGGCTGGGTTTTCGTTTTCTTTGCCATGTGGAAGACTCCTTTTCTGTATTTTTTTGTTCATTTCCATCATACCATTTTGGCGGCAGCATTGCAAGGGCAGCAGCGCACAAATATATTCCTGCTTTGCGCATTGTTTTTCCCGGAAGTGTTTGACAAAAACTGCTCGATAGTTTTATTTTTCTTGACAGCAGGTTATTATAGTGCTATACTATTATTAACATTAGATACACACAAATTGATTATGTCGGGAGGGCTTTCTGTATGGAATACGTCACCCACCTCCGCGAAGACGGCAGCTATCAGCCACTCAAGGAGCATTTGGAAGGCACAGCGACGCGTTCTGCGAAATTTGCCGCTTCTTTTGGATCGAGTTCTCACGCCGAAAGAACAGCCTTGCTGCACGACATCGGCAAGTACAGCCCCAACGGGCAGCGCCGCCAGCGTGACCCGGAACACACCGCCAAGGTGGACCACAGCACGGCAGGTGCGAAGGCGGCGGCAGATTTGGACGATATGCCCGCGGCGTTTGCCATTGCGGGGCATCACGGCGGTCTGCCCGACTTGGGAACCCGTCTCAGCCTCGATGATGGCACATTGTGCGCACGGCTGAACAAAAAGCTGACCGGCGGCGACGATCCCTCCGCGTGGCGCAGTGAGATTTCTTTGCCAACAGGCGTTCAGCCCACACCGCCGTGGCTTCCGCGGAATGATGCGCGCCTGACTGCCATGTACATCCGGATGCTGTTCTCCTGTCTGGTGGATGCTGATTTTCTGGACACGGAGCGCGCGCTCAGCAAGGCAGAAAAGCCACGCGGCATCGGCGATTCCATGCCAGCGCTGCTGGAAAAGCTGCAAGCGCACGTTGCCAAATGGCTGGAAAAGCCCAAGTCCGACCTCTGCGCGCTGCGCAACGAGGTGCTGCGGCGCTGCCTGCGTGGCAGCGAAGATCCGCAGGGCTTGTACAGCCTGACCGTCCCCACGGGCGGCGGCAAAACGGTTTCGTCGCTTGCCTTTGCGCTCAGCCACGCAGTGAAGCATGGGATGAAGCGCATCATCTACGTCATCCCCTACACCAGCATTATCGACCAAAATGCGAAGGTCTTTCGGGATATTCTGGGCGATGAGAACGTGGTGGAGCATCACAGTCAGGTGGATTTGCCCGATACGGATGCCGAAACGCCCGATGCCCTCCGCAAGCGCCTTGCCTGCGAAAACTGGGATGCCCCCGTCATCGTCACGACCGCCGTGCAGTTCTTTGAATCCTTCTACGCCGCCAAGCCCGGCCGCTGCCGCAAACTCCACAACGTCGCCAACAGCGTGGTGATTTTCGACGAGGCGCAGACGCTGCCGATTTCGCTGATGCGCCCCTGCGTCTCGGTAATCGACCAGCTGGTGCAGCATTACGGCGTCACCGCCGTTCTCTGTACCGCGACGCAGCCCGAATTGCTGTCCATTTTCAGCGGCTTCACCGCGGGCACCCGCATTCAAGAGCTTGTTCCCGACCCGGATGCGCTGTTCAGCAGCCTTCGCCGCGTCACCTTCCAGCAGGACGGGATGGTTTCGGACGAGGAATTAGCCGCGCGGATTCGTCAGGAAAATGCCGTGCTGTGCATCGTCAATTCCCGCAAACAGGCGCGCAGCCTGTACGAAGCCCTGCCGGAAGAGGGGCGTTTCCATCTCTCCACGCTGATGAACGCCATCGACCGTGAACGCACCATTGCCACAATTCGCGAACGCTTAGACAAGAAACAGTGCTGCCGCGTCATCTCCACCAGCCTGATTGAAGCGGGCGTTGACGTGGATTTTCCGACCGTATACCGCGAATTAGCCGGACTGGACAGCATTCTGCAAGCCGCCGGACGTTGCAATCGCGAGGGAAAGGAAGCGGCGCAGGACAGCATCGTCCACATCTACCAGACCGAACACGCGGTTCCACCCATCATGCGCCCAAACATTGAAAGCTGCCGCACAGTGCTGCGCCTGTATGCTGAGGACATCGGCAGCCGCAAAGCCATCCACGCGTATTTTTGCGATTTGCTCTTCAAGCGCGGCGAAAATCAGCAGCGTTCACGACCCGTTTCGTCCGAAAATGATTTACTGGATACCAGCAAAACGCTGTCATCCGAAGCAAGATTTGCTTTCCGCGAAACCGCCGAGCATTTCCGCTTTATCGATACAGATACGGTAACGGTGTATATTCCGACACCTGAAAACAGCGAGGACATCAAAGCCCTGCGTGATGGGCACTATTCGCGTGAGCTTTTCCGCCGCCTGGGGCGCTGCGGCGTGAGTATTTACCGCCGCGAGTATCAGGCGTTGTGCAGCATCGGCGGCGTCACGGAAATCACCGACGCGCACTGCGGCATTCTGAGCGACATCAAATTGTACACGCCGGAATGCGGCTTGCAGGTCAGCTGCACGAGCGGACTTGGGCTGTTCACCTGATATATGTAATGAAGAAAAGCAGAAACGGGCGGCAAGCATTGCGCTCACCGCCCGCCCCGTTAGATAATTATCTAACACAGTATTTCAACCCACAGATAGAAGCAGCGAATTACCCGCCGTTTCTATCCGACTTTGGCATTTTATCATCTTTTCGCTGACGTGTCAAACCATGCTTAATAGTCTTGCGTTTTAATTATCTAATACAGTGAAAATCAGTCCTTGACTTATGCACTATCCTGTGCTATACTGTTCTTGTCACCTGAAAGGAGGTGGAATTTTCACGATTCCCGTTCGTTCCCTACGACCTGTCACTTGCCCACATCGGCAAGTGTTGATTTTAGCAAAAGTATGAGGAGGTGAACCAATGTCCATCAAAATGGAGGTGTGGGGCGACTACGCGTGCTTCACCCGGCCTGAAATGAAGGTTGAGCGTGTCAGCTATGACGTTCCCACGCCCAGTGCCGCCCGCGGAATGGTGGAAAGCGTATATTTTCATAATGGCCTTCGTTGGATAATAGACCGTATCTACGTCTGCAATCCCATCCGTTTCATCAACATTCGACGCAACGAAGTACCATTCAAGGTTTCCCGTGACAAAATCCTGCGTGAAGCCAACGGAAGGGCTCGTTCCTATATCAATCGAAAAGAAAAAACACAGCAGCGCGCCACCATGATGCTCCGCGACGTACACTACGTCATCGAAGCGCATTTCGTAATGACCGACCAAGCCAATCCTTCGGACAATCCCGGCAAATTTCAGGACATCGTGAAGCGGCGTCTGCGCAGCGGTCAGGCGTACATGCAGCCGTATCTTGGGTGTCGGGAATGCACGGCGCATTTCCGGCTCTGGGATGGCGGCGAAATCCCCGCCATCGACGAAACGAGGGATTTGGGCTATATGCTTTTTGATTTGGATTATTCCGACCCGGAAAACATACAACCGATGTTCTTCCGCGCGCAGATGGTGCATGGCGTGATTGATTTGACAGACTGTGAGGTGGTGAAATGATTCTGCAGTCGCTCGTGCGGTGCTATGATTCGCTCGCCGCACAGGGCAAATTGGAGCGTCCCGGCTGGTCGGTCGTCAAGGTGCAATGGGGCTTGTATCTGACTGCTGACGGGCAGGTGGAGTCGGTGGAAATGCTCGGCACAGCCAACGAGAAAGGCAAGCTGATTCCGCGCACAATGTTCCTGCCAACCCCCGCCAAACGTACCAGCGGTCACAAAGCAGCCAGTTTTTTGTGTGACAACGCCAAATACTTGCTCGGCATTACTAATGAGCCATACAGTGGTACAGGCAAGGATCCCCTCAAAGATGCTGAAATTTGTTTCCGCACAAGCGCCAAGAAGCATCATGCGCTGCTGGACGGCATATCCTGCCCGATGGCGCAGGCGATTCTCCGCTTCTTCGACACTTGGCAACCCGAACAGGCAATGCAATTTCCTGCCCTGTCGGATCATTTTGACGAGCTGTGCAAAAGTAGCAATTTAGTTTTCTGCATGACCGACGCATTCGGCGTGACCACGATGTCACAGGATATACCAGAAATTCAAGCAGTTTGGGACGAAGCTGCGAACAGCAGTACGGAAGATAATATCACGCGAGGACGTTGTCTGGTCACGGGCGAACTGGATACCATTGCGCGCCTGCACCCTGCTATCAAGGGGATAACTGGTGCACAGCCCTCTGGCGCATTACTTGTTTCCTTCAACAACAATTCCTTCGAATCCTACGGTCGAGAGGAAGCACAAGGCTTGAACGCCCCCATCGGAAATCGCGCCGCCTTTGCCTACGGCGAAGCGCTCAACTACATGCTGCGCGTGAAGGACTACCACAGTCTGCTTGGGTCTACCACGCTCGTTTACTGGGCGGAAACGGCGCAATCAGCTTATAGCGACTGCTTTGCCGCCATGTTGGGAACAAATAACGACATGACGCAGAATATGCTGGACGGCATCATGAAAGCCATCCGCCTTGGGCAGGATATTCAGTGGAAGAATGTTCCGCTGAATTCCAGCGTTCCCTTCTACATTCTTGGATTGACACCGAATACGTCCCGCTTGTCGGTTCGTTTCTTCCTGCAAGGGACGTTCGGCGATTTTGCCGCGAATTTGGCGCGTCATCAGGAGCGCTTGAACATCATTCGCCCTTCCTATGACACGCGGGAAACACTTTCCGCTTATGCACTGCTTAAAGAAACCACTCGTAATTCCGATGACGATGATGCTGCAAAAAATGAAAGTGCGAAAAAGCACATGTCTAAAAGGAAGTCAGAAAATGACGGTGAAAAAAAGTCGCTGACTTTTTCAGACATTCTCATCAGGAATTTGCTTTGCGCGATTCTCAACAATACGCCCTACCCTGTCGCGCTGCTGACGCAAACCGAATTGCGCATCCACGCGGAACAGAAGATTAACCGCGGCAAGGCAGCGATTATAAAAGCATGGCTGCTGAAAAACGGCAGTAATCCGCAATACAAGGAGGTCATCGACGTGCAACTCAATGAGCAAACAACCTATGTGCCGTATGTGCTTGGGCGTCTTTTCGCTGTACTGGAAAAAGTACAGCAAGAAGCTTATGAAAGTGCTGGGCGCAAAATAAACCGTACCATTCGAGATCACTATTTTGGTTCTGCCTGCACAACGCCCGGTATCATTTTTCACATTTTAATTGACCGTATAAACAGATATTATCTTCCGAAAATTTCTTCCGAAGGTCTCCGAATTGTCCGCGACAGGCAGATAACCGAATTGATGGGCATGATTCATGAAAGCTATCCCGCGCGCCTGAACCTGCAGGATCAGGGCATTTTCCAGCTGGGCTACTATCACCAGAAGCAGAAGTTCTTCACGAAAAAGGAGGAAAACAGCAATGTCTGATGTGATTCGCAACCGGTATGATTTCGTGGTGCTGTTCGATGTGCAGAACGGCAATCCCAACGGCGACCCCGATGCCGGCAACATGCCCCGTACCGACCCGGAAACGGGTCTGGGGCTGGTGACGGACGTGTGCATAAAGCGCAAGATTCGCGACTATGTGGCAACCGTCAAGGAGGGCGACCCGCATTTCGGCATTTACATTCAGGATGGAATCACGCTGAATCGTCGTGACAGAGACGGCTTGGATGCCTGCGGCTGTGGCAATCTCACAGATGACGACCAAAAGAGCAAGAAAAAATTGAAATCGACCGACGAGAATATTGAAGTCAAGTTGCGCGACTACATGTGCAGCCACTACTACGACATTCGAACGTTCGGCGCAGTCATGACAACATTCGTCACAGCGAAGCTGAACTGCGGTCAGGTGCGCGGTCCGGTACAGCTGGGCTTTGCCCGCAGTATCGACCCCATCGTGCCACAGGAAATTACCATCACCCGCGTCGCCATCACCACGGAAAAGGATGCCGAAAAGAAGGATACGGAAATGGGGTGCAAGTACATCGTCCCGTACGGGCTGTACCGCGTGGAAGGCTTCGTATCCGCGAATCTTGCGCGCAGGGTCACGGGGTTCAGCGAAGAAGACCTCGAACTGTTGTGGGATGCCATCCTCAACATGTTTGAAAACGACCATTCCGCCGCGCGCGGCATGATGGCAGTGCGCAAGCTCATCATCTTCCGCCATGAGAAGGAACTGGGCAACGCCCCCGCGTGGAAGCTGTTTGAACGCGTGCGTGTAGCGCGCAAGGCGGATGTAACGGTTCCGCGCAGCTTTGCGGACTACGAGTGGACGGTGGATGACGCGAATCTGCCGGACGGCGTCACCTGCGAAGTGAAGGGGTGACGCAGCAGGACGCGACCCTCTCCGCCTTGCAGCATTACGCCTACTGCCGCCGCCAATGGGGATTGATTTTTCTGGAGCAGCAGTGGGCAGAAAATGCGCACACGGCGGAGGGGCAAGTGTTCCACCAAACGGCGCATCACGGCCCGGAAGCGGAATTGCGCGGCGATACGCTGATTCTGCGCGGACTGCGGCTGGAATCCGCCCGCCTGCACCTGCACGGCGTCAGCGACGTGGTGGAGTTCCACCGCAGCCCCGGCGGTGTTGCGCTGCACGGACGCGAAGGGCTGTGGCTGCCGTACCCGGTAGAATACAAAAAAGGGTCAGACAAAACGCAGGATGCCGACGAGGTGCAGCTGTGCGCACAGGCGCTCTGCTTGGAGGAGATGCTCTGCTGCGCCATCCCGGAGGGCAGCTTGTTTTATGGCGAGTCCCGCCGACGGACGCGGGTTGCGCTGGATGAATCCCTCCGTGCGCGGACGTTGTCGCTTCTGGCGGAACTGCTGGAGAATCAGGCGCGCGGACATACGCCATCCGTTCGGGCGCACAAGGGCTGCAATGCCTGCTCGCTCAAGGATGTATGCGTTCCGCGGCTCAGCCGAACCGGCAGCGTCCGCGCCTACATACACGCCCGTATTGCGGAGGATTCGTCATGAGAAAGATGCTGAATACGCTGTTCGTGACGACGGAAGATGCGTACTTGTCGCTGGAAAACGAGAATATCGTCGTCCATGTGGGCGAGGAAAAGCGCGCACAGTATCCCCTGCTGATGCTGGAGGGCATTCTGACTTTCTCCTACAAAGGCGCAAGTCCAGCACTCATGGGTGCTTGCGCAGAGCGCGGTATTGGGCTGACGTTTCTGACGCCGCGCGGGCGATTTTTAGCACGCGTCTGCGGCAGCGAGCGCGGCAATGTTCTGCTGCGCCGCGAGCAGTATCGGCGCGCCGACAGCCTATCCGCCAGCTGCCTGATTGCACGGAATTTCATCTTCGGCAAGGTATACAATCAGCGCTGGGTGCTGGAGCGTACCATCCGCGACCACGCCTTGCGCGTGAATGTGCAGGCACTCAAGGATGTTTCCGCTGCGTTAGATGCCAAGCTGCCGCAAATTGAATCAGCGGTTGATTTAGATGTGCTGCGCGGGCTGGAAGGCGACGCATCCGCCGATTATTTTTCGGTATTCGACGAAATGATACTGACTCAAAAGGCGGATTTCTTGCTGAACGGCCGCAATCGCCGCCCGCCGCAGGACAACATGAACGCCCTGCTCTCCTTCGCCTATGTGCTACTCGCCAACGACTGCGCTGCCGCGCTGGAAAGCGTCGGGCTGGATGCCTACGTCGGCTTCATGCACCGCGACCGTCCGGGGCGCACGTCGCTCGCCCTTGACCTGATGGAAGAACTGCGCGCCCCGATGGCAGATCGCCTCTGCATCACGCTGGTGAACAACCGTGTGCTGCAGGACAAGCACTTCGACCGGCAGGAAAGCGGCGCCGTCTTCTTGAACGATGCCGGGCGCAAGCAGTTCTTGACCGCGTGGCAAAACCGCAAACGCGAAGAAATCACCCACCCGTTCCTGAAAGAAAAAATCATGTGGGGGCTTGTTCCCTATGTACAGGCGCTGCTGCTTGCGCGCACCCTCCGCGGCGACACAGACGGTTATCCCCCATTCCTCTGGAAATAACCCGAAAGCGAGGCGTTCCCGATGCTGGTTCTAATCACCTACGATGTTTCCACCGTCGATGCAGACGGCAAACGCCGCTTGCGGCAAGTCGCCAAGCGCTGCGTCGTCCACGGTCAGCGCGTGCAGAATTCCGTATTTGAGTGCTCTTTGGATGCCGCGCAGTACAAGCTGCTTCAGGCGGAACTTCGGCAGCTGATTGACCCGGAAAAGGACAGTTTGCGCTTTTACAACCTCGGCAATCACTACGAAAGCCGGATTGAGCACATTGGCGTGAAGACGAGCTACGCCCCGGAAGGGCTGCTGATGCTGTAAGGGCGCGCCGCGCGAATCGCCCGTGCGAAGCGCAAGCCTCCAGCCTTTTGCAGGGAGGTTCGCACCGGATTTCGCGGTTTTTCCGGCAAAATTACCGCATTTTCGGCTAAGCTGATTCTCAAAAGGACTGTTTTGTGGTATACTTTTTGTGCAAAGCCTATGATTCTGATCGACAGAATTGTTACTTTGCGCAGTCGCTCCCCGTGCGGGGAGCGTGGATTGAAATGCCCGACAGCGAGGGCAAGCTCTACATGACCGAGTCGCTCCCCGTGCGGGGAGCGTGGATTGAAATGTCGGCACCTGCGACCGCGTGTATTCCGCGTCGGGTCGCTCCCCGTGCGGGGAGCGTGGATTGAAATTGCCGCGCGAAATTTGCGAGCCAGTCCCGGTCCCGGTCGCTCCCCGTGCGGGGAGCGTGGATTGAAATCCCGACGCCCGGACTCTCGGACGTCGCGAAAGGCGTCGCTCCCCGTGCGGGGAGCGTGGATTGAAATAAATCAAGACGGGCACACGCCCGGAAAGGACAGGGTCGCTCCCCGTGCGGGGAGCGTGGATTGAAATTTCCCGCATACGCAATCGCCTTCCCAATGTCCGAAGTCGCTCCCCGTGCGGGGAGCGTGGATTGAAATCCATCGTCCCCAGCGCGGAAGACCTCGCCGCCATCGTCGCTCCCCGTGCGGGGAGCGTGGATTGAAATTGAAAGGAGGAACGGTAATGAACAAGAATCTGCTGGTCGCTCCCCGTGCGGGGAGCGTGGATTGAAATACAGGAGCAGAGATTTTCGTTGTAGGGGGAGTTTGTCGCTCCCCGTGCGGGGAGCGTGGATTGAAATCTCCACTTATAATCAAAGAAGAAAGGATGAATTGGTCGCTCCCCGTGCGGGGAGCGTGGATTGAAATAAATCAAGCAGCGGGTATCGCCCCGCAGAACGGAGGTCGCTCCCCGTGCGGGGAGCGTGGATTGAAATCTTTCTTGCCCCTCTTTGTCGGGTCATACGGGCGGGTCGCTCCCCGTGCGGGGAGCGTGGATTGAAATTTTTTCCTCCCTTAGACAGCGACCGCCGTCTTGTGTCGCTCCCCGTGCGGGGAGCGTGGATTGAAATTCATAAACTCTCGGCAAGTGTTTTTCGCTTGCTTGTCGCTCCCCGTGCGGGGAGCGTGGATTGAAATATCGTGAAACCCCTTTCGTAACCTTGGAGGTGTGGTCGCTCCCCGTGCGGGGAGCGTGGATTGAAATCTTGCTGATGCAGAGGATTTCGGCGACGCGCTCGTCGCTCCCCGTGCGGGGAGCGTGGATTGAAATGCTGGCGGATGACCTCGTTCTCCTGCTCCTGCGTGTCGCTCCCCGTGCGGGGAGCGTGGATTGAAATCTGGCTCAGCCCGTTCGAGAGCCGAAGCGCAAGCGTCGCTCCCCGTGCGGGGAGCGTGGATTGAAATGGACTTACAAGCGCTCCTGCGGGCGTTTTTGTGCGGTCGCTCCCCGTGCGGGGAGCGTGGATTGAAATCTTCATGTAGTCCAGCACGTCGCGTATATATAGTCGGTCGCTCCCCGTGCGGGGAGCGTGGATTGAAATATCTACATAGGATATCGTTGCATAAGACTCCTCGCCGTCGCTCCCCGTGCGGGGAGCGTGGATTGAAATCGATACTATCGCTTGTGTCCGCGCTGGTGCTGGTGCGTCGCTCCCCGTGCGGGGAGCGTGGATTGAAATACTACTGATGCAATGCGGGGAAATGCCTGTCCTTGTCGCTCCCCGTGCGGGGAGCGTGGATTGAAATCGACCGATTCGCACGACCAAGCGCTATTTCCCGCAGTCGCTCCCCGTGCGGGGAGCGTGGATTGAAATCTCCAGCATAGCCCTAAGTCCGCACAGCGCGTTTGTCGCTCCCCGTGCGGGGAGCGTGGATTGAAATGCGATCCGGCAGGCGTTCTCGACGCTCTTGCAGAGTCGCTCCCCGTGCGGGGAGCGTGGATTGAAATACCGCACCGCAGATGTCGCACTGCACAGCGGGACGGTCGCTCCCCGTGCGGGGAGCGTGGATTGAAATCACCCTTCCCCGTGATAGACTACTTGTGCAGGATGTCGCTCCCCGTGCGGGGAGCGTGGATTGAAATTGCATCCAGTGGAGGACTGCAGATTTGCAACCATCGTCGCTCCCCGTGCGGGGAGCGTGGATTGAAATATCGGTTATGAATCGCTGCTCATCTTCAAGGGCGTCGCTCCCCGTGCGGGGAGCGTGGATTGAAATGTGACGCGCTCCACATCCAGCGACTGCGCATCCGTCGCTCCCCGTGCGGGGAGCGTGGATTGAAATCTTTTCGGATAGCACAGATATTGAGCAGTTGACAAGTCGCTCCCCGTGCGGGGAGCGTGGATTGAAATATGCCTTGCCAATAGCAATAGCATTGTAAACCCGTCGCTCCCCGTGCGGGGAGCGTGGATTGAAATGTATTCATAGCTTTGCTGACCGTAAAAGTTAAACGTCGCTCCCCGTGCGGGGAGCGTGGATTGAAATACGTACAATTTTTTCCAGCCGCCCATACAAAGCGGTCGCTCCCCGTGCGGGGAGCGTGGATTGAAATTTTTTTGTCGGTGTTACAAGTCGGAATCCCTACGCGTCGCTCCCCGTGCGGGGAGCGTGGATTGAAATAGTGGACGGGAGCAGATAAATATATAGATTGGGCGAGTCGCTCCCCGTGCGGGGAGCGTGGATTGAAATGGCTATAGTCCGATTCTCACGCGGCAGAGGGTGAGTCGCTCCCCGTGCGGGGAGCGTGGATTGAAATAGGTTGGGAATTGGCGGGTACATCCGCGCGCCTGTCGCTCCCCGTGCGGGGAGCGTGGATTGAAATTCCATCGCCTGCATGGGGCTGGTCTACGGCGCACGTCGCTCCCCGTGCGGGGAGCGTGGATTGAAATAGCAGCGGCTCTACAAAACGCTGCAGTTCCTTCCCAGTCGCTCCCCGTGCGGGGAGCGTGGATTGAAATAATGGCGGCGCGTGGGAACTGGTTTCCTGCGAGTCGCTCCCCGTGCGGGGAGCGTGGATTGAAATGCGGTGCAGAAGGGGTGAACGGGATGGAAAGACGCGTCGCTCCCCGTGCGGGGAGCGTGGATTGAAATTACGCGGTCGGCAAGGCCGCGGGGCTCGCACTTCGTCGCTCCCCGTGCGGGGAGCGTGGATTGAAATAAGCTGTTCGGCATGGGTGAACTCGACCCGGAAGGTCGCTCCCCGTGCGGGGAGCGTGGATTGAAATTTTTCCAGCCAGTAAAAAAAATCCGCTTGCAGGGTCGCTCCCCGTGCGGGGAGCGTGGATTGAAATCTCATCCGTGATGTACTTCCCCAGGAACTGCTGCGTCGCTCCCCGTGCGGGGAGCGTGGATTGAAATAGGCATTCTTTTCCCCCTCCCACGGCGTTTCTTTCAGGTCGCTCCCCGTGCGGGGAGCGTGGATTGAAATCGCTACGCAGGGCGGTGGTACGTCCCGGCGGACGTCGCTCCCCGTGCGGGGAGCGTGGATTGAAATTGCCATGGTCAACACTCCTTTCATCTTGCGGTTGTCGCTCCCCGTGCGGGGAGCGTGGATTGAAATACTCCTATCGTATGCTCGAAAGGTGGTGAGTATGTCGCTCCCCGTGCGGGGAGCGTGGATTGAAATCCTCCCCCTTAGACGGCAACCGCCGTCTTGTCCAGTCGCTCCCCGTGCGGGGAGCGTGGATTGAAATTCCATCGCCTGCATGGGGCTGGTCTACGGCGCACAGGTCGCTCCCCGTGCGGGGAGCGTGGATTGAAATCCCGTACAGCCCGCAGGCTGTCCACCGCCTCGCCGTCGCTCCCCGTGCGGGGAGCGTGGATTGAAATAGTTTGCGGTAAAAAGACGGGTAGCTGATGCCGCGTCGCTCCCCGTGCGGGGAGCGTGGATTGAAATGCGCCGGTGGTGCTGGATGCGACGGACAGGAAGCGGTCGCTCCCCGTGCGGGGAGCGTGGATTGAAATTTGCAGGCCTTCCCGCGCCCTTCGCCGCCCTTGGGTCGCTCCCCGTGCGGGGAGCGTGGATTGAAATGAGATTGCATTTTTGTTGGTGCTGTGCGGCCCGGGTCGCTCCCCGTGCGGGGAGCGTGGATTGAAATACAACCATCATCACTCCTTATTGATAAATGCGCGTCGCTCCCCGTGCGGGGAGCGTGGATTGAAATTCCAGCGCAAACGCGCGTCAGGAGCGCGATTTGATGTCGCTCCCCGTGCGGGGAGCGTGGATTGAAATTGTCATCTCTGCGACTTGCGTCCCTCGCGCTCTGTCGCTCCCCGTGCGGGGAGCGTGGATTGAAATCAATCGCTTGACTTGCTCCTGCAAATCCTTAACCGTCGCTCCCCGTGCGGGGAGCGTGGATTGAAATGACGCCGCTGGAATGCTGCCGCTTGCAGGGCTTCCGTCGCTCCCCGTGCGGGGAGCGTGGATTGAAATCAATAGATGTATTTTGTAGCTTTGTAGGGTCGAGTCGCTCCCCGTGCGGGGAGCGTGGATTGAAATCTAAATCAAGCCGGGCAACCCGGCGGAAAGAAGGTCGCTCCCCGTGCGGGGAGCGTGGATTGAAATACGAGTGATAGCCCGTGCGATGGCGAATAGGGCTTCGTCGCTCCCCGTGCGGGGAGCGTGGATTGAAATGATATTATCACGCTTCCGTGTCGCCCTCGCAAGACGTCGCTCCCCGTGCGGGGAGCGTGGATTGAAATCCTCTCTATCTCTGGCGAATACTGCAACAAGTTTGGTCGCTCCCCGTGCGGGGAGCGTGGATTGAAATAATCGTCGATGGCGTAGTAGTAACCGTACCACGAGGTCGCTCCCCGTGCGGGGAGCGTGGATTGAAATTTGCTACTTATTGGGAAACACTTAAAGGAACTAGTCGCTCCCCGTGCGGGGAGCGTGGATTGAAATCATTCAGACCGCTGATGCTTGTCGTGTGTGCTGGTCGCTCCCCGTGCGGGGAGCGTGGATTGAAATGTAATAACTCCATCAGTAGCAAGCAATGATGCAGTGTCGCTCCCCGTGCGGGGAGCGTGGATTGAAATCTTGCGTATGGCGGGTGATGTTGAATATGTCAAGTCGCTCCCCGTGCGGGGAGCGTGGATTGAAATGGCGCTTGTCCGCATTGCTGACTTCTACGGCGTGTCGTCGCTCCCCGTGCGGGGAGCGTGGATTGAAATAAAATCAACGTCATCATCAATATCGAGCGCAAGGTCGCTCCCCGTGCGGGGAGCGTGGATTGAAATTTTCCCAAGCTGGGCGACAAAGGCGAGTTCCGCGTCGCTCCCCGTGCGGGGAGCGTGGATTGAAATCTGTCCGCTCGTCGTCCAGAACGTCAGCAAGCGTGTCGCTCCCCGTGCGGGGAGCGTGGATTGAAATACCCAAAGGCGGCTGTCCTCTATGTCGTCCTCTGGTCGCTCCCCGTGCGGGGAGCGTGGATTGAAATGTTCGGCAGCATCCGGCGCGAATGCTGGCGCACTGTCGCTCCCCGTGCGGGGAGCGTGGATTGAAATATAGGCATTTATGCGGTTGTAATCAAAAGGGGGGTCGCTCCCCGTGCGGGGAGCGTGGATTGAAATACATCATCCAGCACGCCATTGAGGGTAGCGAGAAGGTCGCTCCCCGTGCGGGGAGCGTGGATTGAAATAGCCCCTTGGTGGCGACATGAACGCCGTCCACTTGTCGCTCCCCGTGCGGGGAGCGTGGATTGAAATTGAATGCCAAGACCGGCGCGGACGGCACGATGGCTGGTCGCTCCCCGTGCGGGGAGCGTGGATTGAAATACCATCAAGAAGGCGATGAAGGCGGTGGGCATCGTCGCTCCCCGTGCGGGGAGCGTGGATTGAAATTTCTCTTGCATCGAAAAGCTCAATGCACGACCCGGTCGCTCCCCGTGCGGGGAGCGTGGATTGAAATCCAAGCGGAAGGACGCGGCGAAAGCGCCGGAAAGTCGCTCCCCGTGCGGGGAGCGTGGATTGAAATAACGTGTCGGAACACTGGCTGCGAACAGGCGAAGTCGCTCCCCGTGCGGGGAGCGTGGATTGAAATGGAAGAATCGCGCAGCGGCGCGCCCGGCTTATGCCGTCGCTCCCCGTGCGGGGAGCGTGGATTGAAATGTATCTGATATGGAGAAAAATTCTTGCGAAATTCTGTCGCTCCCCGTGCGGGGAGCGTGGATTGAAATGTCAAAGACAGCGCCGTGCGGATTCAGCCCGTCGTCGCTCCCCGTGCGGGGAGCGTGGATTGAAATACATCAAAGGTCATGCACACCACTCCCCACCATGTCGCTCCCCGTGCGGGGAGCGTGGATTGAAATTGCATGTGGTATACTCCTTCCATAGTCGTTGACTACGTCGCTCCCCGTGCGGGGAGCGTGGATTGAAATCGCCGCCCGAAGGCAGATGTCCATCAAGGTCTGCGTCGCTCCCCGTGCGGGGAGCGTGGATTGAAATCACGCTCTTGCCCATGTCCATGAACGGCGCGCAGTGTCGCTCCCCGTGCGGGGAGCGTGGATTGAAATAACGTAACCCGCCCGAATGACCCGGTTGACGCGCGTCGCTCCCCGTGCGGGGAGCGTGGATTGAAATATTCCAAGCCGGAGGAGCCAGCAGCGGAAGGTGTGTCGCTCCCCGTGCGGGGAGCGTGGATTGAAATTCGTCGGAGTAGGCGAGCACCATCGCCTGCTTGACTGTCGCTCCCCGTGCGGGGAGCGTGGATTGAAATGGCAGCAGTGAACTTGGCGCGGCGGTGGCTGCCGTCGCTCCCCGTGCGGGGAGCGTGGATTGAAATGGCAAACGTTAGAACGCGGTTTCGCTGCTTATAGCAATTCTCAAAAATCCAGTCAATAACCATCAGCAGTAAACCAGCCGAAA
>ERZ825896.1548-NODE-1548-length-25124-cov-8.894212_pt1 | contig 25124 bp, 19 predicted proteins | sample MGYA00519858_ERZ825896 | MGnify/ENA primary metagenome ERZ825896 (study PRJEB31778, sample SAMEA3449214) | human gut metagenome | biome: human gut; feature: human-associated habitat; material: faeces | place: United Kingdom | collected 2010/2012 ...
TCCCAGGGGAGGCTTTGGTTTTGTGCATCCCAAAGGCTTCCCCTATGAGGGGAAGGCGATCGGGTGCGCATTGTCCAGCTCTCCCTGCCGCAAGGGGAGCAAAAAAACCGCCCTGCCGGACTCCCGGCAGGGCGGTTTGGGTTTGGGCTTATTCAAAAACCACGTTCAGTGCTTTGCAGACGGCGGCGCAGCGGGGGCAGAGGCCGTGCTCGTCGGGGGTCTCGGAGTGCATCCAGCAGCGCGGGCACTTCGTGCCCTTTGCCTCGCTCACGGCGACGGTCAGGCCCGGGTAGCTGACACCGGCCTCGACCACGGCGCCCTCGGCGGGAGCCGCTTCGTCGGTGCTGACGTTGGAGACGATGAAGATCTCCGGCAGGTCGATGGCCTTGACGGCCTCCAGCGCGGCCTTGGTGTCCTCGTCCTTTGCAAACAGGGCGACGTGCGCCTCGAGGCTCTTGCCGATGCGCTTGTCGGCGCGGGCGGTCTCCAGAACGCCGTTGACGTCGGAGCGGAGGCGGAACGCGGTCTCCCAGGCGGTCATCTCGGCCTCGGACAGGGCGTAATCGGCGTAGGGCTTCGTCATCTGGTTCAGAACGACGTTTCTGGGGTCGTCCTCCGCGCGGTGCGGCATCTGCAGCCAGATCTCGTCGCAGGTGAAGGCGAGGATCGGCGCGAATACCTTGGTCATGGCGTCGAGGATCATCCACAGAGCGCTCTGCGCCGAGCGGCGGGAGGCGGAATCCTTGCCGTCGCAGTACAGACGGTCCTTGATGATGTCCAGATACAGGCTCGAGAGCGTCACGACGCAGAAATCATTGACGGCGTGGGAGACGGTCAGGAACTCGTAGTCCTTGTACGCGGCCTCGCAGCGGACGAGCAGCTCGTTGAGCTTCGTGATGGCCCAGCGGTCGAGCGCTTCCATGTCGGCGGGCGCGGTCAGGTGGTTGGGGTCAAAGTCGGTGAGGTTGTCGAGGCAGTACTTGGCGGTGTTGCGGAACTTCAGATAGTTCTGGCTCAGCTGCTTGAAGATCGCGTCGGAGCAGCGCACGTCGACATGATAGTCGGCCGAGCCTGCCCACAGACGGCAGATATCCGCGCCGTACTTCTTGAATACGTCGGCGGGATCGACGCCGTTGCCGAGCGATTTGTGCATGGCCTTGCCCTCGCCGTCGACGGTCCAGCCGTGGGTGACGCACTCTTTAAAGGGAGCGCCCTTGCCCAGCGCGCCGACCGCGGTCAGCAGCGACGACTGGAACCAGCCGCGGTACTGGTCGAGACCCTCAAGATAGACGGTCGCGGGCCAGAAGCCCTGATCTTTCTGCATGGAGGCGAAATGCGTCGAGCCGGAGTCGAACCAGCCGTCGAGCGTATCGGTCTCCTTTTCAAAGTGCTTGCCGCCGCAGTGCGGGCAGGTGAAGCCTTCGGGCACGAGCTCGTCCGCTTCCTTCTCAAACCAGATGTTTGAGCCAAACTCGCCGAAGAGCTTCGAGATCTTCGCGATCGTTTCGTCGGTGCAGATGGGCTTGCCGCAGTCCTTGCAGTAGAACACCGGGATCGGCAGACCCCAGCGGCGCTGGCGGGAGATGCACCAGTCGGCGCGCTCGCGGATCATGGCCTTCATGCGGTCGATGCCCCACGCGGGCAGCCAGCGAACATCGTCGCAGGCGGCGCAGGCGTCGTCCTTGAACGAATCGACGGAGCAGAACCACTGCGGGGTGGCGCGGAAGATGATGGGCTTCTTGCAGCGCCAGCAGTGCGGGTAGGAGTGGACGATCTGCTCGGAGGCAAACAGGGAACCGGCCTCCTGCATGTCCTTGAGGATGACGGGGTTGGATTCTTCGACCAGCATCCCGGCGTACTTGCCGGCGTAGTCGGTGTGGCGGCCCTGATCGTTGACGGGCACGACCATATCCATGCCGTAGCGGCGGCAGGTCTGGTAGTCGTCCGCGCCGAAGCCCGGGGCGGTGTGGACGCAGCCCGTGCCGGAGTCCATGGTGACGTAGTCGGCCAGGACGAGACGGGAGGTCTTCGGCAGGAAGGGATGATCGGCCAGCATGTTCTCAAAGAACGCGCCCTCGTGGCGGGAGACGACGGTATAGTCCTCCACGCCGCCGACCTTCATGACCTTCTCCATGAGCGCCTCGGCGACGAGATACTGCTCGCCGTTCTGGTTATTGCGGACGATGACATAGCTTTCGACCGGGTTCAGCGCGATGGCGAGGTTGCCGGGCAGTGTCCAGATCGTGGTGGTCCAGATGACGAACGAGAGGTTCTTCTTTTCCTCGTCCGTCAGCTTGCCCTGGTCGTCGTGCAGCGGGAACTTGACGTAGACGGTGGTGCAGGGGTCGTCCTGGTATTCGATCTCGGCCTCGGCCAGCGCGGTCTCGTCGTGGTAGCACCAGTAGACGGGCTTCAGACCCTTATAGATGTAGCCCTTCTTGTACATCGCGCCGAAGACCTTGACTTCCTCGGCCTCAAAACTCGGGGCCATGGTCTTGTACGGATGCTCCCAGTCGGCGACGACGCCGAGGCGCTTGAAGCCCTCCATCTGCACATCGATATAATGCTGCGCGAAATCATGGCAGGCGGAGCGGAACTCCGGGATGGGCATGGCCTTGTGGTTGAGCTTGTTCTGCTTGATGATGGCGGACTCGATCGGCATGCCGTGGTTATCCCAGCCGGGGATGTAGGGGGTATAGTAGCCGCGCATGGCCGCGGAGCGGACCATGAAGTCCTTGAGGCACTTGTTGAGCGCGTGGCCCATGTGCAGCGCGCCGTTGGAGAACGGAGGGCCGTCGTGCAGGGCAAAGAGGGGCTTGCCCTCGTTCTTCTTGAGCAGCTCGTTGTAAAGATCGAGCTCCTGCCAGTGCTTCAGCATGTCCGGCTCGCGCATCGGCAGACCGCCGCGCATCGGGAAGCCCGACTTGTTCATGTTGAGTGTCTGTTTGTATTCCATAATTCCTCCTGAAAAAACAACGCGCCCTGAGCCAGAGCTCAGGGCGATAAATTACCGCGGTACCACCTGAATTCCCGCACGCGCACGCGCCTGCGGACACTCGTCTTCTGTAACGGGAAGTCCCGTCCGGGCTTACTTGGGAAGCTCCCGTTCGCCCCGGCTGCTCCAAGGGGATCTTCGGGGCCCGTCACCGCTGCCTTACACCGCCCGGCAGCTCTCTTTGCGTCTCAGAAGCCCGTACTTGTCCTTTTCATCGCATATTCCAGCTACAGTGTACCCACTTTTCCCGCGCTTGTCAAGAAATTATCGGGTGAAAATTCAATAATTGTTCAAATCTGAACGCCCGCCGTGCGATTGCAAACGACGGCCGCTTGTGATATGCTTATGGGACACCACAGGCAGCTTTGCCCATTGCGCCCGCGCGCTTCGGCAGTGCTGCCCATAGAACTTGGAAGGATGGAACACATCATGGACGAAAAGACCAGCAGCGCTCCCATGCAGGAAGACCCGCAGAAGGGCGAAGAGCTTTCCTTTACCATCACCGGCGAAGACGCCGAGGCGCAGGACGCGCTGAACGCGAAGAAGCCGGAGCCGCAGCAGAAGAAAAAGTCCCCCCTGCCGTGGATCCTCGGCGCGGCAGCCGTGATCATCGCCGCAGCGCTCGTGCTGATCCTGACGATCAAGCCCAGCCAGACGACCCCCGACGCCGACCAGCCCGGCGACGCCACGATCTCCGAGCCCGCCGATACCCCGGACGATGCCCAGCCGGATGACCAGACGCCCGCGGCGGAGGATGAGACCAACGGCCAGACCGGCGAGGAAGACACCCAGACTGGCGGCAACGGCGTGAGCTACACCGTGGACGCCGAGGCCCTGACCGACGAGGTCCTGGACCTTGAGGTCGCAAGCTGCGGCGATGACCGGCTGACGAACCGGGATCTGCCGTATTACTACTGGCAGCAGTACTATTCCTTCGCCAGCACCTACAGCTCCTACGCCGCCTATCTCATCGACACCACCAAGCCCTTTGACCAGCAGATGTGCATCTTTGACGACACGCTCACCTGGCAGCAGTATTTCCTGCAGGGCGCCGTCAGCACCTACAAGAGCGTCTCCGCCCTCTGGCAGGACGCGCGGCTGAGCGGCTTCCAGCTCGGCGAGGAGGATCAGGACTATCTCGACGGCCTGAGCAATACCGTCACCGTCTCTGCGGCAAGCTACGGCTACGAAAGCGCCGACGCCTATCTGCAGACGGCCTATGGCCCGGCCGCGACCATGACCGGCTACCACGATTTTGTCGAGCGCTATCTGACGGCGTCCGCCTACCTGCAGGCGCTCGTCGAGGCGAAGACCTACACCGAGGCCGACATCAGCGCCTATTTTGATGAGAACGCCGATACCTACGCCGCCAGCTCGATCGAAAAGAGCGACGTCAACATGGTGAACGTGCGCCACATCCTCATCGTCCCCGAGGAGAAGAACGACGACGGCACCTACACCGACGCTGCCTGGACCGCCGCGGAGCAGAAGGCGCAGGCCCTGCTCGACGAGTGGAAGGCCGGCGAGCATACCGAGGATTCCTTCGCCTTCCTGGCCGCGGAAAACTCCGCCGATACCGGCAGCGCCTCCAACGGCGGGCTGTATGAGGAGGTCTATCCCGGCCAGATGGTCGACGCGTTCGACGCCTGGTGCTTCGACGCCGCCCGCCAGCCCGGCGACACTGGCATCGTGAAGACCGAGTACGGCTATCACGTCATGTACTTCTCGTCCGTCTGCGAGCATCCGTACTGGTATGTCCGCGCCGAGAGCGATTATCTCAACAAGCTCTCTGCCGACGTCTCGGAGGAGGTCTCCGCGAAGTTCGAGTCGGCCGAAAGCGTGCAGAACGCAGCGCTCGCAGATATCCTGCAGAACTGAGCGGCCCGCCGGGAGGTCCTTCCGCATGAAGCGATTACTGTTTTTCATCAACCCGAACGCCGGCCACGCGGAGATCCGCGGCACGCTCATGGAGGTGCTGGAGATCTTCTCCGCGGGCGGCTATGAGGTCACGGTCCATATGACCACCGGCCCGCGCGATCTGACGCGCCAGATCGCGGCGCGCGGCGCGCAGTACGATCTGATCGTCTGCACCGGCGGCGACGGGACGCTCAACGAGGCGGTCTCCGGTCTCATGGCCCTGCCGTATGAAAAGCGGCCGAAGCTTGGCTATATCCCCGGCGGCACCGTCAACGACGTGGCCTCCACGCTCGGGCTGTCCAAGGATACCGTCCGGGCGGCGCAGGAGATCATGGACGGGCACCCGTTCCCGCTGGACATCGGCTCGTTCGGGCCGGACCGGTTCTTCACCTATGTGGCGGCCTTCGGCATCTTCACCGACGTGCCGTATGAGACCCCGCAGGAGGATAAGCGCATCTGGGGCCGTCTTGCCTACATCATGAACGGCGCGGGCGCGCTCGGCCGGCTCAAGCCCACGCACGTGCGCGTGTCCTATGACGATCATCAGGAGGAGGCCGACGTGCTCGTCGGCCTCGTGACCAGCACGACCTCCGTCGGCGGGTTCAAGACCACGCGGGATCTCGGCATCTCGCTCAACGACGGCCTGTATGAGATGATCCTGGTCCGCGCGACAAAAAATCTGGCGGAGTTCAATCTGGCCGCGACCCGCGCGCTGCGGCTGGACTTCGACAACGATTCGTTCATCTCCGCGCAGACGGGCGCGCTGCGGTTCGAATTCGACGAGCCGGTCGCCTGGACCGTCGACGGAGAATTCGGCGGCAGCGTCACGGAAGTGGAGATCCACAACGAGCGCCGCGCCATCGATATCATCGTGCCCTGAAGGGGCGGGAGGCAGATCATGCACATCCGATTTGCGGACCCCGGCGACGCCGCGGCCTGTCTTGCCGTCTACGCGCAGTATATCGATACGTCCATCACCTTTGAGACGGTCCTGCCGTCCGAGGCGGAGTTTTCCGGCCGCATCCGGAGCTACGGCGCGGTCTATCCCTGGCTGATCGCGGAGGAGGGCGGGCACGTCCTGGCCTACGCCTACGCCCACCGCGCGCAGGAGCGCGCGGCCTACGGCTGGAACGCGGAGCTGTCGGTCTACGTCAGCCGCGACGCGGCCGGGCGCGGGCTCGGCACGAAGCTCTATACCGTCCTTCTCGCGCTGCTGCAGAAGCAGGGCGTGCGCACGGCCTACGGCGTCGTGACCATGCCGAACGATGCCAGCAGCGCTCTGCACCAAAAGCTCGGCTTCCGCACGCTCGGTACCTACCACAATACCGGCTACAAAAACGGCCGCTGGCTCGATGTGGTCTGGTTTGAGAAGCCCATCGGCTCGTTCACGGACGAGCCGCAGCCCCTCGTCCCCATCACCCGGCTCCCGGACGCCGCCGCCATCCTCGCCGCAGCCAACACATAAACCGACACCCGCCCCGCGCCGCCAAAAGCAGCGCGGGGCGCGGCGCTTTCGGCAGGGAAAACACCGGAACACGCAAGAGGCAACACAGAGTTGCCCCCGATGCAACCAATATGTGGTTTACTTTTGACAGAATATTCATGTAAAATCAGGAGGGTGAAGGGTATGACGCTCAGAGAAAAACTGATCGTATCAAGAAACAAGGCCGGACTCTCGCAAATGGAGCTGGCTGAACGGCTCGGCGTGTCCCGGCAGGCGGTCTCCCGCTGGGAAAGCGGAGACACAACGCCGACCATGGACAAGCTGAAGTCGCTGGCAAAGATCTACGGCGTATCGCTGGACTGGCTGTGCAGCGATGCCGCGGATCGAGAACCCCCCGAAGCAGCGAAACCGGAAGCAGACAGGCCCCCGGACGATGCCTCTGCGGGAAAGGAAGGTGAGAAAAAGCAAAAAATCAGGGCCATCGCGATCGCACTGGCGATCGGCGCGCTCGCCTTCGCCTGTGTATGGTTTGCAGCAAGAAATATGAGTAACGAAGCAGACAGCACACAAATTGAAGATATGGAACATGAAGAAATCGATATTCCAGATCAGGATGAAAGCGGATTTGATTTTGAGTGGAAAGATTAACAAGCAATTAATTCACCATGAACAAAACGAAAAAACAGTACTGACGATACTGGCGATTGCAGGGGCGGTTTTGCTGTGGCTGCTAAGCTACAAAGGAGCGCCGCTCGGGGAAGTCTAAAAAGTATAGCAAGGATCATCGTGGTTTTTTGCTGCTCACGCTTATAAATATAAAGAAAAAAGGAAGAACGTGAGCGCGAAAATAAGACCAGATGAAATATTTGATGATTGGCAGTACGATTGAAAGGAGATACTCAATGAAAACGCACCTTCGTATTTTATCGAGTAAAAATGGGAGAGTTAGAAGCGCCATTGTAAGGCATCTTCTTTTAGCAGCAATGCTGAGCGGGATGCTTATGATGCTTTGCTGTGCTGTGTCGGCAAATGACGAGCCTGTGCTCAGCTCGTGGGCGAAGGAGGAGGCATTCGCGGCGGAGGAGGCGGGGATCCTTCCGGACGCTCTGCATGGCGATCTGAGGGGCGCGGGAAATCGCGGACAGGCGGTCTGGTATCTCGTGAAGCTCACGGAGACGGTTTTGCAAAAGGAACTGCCGAATACCGCGGAAGGTGTATTTCCAGACATGGAAAATACATTCTTCGAAGAAAAGGCGGAAAAAGCCTATTCCGCGGGGATCGTGACCGGCTATGCCGACGGGAGCTTTGGCGCGGGAAATCATATCAGGCGCGAGGAATACGCGGCGATGCTGTATCGGCTGTTTCAGTATCTGGAGCGGGAAACGGGGAAACAACTGCTCCCGGACGATCTGCGGACGCGGCCGTATGCAGACGAAAAAGAGATCTCCGCATGGGCACTCGACGCCGTACATGCACTGTCCGTGATGGGCATTCTGGGCGGAGACAGCCGCGGAGACTTTTGCCCCGACAAAAATGTCAGCTTGGAGCAAATGATTGTGCTGTCCTACCGTTGCTGGAAATACTGCACAGATAAAAGCTGAGGAACAGAGCATGATCGCCTGCCTCGATAGACACTGATCGAAGCAGAGATACCTGCGTTCAACAGGTATCTCTGCTTTTGATATGCAGGAACCGCTTGTGATTTTCAACAGAAAATCAGAAAAAATTTGTTGCTTTTCGATATGGATTTTTCGGGCGGCACTGCTATACTGTGTGCATGGGAAACGCCCCACAAAAACCCATAAAAAGAGAAAAACAGGGAGGAAACATCTATGACTGGCATTGGATTGATCATTGTCTTCATTTTTGCCATTGCACTGATGATCTTCTGCATCAGCAAGCTGAAGATCCATCCGTTCCTTGCGATCATGGCCATTTCTCTGGTATTCGGCCTGATCGCCGGTATTCCGCTGGTCAACACCACGGACGCCGACGGCAACACCGTCAGCGGCATTGCCAACGTCATCGGTGCCGGCTTCTCGGGCACGTTCTCGAGCATCGGCATCGTGATCATCTTCGGCGCTCTGGTCGGCACGCTGCTTGAGAGCACCGGCGCGGCGCTCAAAATGGCCGACTGCGTGGTCAAGCTCGTCGGCAAAAAGCATCCGGAGCTTGCCATCGAGCTCATGGGCTGGATCGTCTCCATCCCCGTGTTCTGTGACAGCGGCTTCGTCGTTCTGAACCCCATCCGCAAGGCTATGGCCCGCCGGACCGGCGCGTCGAGCGTCGCAATGTCCGTCGCACTGTCCATGGGCCTGTACATCAGCCACTGCTTCATCCCGCCCACACCCGGCCCCATCGCGGCTGCCGGTACGCTGGGCTGCGGCGATAATCTGCTGCTGGTCATGGGCCTCGGCGCCCTGTGCTCCATCCCGCCGCTGGTCGCGGGCTACTTCTTCGCAAAGTACATCGGCAAGAAGGTCAAGGCTGCCGACGACATCGTCGCGGACGGCGACGTCAAGACCTATGAGCAGCTTGTGGCCGAGTTCGGCAAGCTGCCGAGCGGCTGGCTCGCATTTGCGCCGATCGTCCTCCCCATCATCCTGATGGGCCTGGCCTCCGCGTTCTCCATGGCGGGCGTCAAGGCGGATTTCATCAGCTTCCTCGGCACGCCGATCATCGCCCTGGCTGTCGGCTGCATCATCGCCATCATCAGCCTCTTTGCCGCAAACAAGGGCAAGGACTTCTACAAGCTCACCGACGACACGCTGAAGACCGTCGGCCCCATCCTGTTCGTCACCGCTGCCGGCGGCGTGCTGGGCAAGGTCATCGCGTCTTCCGACATGGTCAACTTCATCAAGGCCAACGCGGAGATCTTCGAGAGCATCGGCATCTTCTTCCCGTTCCTGCTGGCCGCCATCCTCAAATCCGCGCAGGGCTCCTCTACCGTCGCCATCACCACCACGGCCGGTATCGTCGCGCCGCTGCTGCCGGTCCTGGGGCTGGATTCCCCGGCGCTGTCCTGCCTGACGGTCATCGCCATCGGCGCAGGCGCCATGACGGTGTCGCACGCGAACGACTCCTACTTCTGGGTCGTCACCAACTTCGGTGAGATGACCCCGCAGGACGGCTACAAGACGCAGACGCTCGGCACGCTCGTCATCGGCGTCGTGTCCATCATCGGCGTGTTTATCGTGTCCCTGTTCCTGCACTGATCGTTCTGATTCCCCGCAGGGGATGGGTTCGCCCATCCCCTGCTTTTTAACTTTTTTAACCCTGTGTTGAGGCAACCCTGCACAATTGCGTCCGCGCGCTTCGGCGGATCTTTTCCGCCAATCCTGCGGTTTGAAAAGCTTGAAATACATACAGTATTCCTGCGCTTTTCAAATCTTGGCTTGACGGAAAATCTCTCGCCGAATCTGCTTGCCGAATTGTGCAGGCTTGCCTTAACCCGCTTTTTAACCCTTTTCGTCCTTGCTTTTTCCCGGGATGCTTTTTATAATGGGGACAACTAATAGAATGCCCCCAAGCGAAGGAGGAACTATCATGCAAACTCTCAGACAAGACGCGCAGGCCATCATCGACAAGGCGCTGGCCGACGCGCTGCCGGATTCTGCCGTGCGCCGCGCGCTGGAGCAGTTTCAGAAGCCGGAGAGCCGGCTCGTCCTGATCGCTGCCGGCAAGGCCGCCTGGCAGATGGCCAAGGCCGCCTATGACGTGCTGGGCGCGGCGATCACGAGCGGCGCAGTCATCACAAAATACGACCATGTCAAGGGCCCCATCGGCGCGCTGGAGCTGTTCGAGGCGGGCCACCCCGTGCCGGATGAGAATTCCTACCGCGCCACGAGCCGCGCGCTGGAGCTCGTCAGCGGCCTGAGCGAGCGGGATACCGTGCTGTTCCTGCTCTCGGGCGGCGGCTCTGCTCTGTTTGAAAGCCCGCTGGTCCCCGCGGAGGAGATGGCGGACGTCACGAAGCAGCTGCTCGCCTGCGGCGCGGACATCGTGGAGATGAACACACTGCGCAAGCGCCTCTCCGCGGTCAAGGGCGGCCGGTTCGCCGAGCGCTGCCTGCCCGCGAAGGTCTTTTCCATCGTGCTGTCCGACATTCTGGGCGATCCGCTGGATATGATCGCCTCCGGCCCGGCCTATCCCGATTCGTCAACCTGCGCACAGGCGCTGGAGCTGGTGCGAAAATACGGCCTGCGGCTCTCCGACCGCGCGCTGGAGCTTCTGGCGCAGGAGACGCCGAAGACGCTCACGAACGTCGAGACCCACATCACCGGCAGCGTCCGCCAGCTGTGCGCCTCCGCCGAGCAGACGGCCCGGGCGCTCGGCTACACGCCCGTCATCCTGACGGCGAGCCTGCGCTGCACCGCGCGCGACGCGGGCAACTTCCTGGCCTCCATCGCGCAGTGCCACCAGGACAGCAAAGCCTCGCTCGCCTACATCGCCGGCGGCGAGACCGTCGTCCATCTGACCGGCCACGGTCTTGGCGGCCGCAATCAGGAGATCGCGCTTTCCGCCGCGCAGGAGATCGCCGGTCTGCGCGATACCGCCGTCTTCTCCTTCGGCTCCGACGGCACCGACGGCCCGACCGACGCCGCGGGCGGCTACTGCGACGGCGATACCTGCGCGGCGCTGGCGGCAAAGGGCATTTCGATCCCCGACGTGCTGCAGGACAACGACGCCTACCACGCGCTGCAGGCCTGCGGCGGTCTGATCCTGACCGGCCCGACCGGCACCAACGTCAACGACCTGTCCGTCCTGCTGATCCGCAGATAATACAAAAACCGCTGCCCTCGGGCAGCGGTTTTTTGCAGCACCGGGCGCGGAAAAGCTTCCCGCGCCCGGTTTTTCGTTATTCCTCTGCAAACAGCGGGACGAAGCGGAACGTCCGGCAGTCGACCAGACCGCGGTTGGTCAGCCGCAGCTCCGGCAGGCAGGCCAGCGGGACCAGCGCCATCGTCATATACGGCGAGTTGATCACGCAGCCCATCTGCTTCCACGCCGCGTCGAGCTTCGCGACCAGCTCCGCCATCTCGCGCACGGGCAGATCGTTCATCAGGCCCGCGATGGGCAGCGGCACCACCGCCAGCACCTTGCCGTCCGCGACCGCGCACATGCCGCCGCCGCATTCGACCAGCGTGTTGGCCGCCAGCGCCATATCCGCGTCGTTCGTGCCCGCGACCAGCAGATTGTGCGCGTCGTGAGAGACGGTCTGCGCCATCGCGCCCTTCTTGAAGCCGAAGCCCTTGAGGAAGCCGACGCCCTTCGTGCCCGTCTCGTGGTGGCGCTCAAAGACGACCATCTTCATAACGTCCTGCCCGGCGTCCGGCTCGACAAAGCCGTCCTTGACCGGCAGGTCGAGCAGCCGCTCGTAGTTGCCCACGCGGTTCGGGATGATCTCGATCACGCGGGTTTTGACCGTCTTGCCGGCCCCGGCCGGTGCGGCGATGCGGAAGCTCTCGGCCGTGATCGGGTGGCCGACGTGCATCGTGTGGAAGACGTGCTCCGGGAAGTTGGCGGGCCCGATCTCCACGCACATCTGCCCGTTTTCCGCCACGACGTCGCCGTCGATCATCGTCCGGGTGATGCGGATGTCCTGCAGATCGTCAAAGAACACGATGTCCGCGCACTTGCCCGGCGTGATGCTGCCCATCTCGTGGTCCATGCGGAAGCAGGTCGCGACGTTGATCGTCACATACTGGATCGCCTTGATGGGGTCGAGTCCCTCCTTGACGGCGCAGCGGACGATGTGGTCCAGATGGCCCTCGTTGATGAGCGTGTCCGGGTGCGTGTCGTCGGAGATCAGGCAGGCGAAGCGGTCGTCGATCCTGTTGTCCAGCACGGCCTTGATGATGACCGGCATATCGTGCCAGGCGCTGCCGTAGCGCATGAGCGCATACATGCCGTGGCGCATCTTCTCCAGCACGTCCTCGGCCCGGGTGGATTCATGACAGCAGCGGATGCCGGAGGCGATGTAGGCGTTCAGCGCCGCGCCGGTGTCGGGAATGGAGAAATGGCCGGTGATGATGTTGTCGGACTTCAGCGTCTCGGCCAGCTCTGCGTGGATGTTTTCCTCCGCGCCGATCACGTTCGGGAAGCTCATCATCTCGCCAAGACCCATAATGCCGTCCCAGGTCATCATCTCGCGGATATCGTCCGCGCGGATCGCCGCGCCGGTATCCTCAAACCCGGCGACCGCCGGCACGCAGGAGGGCGCGTTCGACATGGCCTTGAGCGGGGAGCGCTTCGCGTCCTCGATCATGATCCGGACGCCGTCCTTGCCGCAGACGTTGCAGATCTCATGCGGGTCCATGAAAATGCCCGTCGTGCCGCAGGGGACGACTGCCTTCGCGTATTCGCCCACGGAGATCATGGACGATTCCACGTGGATATGCCCGTCCATAAAGCCGGGCGCGATGTACTGGCCGCCCGCGTCGATGACCTTTGTCTCCGGCCCGATGCAGTGCGATGCGTCGCCCACGAGCGCGATGCGGCCCTCGGCGATCGCAACGTCGATGCCTTCCTGGATCTCCGCCGTGCAGACGTTGACCAGACGGGCGTTTTTGATGACCGTCTCCGCCTTCTGTACGCCCATGGCGACCCGCGCCATCGTGCGCGTCACCTCATACAATGGCTTCTTGCAGAATTTGTTCAGCATGCTGGTTCCTCCTTCATCTTTGCAGGTCCGTAAATCCGGCCGCTGCTCCTGTGCAGGGATCTGATACCCCTACAGTACCACAGTCCATCCCCGATTGCAACGCCCCGCCGGAAAAGCCGCCGCAGAACCTGCGCAGAAACTTCAGATAGAATGAAGAAACATTTTACGTGACAGCCGCGGCTGGTATGCTATAATGTTCTTGATACAAAAACCGACAGTTAGGAGAATGACAGTGAAAGCATGGAAAGTGATCGGCAGATGCCTGTTGGTGCTGCTGTGTGTGGTTTTGGTGATCGCGATCGTCGGCATCGCGCAGTTTTTCCACCGGTCGGATCCGAAAAACGTGAAGCGGTACGACACGGACAACCCCTTCATCACCGGCGAAACGGCAATTTCGGCGCACCGCAGCGGCACGGGCGATTATCCGGAGGAGACGCTGGCCGCGTTCCGCGGCTGCGTGGAAGATCCGGATTTTGCGGTGGATTATTTCGAATTTGACCTGCATATGACGGCGGACGACATTCTGGTGCTCTCGCACGACGCCACGCTGGACCGCGTGTCGGACGCACCGGCCGTATTCGGCGCGGAGAACGTCCTCGTCCGCGACAAGACGCTCTCAGAGCTCAAGCAGCTGAACATGGCGGCGCAGTTCGTGACCGACGCGGGCGAGGCGCCGTATGCCGGCCTCCACGGCGAGGCCGTGCCGGACGAGCTGCGGATCCTGTCCCTCGACGAGGTGCTGGATTATCTGACCGCGGCCGGGGAATTCCGCTACATCATTGAGATCAAGGACGGCGGCGAGACCGGTCTGGCCGCGGCGGATCAGCTGTACGCGACGCTGAAAGAGCGGGGATTGCTCGACCGGGTCATCATCGGCAGCTTCCGCGACGAGGTCGCGGCCTACATCACGGCCAATTACCCCGATACCCACCGCAGCGCCAGCCCGGAGGAGGTCGTGCAGTTCTATTTTGCCGCCCTGACCGGCAAAAAGGATTTCACCTGCTCCTACGACGTGCTCCAGCTGCCCTTCGGCGACGCAAGGGAGAGCTATGGCCTGAATCTGGGAACGACGACCATCATCAACTTCGCCCATGCGCATGACCTTGCCATGCAGTACTGGACCGTAAATGACGAAGCTGACCTCGCCTACCTCGCCAGCGTCGGCGCCGACGCCCTGATCACCGACTACCCCGACCGCGCCGCAGCCGTCCTGCAGGGGATGGGGTAACCGGCGTCTGGAGATCCCACAGGCATTCATGGCAGAGATTGCGAAAAGAGCCGGCATTCATTCGAATGCCGGCTCTCTGTGTAAAAGCGGGGAATGGACTGCGGTTTGACATTTTTCGTCGGATTTGCTATGCTGGGCAATACGAGGCACGGCGATCAGAGCGGGATGTTGCCGTGCTTTTTTTCAACCTGTGCCCGCTGCTTTTCGGACAGCGCCTGAAATGCGCGGATGAGCGTTTTGCGGGTCTCAGCAGGGACGATAACGTCGTCCACATAGCCGCGCGAAGCTGCGACATAAGGGTTCATCATCGTCTGCTCATATTCCGCGATCTTTTCTTTGCGGCATTCCGCCGGGTCTTCGGCGGCTTTGATGTCTTTGCTGAAGATGATATTCGCCGCGCCCGACGCGCCCATCACGGCGATCTCCGCCGTCGGCCACGCAAAGACCATATCGGCCCCCAGGTGCTTCGAGCACATGCCGATGTACGCCCCGCCGTACGCCTTGCGCGTGATGAGCGTCAGCTTCGGAACCGTCGCCTCACTGTAGGCGTAGAGCAGCTTCGCGCCGTGGCGGATGATGCCGCTGTACTCCTGCTGCGTGCCGGGCAGGAAGCCCGGAACATCCTCGATGGTCAGGAGCGGGATATTGAAGCAGTCGCAGGTGCGGATGAAGCGGCTGGCCTTGTCCGAGGCGTTGATGTCGAGGCAGCCAGCCATCACCTTCGGCTGGCTGGCAATGACGCCGACCGGCTTGCCATCCATGCGGAGGAAGGCGGTAATGATATTTTTTGCATACTGTGCCTGCGATTCAAAATATTCGCCGCCATCGGCCAGCGACCGGAGCACGTCGTACATATCATAGGACTGATTCGGGTGATCCGGAACGATCGTGTTGAGCGCGGCGTCTTCCCGCGTGGGATCGTCTGCCGGCTGCTGCGCAGGCGGCTGTTCATGGAAATTCTGCGGCAGATAGGAGAGCAGCTGCTTGATCTGCGCGATGCAGGCTTCCTCGCTTGTTGCCGCGAAGTGCGCGCAGCCGCTCCTGCTGCTGTGCATGGCCGCGCCGCCGAGCGCTTCCGCCGTGACGGACTCGCCGGTGACGGATTTGATGACCTGCGGGCCGGTGATGAACATCTGGCTCGTTCCCTTGACCATGAAGATAAAATCGGTCAGAGCGGGAGAGTAGACCGCACCGCCTGCACAGGGACCCATGATAACGGAGATCTGCGGGATCACGCCGGAGGCCATGGTGTTGTTGTAAAAAATCGATCCATACCCCGCCAGCGCGTCAATCCCTTCCTGAATCCGGGCGCCGCCGGAGTCGTTGATGCAGATCATGGGCGCGACCGCCCGCATGGCCGCGCGCTGCGCGTTTGCGATCTTCTCCGCGTGCATCTGCCCGAGACTGCCGCCCATGACGGTAAAATCCTGCGCGGACGCATAGACCAGACGACCGTTCACTGTGCCGAAGCCGGTAACAACACCCTCGCACGGCGTAGCCTTGTCCTCCATGCCGAAATTTGTGCAGCGGTGACGGACAAACATGCCGAGCTCCTGAAAGCTGCCCGCATCAAAGAGCAGCTCCAGACGCTCCCGTGCAGTTTTCTTGCCGGCGGCGTGCTGCTTATCGATGAGTCTCGTACCGCCGCCCTGCCGGAGCTCTTTCTTCCTCCGCTCCAACCGTTCCAGCTTGCTGCCGGAGGTATCCTCGACCGGCAGCGGTGCTTTTTCTTTTTTCGGTTCCGGCGTGATCGGACCTTCTGCCAATTCGATCGTATAGTGCATCGTCAGTTTCCTCCAGACAAGTTCAGCGCAGCGACTGCGGAATGTCATACAGCCCGCCGGACCATTCGACCAGCTCATCCAGCGATTTCGCTGCGAGCAGAGCACGCGTGGCCTCCCGGGGATCGATGTCCAGGTCTTTGGGCAGCGCGACGCGGCCGTCTCCTCGCAGCGCGTCGATGGTATCCTGGTCAACGGTATCGCCGAGCGGCGTGCCCTGTGCGACGCAGGCAAGAAGCTGCGTGCGCTCCCGGGCATTCTGCGCGGTGTAAAGATAGGCGACGCCATGCTCCGTTACAACGTGCGTCACATCCTCGCCGTAGACCATGACGGGTGTTGCGTCCATCCCGGCCCTGCGTCCGATCGTTACGGCATCCAGCTCCGGGACAAAACCGGGGCCGAATTTGCTTCTGCTTTTGATCATCTGGACGACCAGCTTCCGGCCCGCGATCATTGAGTCGCCTCCCGGGGCCATGTCGAGCCAGGCCTTTGTCGTGTGGCGGCGGCCACCCGCGGCGTTTCCCATGTTCGGCGCGCCGCCGAAGCCGCTGAGCCGGCCGTTCGTGACGGTAGAGGAATTTCCGGTGTAATCCATCTGCAGCGTGCCGCCCTGAAACAGGTCGATGCCGTAGAGGCCTGCGACCTGTGCCATGGCGCGGTTGGTACGCAGCGCACCGTCGGCACCGGTGAAAAAGACGTCGGGCCGCGCCGCCGTGTAGCGGTCCATGCCCGTCTCGCCGCCAAAGGCGTAGACCTGCCGGACCCAGCCGCTTTCAATGGCGGGGATGAGCGTCGGGTGAGGGTTCAGGACCCAGTGCGTGCAGATCTGGCCCTTCAGGCCCAGAGATTCTCCGTAGGTCGGCAGCAGAAGCTCAATGGCCGCGCCATTGTAGCCGATGCCGTGGTTGAGAGAGCGGACATGGTGCTTTGCGTACACGCCGCGGATCGTCAGCATGCCCATCAACACGTGTACGTCCTGGATCTTTGCCGGGTCGCGCGTGAAAAGCGGCTCCATCGGATACGGCTCGTCCGCCTTGACGATAAAGTCGACCCAGTCGCCGGGGATATCGATGCGCGGCAGCGTACCGCGTTTGACGATCTCGTTGACCTGTACGATGACGATGCCGCTTTTGAAGGCAGCGGCCTCCACGATCGCGGGCGTATCTTCGGTGCTGAAGCCGGTGTAGAGATTGCCGTCCTCATCCGCCTGCATGGCGGCGACAAGGCAGACCTGCGGCGTGAGATCAACATAGAGCCTTCCGTAGAGCTCAAGATACGTGTGGATCGCGCCGATCTCCAGCTTTCCCTGCGCAAGCATCTGGGCCAGCTGCTTGCTCTGCACACCGGCAAAGGCGAAATCCAGCTTTCGTGCGATGCCGCGTTCGAACAGCTGCAGATGGTCGTCCCGGGAAACGGACGGGATGATCATGTGCAGATCGCGGACCGCCTCCGGGTCCATCTGCGTCAGTGCATGGGCCAGAAAGGCCGCCTGCTTCTGATTGCAGCCTTCCAGCACGACATCGTCGCCGCTGTGGATGACCGTCTGTAAAAACGGTACGATGTCCTGGGCCCGGATGATTTTATTCTCGGTAAATTGCTGCGCGTCCAAAAGACGGCGGCGTCTGGATTCGGATTGCAGGTTCCATTTCATAAGCGTGTGCCCTCCGCTGCGTGATTTATGATCGTACAGTAGCACTGCTTTTCGAAGGAATCCAATACATATCCGCTCCACAATTCATAACAAATTATTTATAAATTAGAGGTGAAGGTCATGGACATCACGTTTCTGATGCTCACATATTTTCAAAAAATCGCGCAGACACAGCATCTGACGCGCGCGGCTGAGCAGCTGCATGTGTCGCAGCCGGCGCTGAGCAAGACGCTCTCGTCACTGGAAGAGATCCTGCAGACGCCGCTGTTCGACCGCACGGGACGGGGGATCACGCTCAACCGGAACGGCGAGATCTTCCTGCAATATACCAACCGGATCCTCGCGGAGCTCGCCGATGCGAAGCGTGCGCTTGATGCGGCCGGGCAGGAAAAGCGCAGGCGCGTGACGCTGGCCCTGCGAGTCGCTTCGTCCGTGGTGCCGGATATGCTGACGGAATTCAAGCTGCTGCATCCGCAGATCATGCTCCAGATCCTGCAGCAGGACAACGCCGAAGATGGTGAAAATTCTGCCAAACAGGCAGACCTGACGCTCTTTTCCAGCCTGTATCCCGTGGAAAACGAGCATACGAGAACGATTTTGCGCGAAGAACTGATGCTTGCAATGCCCGAGCGCCTCGGCGGCCGCGATCCCTCACCCGTCAATCTGTCCGATTTTTCCAACGCAGAGTTCATCTGCCTGCAGAAAGGAAAGAGCCTTCGCAGCATCACGGACGTGTATTTTCAGATGGCCGGCTTCTCGCCGAACATCTCTCTGGAGAGCGACAGCCCGCAGACGGTCCGGGAATTTGTCCGTGCGGGCGTCGGACTCAGCCTGATCCCCGGCATCACATGGAACAGCGTGCGGGGCGACCGGATCACGCTGCGGCCCGTGGCGTCACCGAGATGTCAGCGCTATATCGGCATCAGCTGGCGGGAAAACCAGAGCGATCCGGAGGCGACGGAGCTGCTCAGAGATTTTCTGACGGAGCGCTTCCAGGCCTGCGCCGAGGCGGCAGAAAAGAAGGAAAAAGCATAACAAGAAGCTTATAAAACCCCCGCCTGCAGTATGCAGGCGGGGGTTTACATATGCGGCTCAGGCGCGCAGCGCCTGCGTGATAGAGTCGATGCACGCGTTTTCAAGTGCGGTGCGGGAATGACCGCGGCGCGTGATCCAGCCGTATTCCGTCCGGATGGGACAGTTTTTGAGTTCGAGCGTGCGGACCTGCAGAGACTCCGGTCCGGCGCCCGGCCGCGCAAGAGGCGTCGGCGTGACGGCAGAGAGAAAAAAGGCTGGCGTCTGGTCCAGAAGCTCATACATCACGGCACGCGAATTGGTCACGATGCGGCTTTTGATCGGGATCTGCAGCCGGTCGTAAATATCGACGTATGGGCCGGAATCGATGTAGTTGTAGACAATGCAGGGGTAGCTTTTGAGCAGGTCCGTTATCACCTGACCGCTCGGATCTTCGAACAGCGGGCTGCCGCGGCCGACGGACACGCCCATCGGGAAATTCTTGATCGGGAAATAGTCCAGCCGCAGCGCAGACAGGCGCTTGTCGGTCAGCTTATAATAGCAGCTCCAGCGGCGGACAAACGCCAGATCGACCAACTCGGAGGCCACCATGTTCATGGATTCCTCAAACGAGGTCTCGTACAGCTCAAACCGCGCCTGCCGGCCGACCGTTTTTTTCATGAGATCCGAAAATGCGGCGCTCATTTCGTAAAAACCGGTGGACGCCACGGAGATCTTTTCCATGGGCGCATCGGCGCCGGTCTGCAGAAGCCGGTTCAGTTGGTCGAGGTGCATCTGGATGGGCTTGATATAGGCAACAAAGTTCTCCCCGAATGGCGTCAGCTGCATGCCCGTCGTCATGCGGTAAAAGATCAGCTGGCCGAGCTCCTTTTCCAGCGTCTTGAGCGCGTTGGAGAGCACGGACTGAGAGACGAAAAGGTTGTTGGCTGCCTGATTGACAGAGCCTGTTTTTGCGATTTCAAGCACGTATTTGAATTGGACCAGGGTCATAAGCGTTCCCTCCGGAGCAAGATCTGCGGTCATGAGAGCCTCCCGGCATTTTCGACAAAACACGCAGGGCGGTTTTGTTAAAAAGGCAGAAGACGATGGATACAGCAGAAGAAGTGATCGTAAAAACAGATCACTTGATTCTGATTTCAAGAATGATTAAAGCATATTTTCCGCGAAAAGTAAAGAAAGAATCCCGGTGCGTGTTTCCGATTTCTCAAAGCCATTGCGGCGGATGACGCCGCTGCGCGGGGGATCGGGGCGGTTTTGGCCGGGGAGGACGCAGCGAGCGGCATAGGGTATCTAAAAAAGCGATCTGTTTGATTCTAATATAATATTTCAAAAATTGAAAGACCTGTCGTACACTTGAGCTATCCAAACAAGCGAATGGAGGCGGAACGATGTTTACGATCCACGAAATCGAAACCGAAAATAAGCTGAGCGTCTTCCCGCGCTTCTATGCGGCCCTGGCTTCCAGCATCCGCAGTGTGTGCGGCGACCGGGGCGAGGGTGCGGTCCGGCAGGCAATCCGTCTGTATGCCGCGCGGCAGGCCGGGGCGCTGTGCAGCGCGCACAAAGCTGCCGGCGTGAAGCAGAATGTGAAAAGCTACCAGTGTGCAGGCGACTGCATGATCGACAGCCGGGAGCGCTCGCATTATCAGCAGCTCTGCGAAGAAGTCTGCATCAAGGAGATCTATACATGTCCCTTTGTCCAAATCTGGCGGCAGGACGGCACGTGCGATGTGGGCAGATGGTACTGTGAGGAATATGAAAAGGCCAAGTTTGAGGCCTATACGCACGGTCTCGGCCAGCTGCATCTGTCTGAGCTGCTGACAGAGCCGCGGCACAACAGCTGCCGGTTTGCCATGTATTACCGCCTGTCGAATCTTTCACCCGCGGCAGCGGCAGACGCATTTACGGAAAACCGGCATGCACCGGCAAAAGTGGCAGAGTGGACTGACCAGTTCCGGCAGACGCCGGGGCAGCAGTGTCTGCAGCTCGTCCGCGCAATGTATGACGCATGTGGCGAGGAGGCCTGCGGCGACGGCAGACGCGCGCTCGCCGAGGGGCTGCGCCGGTTTACCGCCTCCACGCTTGAGAATCTGAGGAGTCAGGCGGTCAGAACGCTGCATGCCTGCGACGGCGCATTTGCCGCGCGGAACTTTGCGTTGCCGCTCGACGAAAAGAACAGCATCTACGACGAAAATACCGAAGCGGACCGAATGCTTGCAGCGTACGTTCTGCGCCCGATGCGCAGAGCGCTCGGCATGGAAGACTGATGCGGGAGGAGGAACAGGCATGTACACACAAGAGCAAATCAGGATCATGAATTTTGGCGACACCTTCAGCATGGTCTATGGCTGCATCTGCCGTAAGCTGATCGAGCGCTTCGGGCTCGAAGGCGAGCGCGCCGCGCGCTGCGGCACCCGCTATTACGGCCGCTACCGCGGGCTTGCCGAACAGAAGGTGCACCTGGAAAACGGCCTGAAGATCAATCTGGAGAATCTTTTCACCAGATTCTACGATCTCCCGGCCGACCCGCGCTTCCGCCGTGAACTGCAGTGGATCAACCCGCAGGAGCGCGTGTCGCACAGTCTGATCTGCCCGATGGCGGATATCTGGATCGCAAACGGCATGAAGGAGATCGGCCGCATGTACTGTGAGGAGTTCCATCCCGCCTGCTACGGCAGCTACGCATTTGACCAGACCTACGTCTATCTTGGAAAAACACTGACACAGGACGGCGACGACTACTGCGAGTTCAACCTTCTGCTCCGGCCGGAGAACATGCCGGAGGAGCTGCGGAAAAAGTGTTTTGCGGAATATGATCCAGGATATGTGGAGCCGGAGATCCATGAGCCGCCAATCGAGCCGCGGCTGGGCTTCGGGAATATTACGCTCTACGTTTACTATGGGCTGCTGCGTGCTGCGTCCGAAATTTTAGGGGAAGAGGGAGAGTCGTGCGTGGTCGACGCACTGGCCGACTGCGCGCAGGCGACGGTGGATATCATCTGTCGCCATGCCAAGGAAAACGGCGCGGAAGTGGATCTTGCCTACGCGGAGGACAATAGCCTCTACGGCTTCAGCGCCATCGGGAACCCCAAATGGGAAGAACTGGACCAGTTTGACGCAAAGGCCCGGTTTGAAGCATATTACTGCAAAGCAGTCCGCGAGGCGTTTGAAGCATATTTGGAAAGGTGAGACCTATGGATCGCGCACAATTTTCAGCAGGCGCCGAAGCGGTGCTCGGCCGCTTCTATGACATCTCCCAGATTCCGCGCGGGTCCGGCAACAACGCACAGATCAGCGCATATCTGCAGAATTTTGCAACGTCGCTGGGGCTGGAAAGCGCAGTGGACAGCGCCGGGAATGTGATCGTCAGAAAACCCGCGGCGGCAGGCTGCGAAGCCGGCGTCCCGGTGATCCTGGAAGCGCACTACGACATGGTCTGCGAGCGGACGCCGGAGAGCCGGCACGATTTCTCCGGGCCGCTGGAGCTTTGCCGCGCCGGCGACAAAATTTTTGCGGACGGTACGACGCTCGGCGCGGACAACGGCCTTGGCGTGGCGGCGATCATGGCAGTTTTGGCAGGCGATCTGCCGCACCCGCCGCTGGAAGCGGTCTTTACTTCGAGTGAAGAGACCGACATGGCGGGCGCACGCTGCCTGGATATGCGGAAGCTGAAAGGGAAGCTGCTGCTGACGCTGGATTCTCACGCGCTGCTGAGCAGCGGCGCCGGAGAGATGGACGCGGATCTGACGCTCCCGATGCGCAAAGAGCTGCTTTCGGGCGATGCAGACGGTGTACGGCTGTGCGTGTCCGGCCTTCGCGGCGGTCACAGCGGCGCAAATGCCATGGACGAGCCCGGAAACGCGATCATGCTGCTGGCAAGGACGCTCCGCCAGCTGGAGAAGACGACCGCATTTTCGCTTGCGGATCTTTCCGGCGGCACGCAGACCAGCTCCGCCTTTGCGCGGCAGGCCTCGGCCGTCCTGGCGATCCGGCGCGGACAGCTGCAGAATGCTGCGGCAGCCGCGGAAAAAATGCAGGAACAGTTTAACAATGAACTGCAGGGACGCTGCGAAGGTGTTACAATAAGCGTATTACCCTGTGCCGCGCCGGAAACGGTTTTCTGCGCACAGAGCACAAAGCGGCTGATGGATCTGCTCACGCTTCTGCCGGACGGCGTGCACACCAGAAACCACGAATATTCCGGCGCGATGGAGAGCAGCTGCAACTGCGGCGTCGTGAAGATGGAAAATACCTGCGCACGTGTAAACGTGCTTGTGCGCACGACCTGCGAGAGCAGACGCGAGGAGCTGCTAGAAAAGCTGCGCGTTCTTGCGGAGCTGCTCGGTGCGGAGCTGACGATCCGCCATATCCTCCCGGCCTGGCAGACGCGGATCGATCCGTCGATCCTGCGTCTGGCAAAAGAAATTTACGAGATGGAACCGGAGCTTACGCCCGCGACGCTGGAATGCGGCGTGTTCCAGAGCAAAAAGCCGGAATTGGATCTTCTCGGCGTCGGCATCCCTTACTATTACCAGCATTCGCCCGCCGAATACGCGCTGGTATCGGAAACCGCGACTTCCTGGAAAAAGCTGCTGCGGTTCCTAGCCGCGCTTGGCAGGGGCGTATAAGCGCGGGATGCGGCCCGATATCAATTTATAAAAAAGCAATATTGCCTTTTGGATTTCCCCTCGCGCCGTGCGGCAGAGAAATGGCGCCTTCCCTGCCGCCGGTCCCGTAAAAAAGAGAATAAGAAAGGAACACAAATATGGCTATCATTGATTATGTGATCATTGCCGTCTACATGGTCGGCATGGTCGGCATCGGCTTCCTGTTTGCCGGAAAAAACAAGAGTTCAGACGATTACCTCGTCGGCGGCCGCGGCGTCGGCACCTCCGTCTTCATGGCGACGTGGCTCGCGACCTGCATCGGCGGCGGCGTCCTCAACGGCTGGATCGGCACGACGTATGCCAATGGCCTGAGCCTGATCCCGTCTGTCATCACCATGTATGTTCTGACGGCGATCATCGGTCTGTTTATGGCAGAGAAGGTCCGCAGCTTCGGCGGTGTGACCACCGCGCAGATCCTGCACAACACCTACGGTAAAAAATCACAGGCGATCGCCGGCGTGCTGGGCCTCATCAACCTCGTGGGGCAGGGCCCTGCCATGCAGACCATCACCTTCGGCACGGTTTTGCATGTTGTCACGGGCATCCCCTTCGTCTGGGGCTGTATCATCAGCATGGCGATCATCTTCCTTTATACCTACACCGCCGGTTTCTGGGGCGTTGTAATGACGGACTACGTCCAGTTTGTTATCATGTGCTTCGGCATCGGTATGGCGGCGGCGATCTGCTTCTCCGGCGTCGGCGGCTGGGAAGGCATCGTTGCTTCGGTCCCGGCAGAGCGGCTGACCGTCCATAACGACGGCGGCATCACGGCCATCATCAAGCTTGCCGCGACGACGGCGCTTCCGATCATCATCGACGGCAACCGCTACCAGCGCCTGTATTCCTGTAAGAGCGCAAAAGTCGCGAAGAAGGGTACGCTCCTGTGCCTCATCCCCCTGCACTTCTTTTATATGGCGATCCTTCTGCTCGGCACCTGCGCCTACATCCTGCTGCCGAACATCAAGTCTGACGCGGCGTTCTCCACCCTGCTTCTGAACTATCTGCCGGTCGGCCTGCGCGGCATTGTCTTTGCGTCCCTGCTGGCTGCGATCATGTCTACCTGCGATTCCTATCTCCTCTGTGCAGCCTCGAACCTCTCCGTGGATATTTATCAGAACCTCATGAAGCCCAATGCATCGGATGAAGACATCATGCGTGTGTCCAAGGGCTCGGTCATCGCCTTCAGTGCCATCGGCCTTGCCATGGCGATCTGGCTCGGCGACATTATGAGCGCATGGTCGCTGGTCGCAGCGTTCTTTGTCGGCGGCTGCTTCTGCCCGATCCTCTACGCGATCTTCTTCGACAAGGCAAAGAAATCCGGCCTGGCTGCGAACTGCGCGATGATCGCGGGCGGCCTGTCCGGCGGCGTGCTGGAGCTGCTGAAGATCAATGTTGCGGGGATCCCGCCTGTTGTTTTTGGCGCGCTGGTCTCGCTGGTTGTTTTGCTGGCAGTCACCGCGATGGACCCGAACGCGAAGGTCGTTGCGCTTGGCACACTGAACGAGTCTGAGAAAGGAGCTGCATAATATGGATATTCTGGTCTGGATCCACATTGCCGGGCTGTTTGCCACCGGCGTATGGCTGATCGCCGTCTATGGAAAGGAAAACAAAAAGAACAAGGGGAGCGCTGCGTCCAAATAAGCGGTGCTTGCCGCAAAAGAACCATAGCAGCACCGCGTCATAGCGGCTGCGGCGCTGCCTCCTGCCTGGTTCTGCGTGTTGGTCCCGTGGCACGAAAGAATTCG
>ERZ825896.1553-NODE-1553-length-25082-cov-3.314980_pt1 | contig 25082 bp, 26 predicted proteins | sample MGYA00519858_ERZ825896 | MGnify/ENA primary metagenome ERZ825896 (study PRJEB31778, sample SAMEA3449214) | human gut metagenome | biome: human gut; feature: human-associated habitat; material: faeces | place: United Kingdom | collected 2010/2012 ...
TTGTGTGGAATGGAAGATGGTCTGTTCCCGGGATATATGAGCATAATGTCTGATGACAATGAGGAATTAGAAGAGGAGCGTCGTCTTTGCTATGTGGCCATAACAAGGGCAATGAAAAAGCTTACCATCAGTTATGCAAAAAAACGTATGGTAAGAGGTGAAACCCAGTACAATGTGGTATCAAGATTTGTTAAGGAAATTCCACCACTTATTGTTAGCAGTAAAAATGTGGAAGACAGATTAGCGGAAAAAAACTCTTCATTTTCACAGTATGGCGGAGGAAGTGCCGGGGTAATAAGACGTGGAAGAAGTGAAGAAGTTAATTTCGGAGGAGTTGGGGGCTCAAGAAGCTATGCAGCAAGTGCAAGAAAAAATGCATATAAGGCAATGGCCACGAAGCCTGCGTATGGTTCAGGAACAAGACCTTCTTTCGGAAAAGAATTTAAGGTAACAAAAGCTGATATAGATTATGTTGTGGGGGACAGAGTAAAACATATTAAGTTTGGCGAGGGAACGGTTTTGGGAATTGAAGACGGAAGCCGTGATTATCAGGTAACTGTTAATTTTGATACTGTAGGTCAGAAAGTTATGATGGCATCTTTTGCCAAATTGAAAAAAATCTGATGTTTTTTACATAAAAGGACACACGTACAAATTTAAAATTTTTGTAGTAAATCCTAAGCATAAATGATATACTAATGTAAAAGACATAACATAGCAGATATGTAATGAATTGTGAAACATTCATTGTTTAAAATTTGATTAAAGAGGTGACAGTATGGACGAAATCATGAAGGGCGTAAAGATTGGCAAGCTTTTAGGCAAAGATGAAAAAAAAGAAACCTGCAAGGTTATCGCCATTGTAGTTGGCGTTATTGCAACAATTGCAGCCATAGCAGGAGCAGCATATGCTATTTACAGATTTGTAAACAGAGATGATTATGATGATTTCGAAGACGATTTTGATGATCTTTTCGATGAAGATGATGAAGACGAAGATGACTTTGAAGACTAGTGTGTGATGCAGAAAAAAGACAGCTATAGAGGGTCAGAAGCTCTTTATAGCTGTTTTTTTGCTAATAATGAAAATAAATACATTGGATTGGAGATAAAATGAAAAAAGGTGTTGAATATACAGGTGTTGTAACAAAATTAGGATTTCCTAACAAAGGTGAAGTGGATTGCAGGGAAGATGGAGTGGCAACAGTTAAAGGAACCATACCGGGACAGACAGTGCGGTTTGTGGTTTCAAAAAAAAGAGCAGGAAAATCCGTTGGAAGGCTAAAGGAAGTGGTGGAAAAATCCCACCTTGAAGATGTCACACCAAAATGCCCGCATTTTGAATTTTGCGGAGGTTGTTCATATCAGACTTTAAGCTATAAAAATCAATTATCATTAAAGAAAAATATGGTGAAGGATATTCTTGATAATGCCATAAAGAGTGAATATGACTTTGAGGGCATAATTGAAAGCCCGGTTCAGTGGGAATACAGAAATAAAATGGAATTTTCTTTTGGGGACGAATACAAGGACGGTCCTCTGGCTCTTGGGATGCATAAAAGAAACAGTTTTCACGATATTGTCACAGTTAATAAATGCCGGATTGTAGATGAGGATTACAGAAAGGTAATGGATTGTGTTCTCAAACATTGCAGTGAAAGAGAGCTGCCTTTTTATAAAAAGTTAAAGCATGAAGGCTATTTGCGCCACCTTCTTGTAAGAAGAACCACCAAAACTAAACAGATGATAGTGGCAATTGTTACCACGTCGGATGAACAGTGGGAAAAACAGGCACAGCTTGATGTAATGGTGGAAAAACTCAGGGCTCTCAATTTAGAGGCAGAGTTATGTGGCGTTCTTCACATAATTAATGATGGTTTGGCAGATATAGTGCAAAGTGACGAAACAAGAATTTTGTACGGACAGGAATATATTTATGAGGAGTTGCTGGGACTTAAATTCAAAATATCAGTTTTCTCATTTTTTCAGACAAATTCATTAGGTGCTGAGGTTTTGTATTCTAAGGCAAGGGATTATATTGGTGACACAAAGGATATGACGGTGTTTGACCTATATAGCGGAACGGGAACCATTGCCCAGATAATAGCACCGGTGGCAAAGAAAGTGGTAGGTGTGGAAATCGTGGAAGAGGCTGTTCATGCAGCTAAAGAGAATGCCGAACTTAACGGTCTTGATAACTGCGAATTTATAGCAGGGGATGTGCTTAAGGTAATTGACGATATTAAGGACAAGCCGGACATGATTATTTTAGACCCACCAAGAGACGGAATTAATCCTAAGGCATTGCAGAAGATTATTGATTTTGGCGTGGACAAAATGGTGTATATAAGCTGTAAGCCAACAAGTCTGGCAAGGGATTTGGAAGTGTTGCAGCAGCAGGGATACAAGGTGGAAAAGGCAAGTGCCGTGGATATGTTTCCGGGGACGGTGCATGTGGAGACGGTTGTAAAACTACACAGGAAAGATATCTAAAAATCCTTGATTTTAGGCACTTTGAGAGCTTTTTTAGGTTTGATAAAGATGGCTCAAATAGGAGAAAAAAGACACTTTCCAATGGAGTTGACGTTTCTGTAGTATTAGATGTGGTGACTGGGAACACACGGTAATAACGTTCACAATTAAAGAAAAAACAAATATTTACTTCGTAGTAATTAAGACAAAGGATTACTCGTTTTCAGCAATGAAAATGAGCAATCCTTATTTTTTTGAAAGGAGAATTTGAAAATGGAAGAAATTAAGAATGTTAATCTGACACAATTGAAACCTTTTAAAAATCATCCCTTTTCAGTAAATTTTGATAAAGATTTTATTGAATTGATGAAAAGTATTGATAAGGAAGGTGTAATAGTGCCATTACTTGCAAGACCTAATCCTAATGGAGAGGGGTATGAACTTATATCAGGGCATAGAAGAAAAATGGTATGTGAAGAGTTAGGAATAGAGGAAATTCCGGTTGTCATCAGAGAAATGAATGATGAACAGGCAATAATTGCAATGGTAGATATAAACCTGATGCAGAGAGAAAAGATTAAGTTAAGTGAAAAAGCTTTTGCATTAAAAATGAAATTAGAAGCAATGAGCCGACAGGGACAAAGAAGTGATTTAACTTCTGGTCAAGTTGACCAGAAGTTGAAAAATAGGGATGTAAAAACTTATGGAATAGAAATTGAAAAAAAAGATAATGAAGAATTAGTATTTCGAAACAGTGAAAAAACAACAAATTCATATTCATCAAGAAAAGAATTAGCGATGCAAATAGGTGAAAGTGAAAGACAAATACAACGATATATTAGGTTAACAAATTTAATACCACAAATATTAGAAATGGTAGATGCTGAAAGAATAGCCTTTACAGTTGCAGTAGAGTTATCTTATTTAAAAGAAACTGAACAATATGAATTATATGCGGTAATGGATTTAGAGCAATGCACTCCGTCATTAACACAGGCTCATAGAATGAAAATGTCAAGTCAAAGCGGAAATTTGGATATGGATAATATTTATTGCATATTGGAGGAAGAAAAGCCAAATCAAAAAGAAAAAATAAAAATACCAGCAGATTTGTTGGAAGAATTTTTCCCTGAAAATTTTACAGAAAAGCAAAAGATAGGGTTAATAAAAAAATTAGTTGAAGAATGGTATATAGAACAGAATGAGATTGATATCAAATTGTCCAAGCGATAAATCACCATGACATGGTAAGTATTGCAAATTATTTACCATGTCAGTCAATTTAAACAATTTAGAAAATAACTTATCATTATGCCATGCGATAAAACATCGCAGTTGTAAATTGAAAACTGAATAACAATTACAAATTTATGAAACAACAAGTTTCATATCTTACATGAAAGAATTGATGTAAGGAGTAAAATTCCGGTGCACCTGTCCGGATAATCATTCACAGCATTGCGACGAGAACCGAAGGATTGAGAAAAGAAGGCGGAGCAGGCAGGACAGATTAAATGTAGCGGAAGGATAATAAACCACAAAGGAGTGAGAGAAGCTCCTTATCCTCGAAATGGCAGCAGAGGAGATAGTTTCTATTTAGAAGCGTCGTGAACGCAAAAGCGGCTTGTTTGTAATTCCCAGGTGTACGGGCGATGAGGGCTTAGAGATAAGCGAAGTACACATACATAGTTAATACCCATAAGAATACTATGAATCTGAAGAGAAAGGAGCCTAAACAGTTGGGAATTAACACAAAAGCTTTTAAGAAAGATGAAATAAAAAGCGAAGCCGATAATAAGAAACAGTTAGTAAAAGAACTTCATAGCTGTATGAAATGTAAATATTTCTGGGGAAATGATAACAGATGTATCAATAATAAGAAATGTGGTTCAAAAAATAGTACAAATTGTAACGCATATAAGCCGAAGGATAGCAAGTGTATAGGATGTCCTTATGGAAAAGACAATTTATATTGTTTTCCTTGTATGAAAGATTTGTTAGGAGAATAAAGAAAGAAGGATACATAGATGACTAAAAAATCAAGGAGGCACAGAAAGATGGAGAATAAAATAGAAATCATTGCAATAGACCACGGTTGGTCAAATATAAAGACAGTAAATACAGTTTTTACTACGGCAGTAAACAGAATAGCCAATGAACCGGGAATCTTTGACAATGTTCTTCAATATGAAGGAAATTATTATTCAGTAGGCGGGAAAAGACTTGAAGTAAAAGATACTAAGGTCACAGATGATAGTTTTTATCTTTTAACCTTAGCTGCTATAGCTAAAGAGTTGAAAATCAAGGGAAAGAATCATGCAGATATCTTTTTATCGGTGGGACTTCCACTAACAAGATTTGGTGCTGAAAAGGAAGATTTTATTAAGTATCTGTCAAGAAAAAGAGAAGTAACGTTTAAATTTGAAAAACAGACATACAGAGTAAATATTGTAAAAGTATCAGTTTTTCCACAATGTTATGCGGCAGTAGCAGACAGAATGTCTGAGTATGACAGAAAGCATATTGTGGTAGATATTGGTTCATGGACAATGGATTTAATGACTATTAAAGACATGAAACCTGAACTTTCAGAGTGTGACACAAGACCTATGGGATTAATAACCTGTATGCACGCAATAAATAAGGAGTGTGTTGCAAAATTTAATTGTGAGATTGATGAATCTGAACTTGAGTACATAATGAAAACCGGTGTATGCAACATGGAAGAAAAATATGCAAAAGTTGTTGAAGATGAAATGAGAAGATTTGCAAATAAGGTATTTAACACATTAAGAGAATTTAATATCAACATTAATATCACTCCAATAACATTTGTTGGTGGTGGAGCAACAGTAATGAAAACATATGGAGAAAATACTGGAAAAAATATTAGTTACATAGAAGATATTAAGGCTAACGCAAAAGGATTTGAATATCTGGCAAAGGCATTTATTCTTTCTAAGGCAAAGCAGAGAGGAGAAAAATAAATGGCAAAAAATGACGACGGTTTTTATCATACTTTAAGACTTAGCAGGAGAAATCCCACTCACATTAAGATACATCAGATACTGGCAGATTTAGACAAATCAGTTTACAAATCACAAAACCAGTTTATAGCTGATGCAGTAGAATATTACATTAATGCATTAGAGAATGATTTTATAACAAATGATGATAGGGAGAAAAGAGAAGAAAATTTTGTTACCAAGTCAGATATTCAGAAAATGAAAGAAGACATCAAAAATGAAATTTTGAGTGAGGTAAATAAGCAAATGTTATCAGTACTAGGCAGTTTTACCGGAAATCTTGTAAGAAGTTCAAATCAGAATGAAACTGAACATAAAGACGAATTTAGTGCAGATGACACATTGTTAGGACTTGCAGAAATGTGGGGAGAATAGGAGGCAATATGGCAGGAAATATTTTATACGGAATAAAAGAATATAGTATAGGAGCAATAAAGATACTTGCAAAAGTTTTAATAACTATATGTCAGTTATTACTTGAAATTATTAAAATACTGTTTATCATTTGCGGTACAGTTCTGAAAATGTTTCTTGCCGTGTTCTTTATTGGCAGGAAAAAATAAATGAAATAATAAGCATATTATTGTATAATCAAGGAGGTAGAAATGAACAGAATACGGGATGAACCAGTTCTTCATCCCGTGTTGTAACTTAATAAATTCGCATCAGTAGGAGCGGATATGGTATAACACGGATAGCCTGTCCCTCTTACGGAAGGGAAGGCACAATGAAGAAGATAAAATTAATCATAGTAATAGGATTGTTATCAATAACAATTCCACAAATGAATGTAAATACATTTACAGTGCAGGCAGCAACTGTCAAGAAAGTTTCAGGTGTAAAAAAGAGTAAAGTAAAAGATGGCTCTTATTTTTATTCCAAGAAAAAGTACTATGACGGATGCTACAGAAAAATCAGTTGGAAAAAGATTAAAGGTGTAAAGGGGTACCAAATTTACAGATATGACTATTACGCCAAGAAATGGAATAAGATATTAACTACGAAGAATACTTCTTTTAAGATTACGGATATGTGTGAAGGAGAAAAAGTAAAGCTTAAGGTAAGAGCATATAAGAAGAAAAAAGGAAAGAAAATATATGGAAAATTTTCAAAATCTCTTACATATACAGAAAAGAGTGAACTTTATTATACCAAAAACGATAAGTTAATTAAGAAGGGGTGTTATGCCTCAGGAGTAAACGGATATCACAAGTATTGTGACCAGCAAGCCTTTATGCTACAAAACGACTACAGAAAGAAAGCAAGTGTTGTAAAGCTGGAATGGTCTGATGTACTATATGAGATATGTAAAGTCAGGGCAAAAGACATAGTGGATGAATTTTCACACAAAAAACTTGATTCAACTGCCAAAAATATTTTAAAGAATAAGTATGGTTATGAAGAATGGATGTTGTGGGGAAATGTAGGAACCAAAGGATATGGAGTATGCATCATCAGTGGTGAAAATATATTTAGCGGAAGCAGTTCACCAAAACAGGCAATGAAATCATGGAAGACCAGTCAGGGACATTACCACAACATGGTGCATCCTGATTATCGTTACGGTGCAATAGCTTCATATAAAGGTTGTTGGGCGGCAGTATTCAGTATGGTAGATGTAGATGAAATAGTGTTAAACAATAACACGGAAAGCTTGGAGCCTGTGCTGAAAATTTTAGATAGAGAATAAAAACAGAATATAAATTGATAAAAGATCGTCTTTTTAGGCGGTCTTTTTCTTTTGAAAGGAGATTTGAATAATGAATAAAATAAAGAGACTCGTGGCAATGATGCTTGCAGTTATCATGTCCGTTACGGTACTGCCACAGACACAGATACAGATAAAGGCAGCAACCGGTACTGCTTCATTAGTTAATATAGGACAGTTAGGAACTGTCAATATTGGTGACAAAAGTGAAAGCGGAACGTGGCTCAAAACATTGGTAAATAATAAACCGGTGTTTTGTCTGGATTTAGGAAAAGCATGTCATACCGGTGATGTATATGTTTCATCAACAAGTGAAATATCAAGTGACAGTACTAACGCAAAAACCGCCGCTCTCCCCTGCTTTGGGGCGGGCGGCGGCTTTGTTTTTTATGCGGGTGATTTAATCGTGGTGCTTTTTAAAATAGTACACGGCACCTACCAGCCCGGCATCGTTTTGCAGGGCGGCAGATTTTAGCTCCAGACCCTCGGCAAAAGCGGGCATGACGCTGGCGCGTACTTTTTCGGCCAGCGGGTCGATCAGCAGCTCTTGCTGGGCGCTGACGCCGCCGCCGATCAGGATCAGCCGCCCACGCCGGTGCCCAGCGTAACGCCGATCACATCGGTATAGCCTTTGGCTGCACCGGCCCAGACTTCTCCCAGCAGCATGCAGTTGGCATCGTTGGCAACGGTGACGGGCAGGCCAAACTCGCGTTCCAGCGTGCCTTTGATGTCCACGCCGATCCAGCCGGGAAAGTTGCCGCAGGTGCCGGCCACCAACGACAGCAAGGCGCGGTTCGGCTGCAGTTCCTATTTAATAGCGCTGGGCATCACCCGGCTGGTGAAAAAAGCCCTGCGCACCGAGTGCTGGCGCGACAACGCCCACCCGGATGTGCTGGTCATCGTGCCGCCGTCCATCACGCCGGAGTATGACAAGGTGAAATTTCGTGAGGAGATGGGCCCCGGCTGTCATGAGCGGTGTGCCGGCATCGCCGCCCAGCTGGAGCCGATGCTGAAAGACCTGCCCGGCGTGCGGTTTCTGGACGCCAACCTGCTGCCCGGGGCGGGGTGCTCCCCTGTTGACGGCATGCACCTGACGCCGGAGGCCCATAAAGCGGTGGCCGAGGCCTTGAAAAATGCGCTGACAGGCGTTACACTATTATAGTAAGGGTTAGGCGACCCTCAGTAGGGCCGCAAAACCGAGGGAAAGGAATCTTCATCTATGGTTGAGCAGAATTTTTGGGAGATGCTGCGTGCCAAGCACGACAGCCTGACAAAATCCGGCACGATCGTGGCGGACTACCTGGTGCAGCATGCCGAGGACGCCCAGTATTTATCGATTTCCTCGCTGGCAAAGGCGTGCGGCGTGGCCGAGGCCACCATTTTCCGCTTTTGCCGCTCCCTGGGGTTTGACGGCTACAACGAGATGAAGATTGCCCTGGCCAAGGCCAACGCCATGACGGTGCCGGTGGCATTAAAGCTGGAACCTAGCGTAGATACGCAGATTTTATGCACCCATGCCTACAATACGGCCATCGAGGCACTGAACGGCACCCGCAACGCGCTGGCCCCCGATGCCATCGACCAGGCCGCCACGCTGCTGCAGCGGGCACGGCAGGTGTTCTGCTTCGGGCAGGGCGGCAGCAGCCTGCTGGCGAGTGACATCTGGGCGCGGTTTGCCACCATCTCCACGAAGTTCCATACCAGCGGCGACAGCCACATGCAGGCCATCGCGGCCAGCCTGATGGGGCCGGAGGATGTGGTGCTGTTCGTTTCCTACTCCGGCGCAACGCGGGACATGATGGATACGCTGCGTCTGGCCAAGGACAACGGCGCAAAGGTTATTCTGCTGACCCACTATGATGACGCCCCTGGCACGGCGCTGGCGGACGTGGTGCTGCTGTGCGGCGCTAAGGAAAGCCCGCTGGACTCCGGCAGTATGCCGGTGAAGCTGGCGGTGCTGTTTGTGGCCAACGTGCTGGTACTGCGCTACACGCTGGACAACCAGGAGCTTGTCAGCCTCTCCCGCGAGAGAACGACCAAGGCACTGGGAAACAAACTGTTGTAAGTACGTAAAATTTGAGCAGGCAGCCTGGATGAGACGGGCCGCCTGCTTTTTTGTTGTGCGGGCGGAATACCAGGGGGCATCCTCCATGCGGCCGGGGACAACGCCCCCCGCCCGCCCTGCGTGGGGGACGGATCGGACCAATTGCCCCGATAAAATCCGCTTTGCAAAATCCGGCCGGGGCTGGTATAATAGCTATAATTGCGCAGTATTCTGCGCCGGAAAAGTGAGGTCTTGATTTTGAAGAATCTGTACATCAGCGCGGCCGAGTATGACTACCATACCCTGCTGAAAGTGGCCGAGATGGCAGGCCTGGCCGGGATCGTGGGTTTCCACGAAGCCGGGGACGGCTACCTGGTCAGCTTCCCGGACGGGGAAAATACGGACACCCTGATCAACGACTACAAAAGCCGCCTGAAGGACCTGGAAAACAACATCTGGATGCACTGACCGCCTATTTTGGCGGGATTCTGCTGCTTTTGGGCGGAAAATTGATAGAAACTATGCCATCACGGCGGTATACTGATCGTATATCGTTTAAAGGAGAGGTACCCCATGCCGCAGACGAAAATCGTTTTCTTTGATATTGACGGCACGCTGATCGATATGCAGGCGAAGAAAATCACCCCAAAAATGTTGGAGACTCTGCACCGTTTGCAGGACCGCGGCATCAAAATCTGCATCGCCACCGGGCGCTCCCCCATGGTGCTGCCCAAAATCGACGGGGTTGCGTTTGATGCGTACCTGACCTTCAACGGCTCGCTGTGCTATGACAGGAAAGGTGTCATCTTCAGCAACCCCATCCCCCACAAGGACGTGGTGCGTTTTATCCAAAACGCGGCGGCACTGGGGCGGCCGGTCTGTGTTTCTACCAGGGGCCGCCTGGCGGCCAATGGCACCGACACCGACCTGACCGACTACTTTTTCATTGCCAACGAACCCGTGCCTGTGGCGGACGACTTTGACGCTGTGTGCGCGGAAGACATTTACCAGCTGATGCTGGGCTGCCGCCCGAAGGACTACCCTGCCCTGCTGGACGGTGCGCCGGGGGCGAAGATCGCCGCCTGGTGGGACCGCGCGGTGGATGTCATCCCCGCGGGCGGCGGCAAGGGCATCGGCATTGAAAAAATGCTGGCCTATTACGGGTTGGACAAGGCCGAAGCCCTGGCCTTTGGCGACGGCAACAACGATCGGGAAATGCTACAGGCTGTGGGCACCGGCGTAGCTATGGAGAATGGCTCGCCCGAGTTGAAGGCCCTTGCCGACGAGATCTGCGGCCCGGTGTACGAGGATGGCATCTATCACTATTGCGCCGACAAAGGCTTAATTTAAAGGAATAGCGATAAGAAAACTGCCGCACAGAGACGAATCTGTGCGGCAGCTTTGTTTTATAGTACAATCTCATAAATACTGCGCTGGAGCGTCATGCCGTAGGCAGCGTAGGCTTTCTGCGCGATGGCGTTGTGGCTCCACACCATCAACTCCACCCGTTGGGCACCAAACTTGCGGGCGCACTTTTCCACCTCGGCAAACAGCGCCCACACAAACAAAATACCGGCCGCCTTATCCGGGCGACCGGTATTTTTATAGTGCGCTTAGTCTTTCTTCTGCTGTCCCTCGGGGAAGATGATTTTATTCACGAAGAAGAAAATGACCATCGAGATGCCGCCGTTCAAAACGGTAGTGCCGATGTTGTAGATGAAGTCCGGCACCAGCAGGCCGGCCACCGCCACCCACACACAGTTGATGGAGTTGACGATGCAGGTGATGAGGCAGAACGCCACCACGTACCAGCCGATCTGCTTGGCCAGATTGCCCTTGCTGCGGAACACAAAGTTGCGCTGGATCGGGAAGTTGATGCACTCGCCGATGACCATGGCGATCATGTAGGCGCAGAAGTAGGGCAGGCCGCCGTGGGCAGCATCGTAGCCCAGGATGTTCCACTGGAAGGTCTCGCCAAACAGCGTGACCGGGATGCCCGGCCAGCCGAAGTCTACCACCGGCAGGCTGGCAAAGGCCTTGGGCAAAAACTGCAGCAGCAGATACTTAAAAACGGTGATAAGGTTGGACACGACCACGAACAGACCGCCCTCCCGCACCCACTTGGCAGCGGCGGGGTGCTTGGCCGCGAAGTTATTCCAGAATTGCACGTTGCACCTCCGTCAACTGTTGCGCAGGCGGCTTTCCAGCTGCGCGTTGAGAATTATGTTTTTGATGGCCTCAAGAATGACCTTGACCAGGCCAATCACCCAGAAGCCCTTGGCTTCCAGCACGATGCCGTCCACCATGCCCATACTGATGGCCCCGCTGGTCATTTTAGCCAGGGCGCGCAGCGGCATGTTGTATTTGAACATCACGTTCAGGTTGGGCTGGCCTTTTTTGTAGCTGGCGGTCAGCAGCGTATGCAGCACCAGCCAGATCAGCCAGCACAGCGGGCTGCGGCTGTGGTTCAGCTCGCCCAGGGTCATGTTGCGGTCGATTTTTACGGTGTCGTCCGGGATGGGGCGGCCCAGCAGGGTCTCCCACTCGGCGTCGGGCACGTTCTGCACCTTGCCGCTTGTGTAGTGCGGCAGGCTCTTGCCCTCGTAGGGATTCGGTGCACCGGTACCGGCCACAGTAACAACAGCGGTCAGGCGGATGTCCTCGCAGGAGGCACCGACGCGGACTTCATAGCTGCCGCCCTCGACCTCCCAGGCATTAGTCATCGTGTTCCAGTAGCGGAACGCCTTGTCATCCAGCGCAACAGTCACCCGCTTGCTCTCCCCTGCCGCCAGCTGCACCTTGGCAAAGCCTTTCAGCTCCTGCGCGGGGCGGAAGATCTTGGCATCAGGCTTGGCCACGTAGACCTGCACGATCTCCGCGCCCTCACGGTCGCCGGTGTTGGTCACGGTCAGGCTTACGCCCTGGGGCGTGGCTTTTACGTCAGCATAGGCAAAGGTGGTGTAGCTTAAGCCAAACCCAAACGGATAAGCGGGAGCGACCCCGGCCGTCTGGTGGTAGCGATAGCCCACGTACAGCCCCTCGCGGTACTGTACGGTGCGGCCGTCGCCGGCAAAGTTGTCCCGGGCGGGGGTATCCGAATACGCCTTGGCCCAGCTCTCGGCCAGCTTGCCGCTGGGGTTGACCTTGCCGGTCAGCACGTCCAGCATGGCCCCGGCCCCGGCCTGGCCGCCCAAAGCGCCGTAGACCAGCGCCTTGCAGTGGTTCGCCCAAGGTGTCTCCACCGATGCGCCGGCGCTGAGCACCACCACAATGTTGGGGTTGACCTTTTGCAGCGCACGCAGCAACTCGATTTGGTTCGATGCTACGCACATATCGCTGCGGTCCAGGCCCTCGCTCTCTTTGATCTCGTCCAGACCCATGCAGAGCAGCACTACGTCAGCCTTTTGGGCCAGCGCCACGGCTTCGGCCTGCTTGGCGGCGTCGGGCTTGCCCTGGCGGTCGAAACCGGCGGCAAAGCCTACCTGTTCCAGCCCGCTTTCGGCCCAGCAGCCCAGCAGAGAATCTACCTTGATGGAGTTGACCGCGCTGGAGCCTGCGCCCTGGTAGCGCGGGGTCTCGGCAAAGTCGCCAATAACGGCAACCTTAGTGCCCGCCGCCAGCGGCAGCAGGTTGTCCTCGTTTTTCAGCAGCACCGTGCTTTCGGCAGCGGCGCGGCGGGCCAGTGCGTGGTGGGCGTCGGCGTCAAAGCTGCGGCTGTGGTTCTGCACAGCGGCGTGGGTGTCGTAAATCAGCGTCAGCAGTTCGTCCAGGCGGGCGTCCACATCGGCTTCGGTGATCTTGCCGGACTTGACAGCGGCCAGCAGTTCCCGCACGGCGTCACCGCCGGGGGCGGGCATTTCCAGCGTGGAGCCGTTCTTTACGCCCAGTGCATGGTCGTTGGAGCCGCCCCAGTCGGTAACGACAGCGCCGGTAAAGCCCCAATCCCTGCGCAGGATGTCCTGCAGCAGATGGGCATTTTCGTTGGCGTAGGTGCCGTTGACCAAATTGTAGCTGGACATGATGGTTTTGGGTGCGGATTCTTTCACCACGATCTCAAAGCCGGTCAGGTAGATCTCCCGCAGGGTGCGTTCGTCCAGCACGGAGTCCGACGCCATGCGGCGCAGCTCCTGGCTGTTGACGGCGAAGTGCTTGGGGCAGGCGGCGATGCCGTTGGATTGGATGCCCCGCACATAGCCTGCGGCCATCTTGCCCGCAAGGTAAGGGTCCTCGGAGAAGTACTCGAAGTCGCGGCCGCAGAGGGGGCTGCGCTTGGTGTTGAGGCCCGGCCCCAGCAGTACGGCAACTTCCTGCGCGGCGGCTTCGTCCCCCATGGCTTTGCCCACTTCCTCGCCCAGGGCGGGGTCCCAGCTGCATGCCACAGTGACAGCCGTGGGAAAGCAGGTCGCCGGTACGCTGGGGTTCAGCCCCAGATGGTCCGCCGCCCCAGCCTGCTTGCGCACGCCGTTGGGGCCATCGGACAGGTTGATAGCAGGAATATTGCGCCTGGGATACGCGCGGGTAGTGAAAGTTGACGGGGCCGGAGCCTTCCAGTTCGGCGGTAAAGGTGCCATCGGCTTTCAGTTCCAGCTTGCCGCTGCGGGTCCAGTTGCCAGTGGCCAGGTCATAGGTGTAGCTGCCGTCGCCGGAAGAAACCGGCGTGGCCACAAATTCGGTCTTGCCGCCACCCATGGCTGGGGCGTAACCGGCGGTGCCGCCGTTCTCAAGATCAAAGCCATCGTACGCGCGAGGCCAGGCAAAGATGTTGTTGGCAAAGCCATCACTGTAGCTGTAGGCATCAGTGATCAGACTGCTATTGCCCAGCAACAGACCGGTGGCAACGGTCGTGGTGTCCGAGGTCGGGTTCAGCACGTACTCGCTGTTGCTGGTGGCAACGGCGGTCACATCGTAGGTCGCGCCCTTGGTCAGGGCATCGGTGTCCAGCTGGTTGTTATCGGGGGTGACGTTTTCCATCGTCAGGGCGACAACGTCGGCGCTGTTCTCGGTGTTCGTAAAGGTGATATCCACCTTGTCGGGGTAGGCCTCGAACTCATAGGTGCCGAGGTTGGCCACCTGGATGCTCATGCTGCCGTCAAACGTGTTCCAGTAATAGTTCAGTTCGGGTGCGCTTTGGTTGCCGCTGTAGGAATACTCGGCGGTCGCGGGCTTGGACATGCCATGATCCTTATCGGTCAGATCGGGGAACGCGTAGACCTTGGCGAGGTAGGAGCCGAAGGCATAGCTGAACTCATCGGCGCAGTTACCGCTGTAGGTGTTGGAGCTGTTGGCGTTGATGGGACCGCTGGTGTAGATGTAGCTGTCGTCATCGCCGGTAGCGGTGGGGTCGCAGAAGTAAAGCAGATAATACTCGGCATCCTCTACGCCGGTAAAGCTGTAACTGCCGTTTTCGTCCACCGTGAAATCAGTCGGCGTAGCCAGCTGGTTGCCCGCATCGGCGGTGGAAGAGCTGGCCGCATCCTGCTGGCTGCCATTGGATTGCAGCGTGTGCAGGATGGAAGATACGTTAGTAAAATAATCGTTCGTATTGGCAGCAACTGTGCTGCCGCAGCCGGTCAGGCCAGCCGCCATGCCAACTGCCAGCACAGCAGCCAGCGTTTTGCGGGACGCAGTATTGTTTATCATTTTGCTTTGCCCTCCTTCTGCGTAAAGCAGGATACGATACCTGCCACAATGGCGGCGACCATCAGCACCAGCAGTGCGATAACGGGCACCAGCGTGCCGCGGGAGCCGTACATCGAGATATTGTTGAGCCGGTCAGCCCAGACGGGATAGCTGTTGAGGAAGAACAGGCCCATGCCAAAGGTGATGCAGGCCACGGCGGCGAGGTTAAGCAGTTCGCTCCACACCTTATCAGCCAAGGCATAGGCGGCCATACCGGCCACGCCCAGCGCCAGGGTCAGGGAAACGACGGTGTCAAAATAATCGTAAATCATGCCGTATACGGTAAAGCCGATCAGGGCTGCCGCGGACAAGACAGCACCGGCCAGAGCGGCCTTGGCGCTGAAGCTTTTCGTTTTACTCATGGATTCAGCCCTCCACTTTCTTGTTCTTTTTGCCGTAAGTCATCACAACGCAGGCCACGGTGCAGCCGATGAAGGCGATGCCGCAGATGGCGGTGACGACCAGCAAGACGATTTCCCACCAGGGCACGATGTTGACGATGATGGAGTTGCTGCTCAAGCCGTTGACGGAGATCGAACGGCTGGCGGCGTAAACGTTGGCCTTGGTGGCTTCGCGCAGCTGCTGCATGATGTAGCCATCACCCGCATCAATGGCGGCGGTAACGGCGGCAGCGGTCTCGCCGGGGTCAAGGCAAAGGAAGTCTACACCGGCGGTGATCATTTCCATGTAGTGGGTCTTGTAGAGAGAGGACTTGGAGAAGCCATCGGTCGTGATGTGGCCCTTGAAGCCCCACTCACCGCGCAGGACGTTGTTCAGCAACGGCAGGTTGGCGGCGCAGTAGACAACGCCGATACGGTTGAAGGCGGTCATGGTGCTCTGGGCACCGCCCTCGACAAACGCCCCCTCAAAGGCGCGCAGATAGGCTTCGCGGACGGTCTGCTCGGTGGCAAAGGTGTTCAGGCTTTCACGGCCAGACTCTTGGTCGTTCATGGCAAAGTGCTTGATGCAGTAGTTCACGCCGTTGGCCTGCATAGCGGCAGCCTCAACAGCGCCGACCATATAACCGTAGTTGGCATCCTCGCTGTAATACTGCTGGTTACGGCCGCCGAACGGGGTGCGGTGGGTGTTGCCGCCGCCGTACCAGACCTCGTTGATACCGGCGTAAGCAGCCTGAATTGCCATCAGGCTGCCCTTGCGCTCCATGCGGTCGCGGTTCCAGGTGCGGGCGGTCATAACCTCAGACACCCAGCTCAGGCACTTGTCACCGGTGGCAATCATCGCAGAACCGACCCCCAGGCAGTCCTCTGCACGCTTCTGGGCAGGCATACCGATCTTATCCAGACCGGCCACGCCGAAAGTATCGGGCATCAGGGCGGTCATATCCGCCACGGTCAGCTGATCGAGGAAAGCATCCCACTGTTCATCGTCGTCCCAATCCACCAGACGCATATCGATGAACTTGAGGCCATTGTCGGCACCCTGAGTAAAGTCAGAAACAGCAGGGGCGTCGGCAGGAGTCTTATACCAATCAAGGTTCAGGTCGTCAATCATCTCATCGGTAGCATCGATGCTGACAACGCTGACCGGGTAGGTGCCGGACCAATCGCTGCGGGAAAGATAAGTGAAGTCCACACCGTAGTAGTTCAGGTCGGCGTTATCAAACTGGTTGGTGACCTCCACGGTGTCGTCCACACGGGACATCTTGTAGGTGGTGGTGTCCAGCTCGGCCTGATTCCAGCTGTAAACCTTGGCAGCGTCGCCGTCTGCGGTCATACCGTTGGCGGTGGTGTAGCCCTTGGCGGCCAGAATGTTGTTCAGCGCATCGTGGGAGTCATCGCCCACGGCCAGGTAGTAGTCACCAGCGCTCAGGATATAACCCTGTGCGCCCTTGGAGTCGTAGCTGGCCAGCATGTAGCGCTCGCACTCAACGGTAACGGTCTGGCTCTGGCCAGGCTCCAGTGTATCGGTTTTTTCGAAACCGACAACCTGTACGGCGGATTTTTCGATGCTGTTCTGCTTTTCGTAATCGCCGTAAGGGGTCTGGGCGTAAACCTCAACAACGCTCTTGCCAGCCACATCGCCGGTGTTGGTCACTTCCACCTCAACCTCATAGTTATCGGTATCGGCATTGAAAGTCACACCCTTGAGCGTCTGGGTGAAGTTGGTGTAGGACAGGCCGTAGCCGAACGGATAGACAACTTCATCGGCATAGTTCCAACCGCTGCCGTTGGAAGAACCAACCGAGGAGGAAGCATCGCCGCTGCCCATGACAGCATCTTCGTAGCGGGTCTCGTAGTATTTATAGCCTACATAAATACCCTCGGCATAGATGGTGTAGTAGTCAACGTTGATGCCATCGTTGGAAAGGTCGGTGGCCTTGCTGTTGACGTAATCCACATTGCCACACAGCTGCATGTTCTCGCAGGCATAAGTAGTGGCGGGGGCGGACAGCGAGTTAGCGGCATAGGTGTCTACCAGGTGGCCGCTGGGCGAAACTTCGCCGGCCAGCACATTGGCAACACCCTCATAGCCGGTAACGCCAGGCACACCGGCCAGCACACAGGCATCGACATCATAATCGTCCAGCCAGTCCAGTTCCATCATCTGGTCGGCATTGATGATGACGATTATCTTTTTAAACGTACCAGCAGCTTTCTGTTCCTGCAGGTACTTCATCAGGTCTTTTTCGTTGGCCTGCAGGCCCAGGAAATGGGAGCCATCCTCGCCATACATGGCGGTATCGTTGCTCTCGCCGCCCAGGCGGGTAAAGACGGCGATAGCAGCATCGTTGTAGTCGCTGGCCCAGCTGCTGGCGTATTTCTGCACATCGGCGATGGGGGCTTCAACGACTTCGGCCGCGCTGGTAGTGCCTAACGAAGCGTAGGCGTTATCCAGCAGGGTGGTGTTGATGTTGTCCGCACCAAAAACCTTTTGCATAGCCGCACCAAAGGTCATGGTCGGGATAGAGGCCACGCTGGATGTGGTGCTGCCGCCCATAGCGGAATGTGCTGCACCGTTGCCGAAGATCGTCACGCGGCTGGCACTGTCCAGCGGCAGGGCGGCGTTTTCATTGCGCAGCAGGACGGTGCCCTCCTCGGCCTGAGTGACGTTTTCGGCCGCCACTTCCATTTCCACTTTCAATGCGGCTTGCTTGTTGGTATAGTCGGTGCCGAACTCGCTGTCATAATAGGCAGTGTTCACGGCGCTGGCATCATCGGTCTCGACGATCTTGCTTGTGTTGATATTCAGTGCCTTGTTGATGGCACCGGAATAGGTGAACATCAGGGTCGATGCGGATACAGTCGTCAGCGTAAGGAACGCCATCACTGCCGCAGTTCCCCGTACCACAGGCATTCTTCTCATAATTACCTCCTGTATTTGTCGGGTACTTTCCCAGTTGGAAAGCACCCTTGCCTGATCTATTCATCAGATCCCGCCTTTTGCGCAGCATTCCGGACTGCTGCCCCCAGGACAGGATCAAGCTGATGCTATTTATTATACGGATTTCGGTTTTAAAAGGGTGGTTTTTACATAACTGGTCGTTTCAGATACATAACTCACATTTTTCGAAAAAGTCAGTTGCTTTTTACTGTTCATATTGCACAATGTGCAGTCGCATGTTTTTGTGCATCTTGCTCTTTACTATACAGCGCTTGCACTGTCGATATAATCGGACATGGCATCCAGGAAGGCACGGCGCTTGGTCCGGCTGACGGGCAGGCTGTGCGGCCCGACTTTGACTATCTCCTGTGCGATGCCCGCCACCTGGGCCAGGTTGACAAGATAGCAATTGTTGCACCGGGCAAAGGGACGGCCTGCAAGCTTTTCCTCAAAATTTTTCAAAAGACCGCTGGCGCTGAAATCTCCGTTTTCGGTATAGAAGTGGACGGTGTGGCCGTCGCTTTCGATGTAATAAATTTCGGCGGTGTTCAGGCGGCGCATACCGTCCTCGGCCGTCACGGTCAGATCAAAGCGGGCACGCTTTTGCAGCTGGCCAACAGCCTTTTTCAGCTGCTGCGAGAAGCAGAAATACGGCACCGGCTTGAGCATATAATCGGTCGCACCGACAGAATAGCCGTTGATGGCATACTGTGCGGTGTTGGTAATAAAGATGATAAGCACTTCCCCATCCAACTGACGGATGCGGCGGGCGGTCTCCATGCCGTCAAGGTGCTTCATCTCTATATCCATAAACAGGATATCGTAGACCGGGCGGTAGTTTTCGGCGATCTCGTCCCCGTCGGCAAATGTATCGACCTGGAACGTAGTGCCGTACTGCCGGGTGTAACGCTGGATATACTCGGCCAGTTGGGCGCGGGTGGCGGGGTCATCCTCTACAATGGCAATGTGCATGTTTTTCTCCTCTTTTTGTTTTACAGGCGTTGTTTTTCCTTCCTTCTATCCTTTTATTTAACAAAAAAAGAAGCAGGAGTCAACGACTCCTGCATAAGGTGTAGTTCCTACTTCATAAGTTGTCATTCACTCGCCGGGCGGCTGGGCAGCAGCATGTAGATGTTGACGACATCAGCCTCCTGCTGGAAGGTAAGCTCGCCGCCGTATTTTTCCACCAACAGCTGCATACTGCGGGTGCCAAAACCGTGGTTGAGGCGGTCCTGCTTGCTAGTGACAGGCAAGCCGTTTTCCAGCCGCAGCGGCTCTTTGGTATAGTTCTGCAGATGCACCGAGCAGAAGCCCTCTACCGGGCGCACGGTCAGCACGATCTGCTTTTGGGCTGGGTCCGTCAGCTGCTCGGTGGCCTCAATGGCGTTTTCCAGCGCGTTGCCGAACAATGCGTACAGGTCAGCAGGTTCCATGTAGGCAAGGCCCTTGCCATCCGCCATGCAGGTAAAGCCGATCTGTTTGCTGCGGCAGATCTGGTTTTTCTCGGTTAGCAGCACATCCAACGCAGGGTTGCCGGTTTTTACCGTGATGTCGTAGGCATCGACAGCCTGCTCCATCTCTTTCAGCACCGATTCATCAATGCGGCCCGCACCCCGGAACAGCCGGATCTGGTGGCGCAGGTCGTGGCATTTGATGTTGACTTGCTCCATGTTCTGCTTGGCGATCTGGTATTGCTTGCTGCTTTGCGTCAGCAACAGGCGGACCGTTTCATTCTCGCGCTCAAGGCCTAGTGTCTGGTAGATGGTGTACTGGTAAAACAGCACAACTGTGTCGATCAGCAGCAGTGCCAGATAGTAGGTGCAGCTGGTTTCGTTGTAAAAACCCGCGTAACTGTTCAGCACCAGACAGCCCAGCAGCATTAAAATCCAGCTAGGGAACACTGTGTGGCTGTGGATGCGCTCCAGAATCGGGGCTTCGATATAGCGAACAAACAGCCAATACAGCAGCAGCGCAACCACCAGCAACGATGCAATGCTGGTGATCAGCCCGCGAAAGTTGATCGAGTTGCCAATCAGAATAGAGGCAATGCTGTAGGATGCCTGCTGGGTGAACCAGAAAAAGGTGCCCAGGTACAAACAAGTCCAGGGCTGCATCTGCACACAGCTGTACACGCAGAACAGCGCAATGAAAAATTGTCCCAAAAAGCCAACGCTTTCATATAAAAGGTAAAGCCCCAACAATTGTGGTTTGCCATCAAATAACGCGGCCCACCCGCAGGATACCGCCAGGCCAACGATGCACGCCAGCGCGGCCCGCAGCGGATAGTGGCTGCGCTTGGGGAATTTGGCCGTGTACAAAAGGCCAAGGAACAAAATATCCAGGAAAAACAGGCATCGGAATAAAAAGCTCATCATTTCACCGTCCTCCCCTGCCGTAGAACTGGGTCAGCTGCTGCAAAAATTCTTTTCGCCGATTACGGCTGATCTGCAGCTTATACTGCCCGACTGTTACCTCGCTGCCATCCAAAAAGCCGACATGACGCAAATTGACAAGGTAGCAATAGTTGCACCTGTAAAAGCCGCTTGGTTTTAACTGCGCTTCTATTTGCTTTAGGGTCCCCGTTGCTGTCAAATCGCCATGCAACGTATGGTAGATCAAATTGTGTCCCTGCACCTCAATGTAAAAGATCTCGCTGTCCCGCACCAATTGCTGGCCATGGTCACTGGCAATTGTAAGCAGTGTGCCCTGCACACGGCGAACCGTTTCCAGGGCTTTTTGTATTTTAAGCTTAAAGGAAAAGTAGTTGATGCCAAACTGCCTAAGATCTGCTTGACTTCTATAATTGGGACGTACTTTTCCCCCAGCCCGCAGGCGTGCATTTTTTCCATAAGCCAGTACAGGGTTTTTATCCGTTCTTCCGGGAGGCTGCCGTCGCACCTATACTCGATAGCGATCTGGTTCACGTCGCTGATCAGGCCGTAATTCAAAAAATACGCTTTCAGGTCCGAGGCAGAGATCTGCTGCAGATGGTTGCTAACGTACTTCTGGTAGTAGGCGCCGGTGTTGCCATCTTCCAGGCCGTTTTCCTGCAGGTAGCGGGCTATACCGTCTTCCATCTGTTGCTGCTCACCTTGCGAGGCCGCATAGACGCCCCGATTTGCCAGATAGTCCAGAATGTACTCGATCATGCTTTTGTTTCTCCCTTCTCATACATTTTTGCCAGAATGTTTTGGGCCTCTTTCATTGCCTCGACACGCTCTGCCGGGTCTTTGGAGAGGGTCCTGTCCAGGCAATCCTGCAGCGCTTCGTAGCCCTTCTCCCCTGCCAGGGCATCCACCTTTTCCTGCAATGCTTGCAGGTTGCCGCCATAGTACGCCTCTTTTAAGGTATCCTGTCCGACAATATCCTCTAGCTGGCTGCACAGTTCAGTGGCGTGGGCGTAGATTTGCTGACGCTCCGCGGCTTCGCCTTTTTCCTTGCTGAGTTCCGTCAACTGCTGATTGGTGTATAAGGTGGTAAGGCCCTCGTTCAGACCGCGGCCTTTGGTAGTAAAGTTGTAGTTTTCCCCGGTCTCGTCCGAGTGGAACCAGCTGGAGCTCCGCGTGCCCACCGTCTGATATACAGTATACCCCTTTTTGTCAGGTTCGGGGACAAGCATTTCGCGGTTTTTGCTGGCGAAATGGTTTGTCTCGTGCTTGGTGGTCCGCTCCATCTGTTGCTGGTCCATGGCCGACACCTCAATGCTGGATCGGCCTTTATAAAGCAGGTAGCCGCCGTTTCGGCCCCGGTTGGGGTCGCTTTCGATGGCCCGGGGCTTATCTGAGCCGCCCGCCACCCTGGCCCGGTCTTCCTCCGACATATACTTGCCGTTGAGTGCCAAGATCTGCTCGATCGATTGTTGATGGTACGATTCAACGTCCTTTTGTGCCTGTTCCAGGCTGGCGGGTGTTTCCAGGATCTGGCTTTTTCCATGGGGCACTTCATGCGATTGGGTAGTTATTTCGCGAGGGGATACTGACACATTTTCTATTCCTCTACCACCGCCTGTCTCCGTAGGGCCTGTCGGGCCGCCCTCGCCCCTGGCGCCTATCCCTTCCACAGGGCCGGTGCCTTCCAGGGTGCCGGAATCCTCCACCGAGGATGAGGTCTCTGCAGAAGATGCGCTTTCTGTCTCGTTTCCGCTTTCCTGGCCGGAACCGCCAACCTCCTTGCCGTCGTCGTCACCGCCGCCAATTTCACTCATGTTCTTCCCTCCTTTTCAAATATTTCGCGTATGAATTTACGATGATTCGTTTTTCCTGTAAAGATGACCTGCCGTAGGTATCCAGAATTTCGCCCAGTAGGCAGATCTTTGTGGCATCCGATGCTGTAACGTTCAGATCGCGCAGCATGTTGGTGATGTTCCTTTCCAGCAAAGCTACATTGTAAGGTTCGGCCTGTATTTTGGATACATGAAAGGCGATTCGGGTACTGTCCATACCCGCCAGCATGCTTTTAACCGCATTGCGGCGGCATCGGAAGCGGGTTGTACAGATATGACAGGCTGAATGAAGTTCCTGTTCCCCCGCCGGGGCCGTGACCTGCGCATGCTGCACGCCGTGCTGCCCCCGGATGGCAACTACGCACTCGCCCGGCCGGAATTCCGCCAGCTTTTTCAGTTGGAAATCAGACAGATTGGCCGATGCGCCAACCGTTTTCCTGTCCTCACTATCCGTAAGGGCGTGCAGGATCTTTACGGAGGTATTCGCCATGACTGCCTCGGACAGCAGGCTTGCCCTCTGGTCGCTCAGAATTAAGCCTGTACCCGAACTCCTGATCTCTGCCAGCATCTTATCGAAATACTCGTTGCTCAACGCGCAGCCATTTTCTTCGGACAGGGTGCGCTTGAAAACATTGTGTGCTTCTTCCACTACGATGACCCGGTTCAGCTGGCTGCTTTCCGGCTGGCGCGAAAGGTAGCTGTGGAATTTGTACAGCAGGATATTCATGATAAACGAGGCAGATTGTGGGGAGAAATCGGCCAGTTCTATGACGCAGGGTGCCGCCAGGATCTCTGCCGCCTGCAGCCCCTTGGCATTGCTGAACAGGCTTCCCATAGCACCCGAGTGCATGGTTTCGGTGCGGAGCGTTAATGCTGCGGTCAGGTTTTGCCGCACTTCTGGACCGTACCTTGCATGGGCGGCAATGTAGCTGTCTACGTTGTCCAGTACATTTTTAAAGGTCGGGAAGGGCCTGTGTTCGTCGGTGTAAGAAAGTCCTCTCTCCCGTATGGAAGCAGAAAATTTTTGTTGACGCCTCCCACGATTGAAATCGTGGGCTTGCCCGGCCTTCATTTTGTCAATACAATGCCGCTACGGCCGTTAGGTGAGATTTTAGATTGCCAAGAGAAAAGCGGAGAAGCTGTTTTATAGCCTCTCCGCTTTTCTAGTTAATAATCAAGTAAAATTCTTGCTCTACGCTGTACTTCTCGCTCAATCATAGCCAATCGATTTGTAGGCAAGTTATAGCGACTCGCTCTTCTGTCGAAACTGAAGTTTAGAAGTTGTCTGAGCATTTTGTGGTGACGCAGCTGCATCACCTTGCGTGCCTCATCTAAGAAATCATCATAAGCCACGGGAACGAGTGTCTCAACATACTCATGGAACGCAGTTTCGTTATTCCACAAGTCTAAACCACCTAAGCTAAACAGCGAATTGCCATGATCAAACAATGGCGCAGGTTTTTCTATCTGGTTGGTTACGTTATTTACGAGAACTCCAAAATTGCCTAGGTGTCTGTCTACATTGCAGATTAGAGCATCGAATATTATCATATCATCGAGAGCATCTACAAAAGATTGTCCCAAAGTCTGATAGTACTCTCTGATAGCCTCCATATTCCCTTTGCGAATAAGCTGACCGATGGGCATATAGGAATAATCTTTACTGGTAAATAGCTCACACTTAGAGCAAAGTGATTTTTTCAAGTTCTTTGTGAGCGTATACCGGATAGCGTTAATTCCCATAGCCTTAGCTATCTGATAAGCATACAGCTCGGAATATGGCTCAAATCCTGTGTTTGAGAATCCTGACGTGCCGCCCTTGTACAGATAAATCTTTCCGTTAATTCTCCGCCAACATTTCGGAAGCATTCCGTTGGTAGAAAACTCGGGGCTACTAAAAAGAGATGATCTAACACTGCTGCCATAGCCCGTAAAAGCAATGGATGCAAGAATCGTACTGAATCGATTATCGTACAAATTGACTTTGGCAAACGAACTTTCGTTATCGGCTGAATCAACCCAATAGCAATCGTTCAGCGATAATCCCTTGCATACTGCAATTATTCCGAGTGGTCTGTTTGCGGAGAGCCCTGTTTTAGATAGCAACGCATCAACATACGCACGATTTTTTGGAATAACACGATGCTTTAGCCAACTTTCTAATCCACCATTAGAAACCGTAAGATTCAGCGGAAAAAAGGCATCGTTTTCCTCGTATATCTTTTCAATCTGCAGATTCGAGTTACTGCTGTTCATATCGGCGGAAAAAATTAGCAAAGGTTTATCGAATTCCTTAACGATATAGCGCATTGTATTGCCTCCCTTCCTTTTTCTATATTATAACTCAATTTTTGCTATACGTCCACAGAAATGCTGAACACAATGCCAATTACACCGCGTATGACAGTCTTCAGCGCCTGATAATAAGTGTTTGGCATTTTCCATTTACAGAGAAACACCCTAAATTTGCAGGTGAAAAGTACTTGCATTTCTTTCCGTATCAACTATACTAAAAGTTATATAACTTGCAAAGGAAACATCGGTGTACAAGGGGTACAAACAAGATAAAATAGAAATGAGGGGCGATAG